>JAAHTH010002458.1_pt1 | contig 14184 bp, 24 predicted proteins | sample 6116091 | NCBI WGS metagenome assembly JAAHTH01 (sample SAMN13939990, study PRJNA603662) | sponge metagenome | isolation source: marine sponge | host: Mycale hentscheli | place: New Zealand | collected 2006
CCCCCTAGGACGGCTGGGTCGGGCTTCGCCCTCCCCATCCATGACGGCACCTGGTCGGCTCTCGAACGATCGTGAAAGTAGCATTTGCATACAGAATCCAGAGAAAAGCACTATAAGGTTCAAGCAGTAGGGCTATTCGGGCATAACTATGATACCATACGTTGAAGGAACAGGAAAACCGAGAGCGCACGACCATTTCAAGCAGACCACGCTTAGAGAATTGCTCAAGCGAGGTAAAGAACAAGAGCTAATTTTCAAACCTCTGGTGCAGGTTGTAGACCTGTTCTGCGGTGGTGGAGGATTTACCGAAGGTGCGGTTCGAGCAGGTGCAGAGGTTGTCTTGTCGATCGATTGTTGGGAAGCAGCCATTGAGATTCACAAAGCAAACCATCCCGACGTTCCCTGCGAAAACTACACCCTCGGAGGGTCAATCGTTGAAACCGCAGCGTTCATCCGTTCACGCTTGACAGCAGGCGCACACTTTCACCTTCACGGTTCACCACCATGTCAGAAGCTATCCAATGCGAGCAATGGTGATGCAGAAGAAGGAATGGTTCTGGTGAATTGGTTTATTGATCTTGTTGCCTACATGAAGCCCGATTCCTGGTCTATGGAAAACGTCGTACCTGTTGCTAAGAAAATTGACAAGCATAGACCAGGTACACCTTACGTCAAGCTAAACTCTGCTGATTTTGGCGTACCTCAAACTCGCAACCGTATTTTCGCAGGTGAAGGATGGGTTGCAGAACCGAGCCATACTAAGGATGATTGGGTTTCAGTCATTGAAGCCTTACCTCACCTCGAAGGGGAATTAAAGATGACGACCAATAAGAACATCAAGCAAAGAACCGTTAATGAGCCTATGCGAACCATCACCTCAAAAACCCCTTCTCAAACTCGCATAGTGTCTCGAAGGCGTAAGAAGGGTGAAGAACCTCAATCATACTCACCAGAGCGACCTGCACACACCATAACGCAGGTTCAACACATCATGGAGAACGTTGAATACAAACTTGAAGCTTTGGGTGCAAACCAGAAAAGGCATCAAGACCGATCGATAACCGAACCGTCAAAAACAATATGTGGTTCTGGCAATCAAGTAGGTGCGAGAATCTTTGAGCATGTTCACTTGAATACTTCTGGTTGTAGTGAATCTATGGGTGATGCTGCAGTAGCAAAGGATAGGGTCATTTCTAAGCCCTCTAAGGTCATACGAGCGCATCATTCAACACTTCGAGAGAAGGACGAGGTAAGAGCCGTCAAAATACGATCATTGACCCTCGCTGAAACTGCGGTTCTTCAAGGGTTCTCTGCCGACATGAAAATACCCTACAAGCGAAAGAAGGATGCTTGGACGGTCTTAGGAAATGCCGTCTGTCCTCCTGTTGCAGAAGCTATCATTAAGGGGTTGATTTGATGGGTGCATACATGCCTAAAGCATTGACCGATAAATGGTCTACACCTCCACATATCATAGACCAGGTCGTTGAAGAGTTTGGCTCGATCGGTTTAGACCCTGCTGCATCACCAGATAACGCAGTTTCAAAGCGATATTTTACAGAGCAAAAAGACGGGTTGAAGTGTCAATGGTTGGCGAACCTTGTTTATGTCAATCCTCCATACGGACGGATTCTCAATGCCTGGGTTGCTAAGGCTCTTGAGGAATACGATTCTGGACGTTCTAAGCGAATTGTTATGCTTCTACCTTCTCGAACCTGCACCCGTTGGTTTCATGCGCTCTACGAACGTTTAGACGTTGAAATACGCTTCATCAAGGGTCGCTTGAAGTATGGCGACGGTTCATCACCCGCACCTTTTCCTTCGATCCTTGTAATCATAGGTAAGAATCCCGATAACCTTTCGACGGCACTTGAGATAATGAGCGATCGGCAATTAGCTGAATATCAAGAAGCGATAGGGGATGATTGTTAATGAAGGCGTTTGTTATTGTTTGCACTTGTCCAGAGCGACACCAACAAGACAACACATCATGCCCCGTTGAATTGTTCATGTATCTAATCAAAGTCCATGACATGACCGATCATGTGCATGACGTTTTAGACATACAACCCGTTTTCGATCATAAGGACGTGAAGCCTTGACCGTAGACTACAACGGCCAGACGTGCAGGTTCGATCGTAGAACCAACACTTACAGTCGCCCTCCTGTATCAATCAAATACCCCTGCTCGAAGTGTGGGTCAAACCGTCCATTGATACCAGGAACGTTAATGCCTGGTGTCTGTTGTAAAAAGAGGAAACCTTCATAACCTGGCGGTTGATGGAGGAAACAAGGAGGAATCAAAGTGCAATTTGAATTAACCAACACGCAGCCAGAAAACCAGACCGAAACCCAATGGGTAAAGTGGTACGATCACGTCAAGAACGTGGGCGACCATTTCACCATTCGAGCCGACAAGGTGATTTTCAAAGAAGAAAACCAGCCTGTCTTTTTCGTGATTGATGAAGCAGAAGAAGAGAACGTAGGTATGAGCGTATTTGCTGCTCATCACCCAAACGCTCAATTCACCGATTCGACCCCTCATGGAGTCCGTCTGGCGAATGCAATAGGTCGTTTCGCTAAACTCGAAGGTAAAGTTTCAGCAGAAGAATTAGCTACGCTACTTCAAGAAGCAGAGAACGTTTCAGTCAAGGTTGAAAAGACCGACAAGGGCATTCTCTGGTCTATTGTTTAAACGATCGAGCGAGAGCATCAAAGGCGGGGCGAACCCACGCCTTGAAAATGATTTTACCTGTTATGAGGTAAAGCCAGGCAACCAACACATCAAGCGGTTCTGGTCTTAATCCGAATACGTCATAGGTGAAGTCTGTTTCGAGGTTTCCTATTGAGAACGTCGCAGGTATGCGTATGTCAATGTCGATCGATTCAATGTAAAACTCAAGAAGGGCTATCGTGAACGGTAAGAGCGTAGGGCTTAGTGCAGCAGACGTTATGATGCCCCAAAGCGCATCAGTCAAAGCCTGGACTTCATCTTCTACCTCGAACAGAGAAAATACTCCATCAAGTAGGGGTGAAAGGACAATATCTACAAAACTTGAACCTGTAGAATCGCTGAAATCGAACAGAGAACCGATAACGGGAATATCAGCAAGAATCGGTATTCTCTGGTCTTCCTCATCAATTCCTAAGAAGTTAAGTCCTAAATCAATAGCAGACGTAGCGACCCACCAGATGGTATCAACCCAAAGCGCAGCACCCACCAGGCGACCTACTGCTTTACCAGCTATCGGACGTGCCTTCTTGATCATGGCTTCAAGGGCTTCATCAGTTTGTCCTATCGCGATCGCCAGACCTGTTCGAGTAGAAGTCTTAACCGCATCATCAATCGTAGAAGTGAAGGTAGAAGCATTGAACATTGAGCCTGGTGCTGCGGGTTTGTCAAACAACGCTTCGTAAATAGCTTTGACTTCATCGGATGCTTCGAGAGGTTGTAGGGTTTGAGGATCGATGAGAGGATTAGAAAGGTTATCCACCAGGCGAAGGGCTTCATCAGCAGCGACGTTATCACCAATCGCCAGAGCCGACTTGAGGGTTTCAAGGGCTTTTATCATTTCAGCATAGCGAAACTGAATGTTTAATTTTGAACCTATCCAATAGACCGTTCCTAAAGCCATAGCAGTAGAGAACCCTGCGGTTGTAAGTAGAGCCTTCTCGTTGTATTGAATATCAACCGTTAAGCCTTCAACCTCAATTGAGGTTTCCTCGCCAGATGCTTGAATTGATGCTTGAGCGATCGCAGTAGAAAGGGCGTTAATACTCGAAGGAGTAGCTATGGAGGATAACGCATTCAACGTCGCCCGCCCTGGTAAAGACCCAATTCTTAACGCTGCGGATAACATACATTTCACACCCTCCGCCAGAAGAATAGACCTGCTGCAAAGAACATAACTCCGAGGAATACCGCAGTTAAGGCTTCGTCCGATCCTTCTTTGATATTACCCACAAACTCGTTAAGTCCGTTCTTGACTGAATCAACCAGAGACGTACCGCTAAAGTCTACGCTTACGGGTGCATCAACCTGCGGGGATTGAACGTTAATGTTGATACCTTCGGCCATGATGAATCAATCCTTGAATAAATGTGATTGGACGTAGCGGAAAACTCGCTTACCTCCTACTTTTGATGTTCCTTCACGCTTTGCTTTACGTTCTTTGACTTCTGTATTTGTCAATCGGATGGGCGAGGTAAAACCCCACCAAAACGACACTTCTCCTTTCTTTTTCTTAGCCATTATCTCACCTTCTTAATTATCGCCAGAGGAACGGCAGCGACCAGAAGAGCAAAGGCGATAACCACGCCAAACTCAATAATCGGTATCGTTCCGTAGAGAATGCTTCGAGTCATAGCCTTTGTAGATGCTTCAGCTACTACAACGGAGGTTTTGATTTCATCAGTTAATGTCATATCAATACCTATTCCTTCGCTTTTCTTTTCTGGTCTTTGGACGTATCTTTCGAGCAATAGATTTTGACTTTCGCTTAGATGCACCAAGCGATCGTGCAGTATTCCTTAATTCACCCCTCGAAAGACCGTATGTTGAATCTAAATAGACTTCAAACTTGATTTCATCGGTTTTACGTTTGCTTGACTTCTTCTTAGAAAGTCTACGTCTGGCTTTACTTTTCTTAACCATCACATCATCCCCTGCACGTCAATTCCAATCATAGCACCTAAACCGATGCCTATGATTTTCAAAAGTGATGTTGCCTGGTCGAGTCTGGCGAGAATAGCCGACATTTGATTTTCTACTTCATTAAGACGTGATTCTACGTCCCTAATTCGTCTGTTCTGCTCATTGTCCAGGTCGCTCAACATTTCCACCTCTTACGTTGAAGGGCATTAGGTGAACATGGATTAGAACGCCAAGAGCCTTTGATTTTAGCCGATCGAGCGCAGTATGAACGTTGGCGTTTTGAACCTGGTCGTCCGACTCGAACCTTTGAATTGACTCGAACCTTTCCACACTTTGACGATCGAATAAACTTCATGTTCTCACCCTCAAAGCTACTACAATTACTAAAGCGATACCTGCAACAAGGGCGACCATAGCAACGGTTGATACCTCGTCCTCTTTAGTCGGTTCTGGTTCTGGTTCAATAGGGACATAATTAGGATCGGGAATACAAAAGCCAGACCCATTATCAATTTGACCGAGAGGGCAAGTAATAGGTTCATAATCGGGATCGGTTGGTATGGTTGGTATGGTCGGCAACGTAGGATCGTTATACTCATAGTCGGCATTCCATTTACGAACCCATAGTTTTGAAAGGTAAGTTTCGTCGTTAATGTCTACGTTCGAGTAATAATCTACACCAGAAAGTCTTACTCGCATTTGAGCGACCCTTGAGGATTCACCGTCAATATCGATCGAGATATAATCACCTTCATCAAGTCCGAACAAGGTTCGAGATAATCCCCCGTCTGTATCGGCTTGATACCAGACTGTCGGCCATTCACCTTCCAGGTCGTCTATGATAGCGTTTTCATTAGTCCAACCAGACCTAATCCCGTCAAGAGCGTAGTCGTCGAAAAAGTCGTTATTTTCAGTAGCTACAAAGAAGAGGGATTGAAAACCTTCTTTCATGCGAATTGAAACATAACCAGACGTTCCCGACCAATCACGATCGACGAGTTTTAACGTATTGTCGTTATTTTGGTATGACCGATCGCCACCGAGAATAACAATAAATGGTGAACCTGCCTTTTCATCAATGGAGTCTTGAATCAATTGCTTTAACGTTGCAGAAGCGTACTCGAAACGTCCTTTACTAATGCTCGGGTTAGTGCCGTCTATGTAGTCGTAAGGGTTGTAAGGAATAGTCATACTTGTCCCTCCTAAAATGCGGAAGAACCCATACCTTGTCCTAATTGATAGCCTGGTGCTGCAGGGAGTCCACCGAAGCCACCTCCGCTTGATCCGTTGTCGTCGTCGTCCTCTGGTTGAGGTTGAGGTTGAGTTGGGTCTGTAGGGTCATACTCTGGCTTTTGACTTAACTCTCGAACCTTTGCTTCGGCAGTAGCGAAGGAGTCATAGACAATTGCGTTTTTAACGTCCTTGTCGCCACCTGTATATTCTTTCTTAATGTCAATCGTTCCTCTATCGGAGTTAGCTGAACGGAAAGAAGTATGAGCTTTGTTTCCGATGAGAATATATTGGGTATCGCTCATTTCAGTTGAACCGTCTTGATATCTAATCCCTTTAGTTAAACCCCATACGACACGTTCTGTACCGTCATATCCTCGCTCTGCGTACTCGCCTTGCCAGGATGCAGTTTCAGTCCATTCAGTAGTAGAAGGGTCGGGCGTAGGTTCTGTAGGCTCTGTAGGCTCTGTAGGCTCTGTAGGCTCTGCGTCTGGTTCGCCCTTACGTTCTCGAAGTAGAATCCAAACTAAACCTGCTGCAACGGCTACGGGAAGCAACATTAGAGGTTCACCGATCCTATGTCCGTCCAAACGCTAAGGTTTGCAGCAGGTTCGCCCGTAGTGGGATTTAATCGAACCCAAAGAATTGTTTTGCCTTCGAGAGGAAAATATAGTGGGGGTGGTTGGTCTGCAGCAGGTGATAATTCAAAGAATTGACCTGTATTGAAACCGTTCTCATCATAAGCTATTTGAAGTGAACCATCGGTACACATAAGCAACGTTTGACCGCTAACGTTGATGGGGCGTGAACCTCCACCAGAAGCGGGTATTGTTAGATTGAACGTATAACCCATGAGGGATTCCTCCCTCAATTGTCCTCTGCTCGGCTAAGGATAGCACCCTTCGAGCCTGTTGCGACTCGTGCAGTTTGAACAGGTGTACGTTCTCCAGAGCCAGAAGTAGCGAGGTTAAGAACAGGTGTGAAGGTCAAAAACTCACTTGCTGCTGCGCCTGTATCGTTGGTGATAAGAAGAACCACCGAACCATCACTAACGCTTGCATTGTAAAGCGGGATGAAGTAATAACCAGGTAGACGGCTTGAGTATTGTTGGTCGATCGCTGACGTTGCAGTATTGACAAACATATACCCGTTTTCACCTGCACCAGAAATACCTCGAAGGTAAGTAGCTGACATAGCGAAGTCGCCAAGAATCTTAGGAATGACGCTTTGTAGGTTGTCTGCTGCATTTGCACCTTGAACCATGATACCTGCGACTGTTGCACCCTTAATTGTAGGGATTTTCACGCTAACCATAGTTTGCGCCCCATCAGCCAGAGTTTGAGAAGTCTGGTTTCCATAGAGGGTAAGGTTGGTAGATTTTCCATACTTAATCCACAACTCGAAGTTTCCAGAAACAGAAGAAAGTGCGGTAATGTAATTCAAAGCCAATTCAAAGCGAGAATTGACAGGTGCGTTAAGACCAAGAGGAATCCAAATGGTTGCATCAACGGCAGTAGCTGAAGCAGGGCTTTCAACGACCATACCTCCAACGTCTTGAACCATAGCACCAAGACGAGAAACGTTATTCGTTCCCGTTTCGTTTGCTTGGGTTTGAAGGTTAATCACCTGGTCGCCATTCAAAGTGAAACGAACACCAGAGATAATTTCAGCAACAGAAGCAGTAGAAGGATAAGCAGCGCAAGTCCCACGAATGCGTAGACCAACGGCTTCAATCAAACCTGCGGGAACAGGATTCGAGAGGTTGAATGCAGCACCACCGACGTTATCGGATGGGAGGGAGGTAGCGTCTTGATAGATCATGGTGTATCGAACACCACCGTTTGCGTTAGATGAGCCAGCCATACTAAATCACCTCAAGCCTTCTTACGGAGTGCTTCCGTCAATTCCGATCCAACGACACCTTGAGTAATTGCGAATGCTGCAGTAGCGAGCATTCCATACCAGAGCCAGGAAACAATACCATTAGCAGAGCCAGACGTAGGGAGAATAGAAACCATCTATTGTCCACCTCCAAACTTTGAAACGGCTACTTCACTGACGGTATCGCCTTTGAAGAGGTAAGTCGAGAGTCCATTCATTACGGCAAGCATCAGCGAAAAGCCGATGCCGATTCCAACAGATCGCATTGAGTTAGCGTAGTCCATGACCAGACCGTTGCCGTATTGACCCTATAAAGAAAATTGTAGTGTAAAAAGTGAACCACCCTGTTTTACCCTCTATAACGCCCCGTAGGGGCGTTAAATTGTCCAGACTATACCATATACCTTTTTTCTCTGCAAATGGATTAGAAGCGATTACCCTTTTTGAGCCGATAAACACCCCTTACGAGCAAATGTCGCTAAAACCCTTGATACCCTGCACCAGAGAAAAAGAAGGGCTTATTCAAGAGGAATTGGGTTCATCATTCGAGCGTTTGTCGATCGCACGTCATAATAAACGAATGAATAAGGTACACTTCTTAACTGCTCAATCATAGGTTCTGGATTGAAACCATACCGTTCTTCTGTTTGTTTCCAATGAGCCTTTGCAGGTAAAGAAAAGAAAATTAACGTATCTACTTGACCTTCGAGAGTCTTATTCAAGACAACGGCATGAGAAACAAATATGACGTTCAATTCTCTCGATCGTCCAAGTAAAGCTATTCTACGGAAAGACTCGCTCGCCTGTTTTCTACTGCTCAAAAATACCTGGCTATCATCAATAACGATCGTGCATTTGAACGTAGGGTTTGCATCCTTGAAGTCAAACAGAGCGTCCAGGGTTTCATCCATAGTAGATTCCAATTCGTATGAGTCTGGATAGAATACCGTAAGCACGTTCTTTTCGAGGTTCTTTAGCATTCCATCAACAGAACCAACCAAACCTATAGGTCGCTTCTTTTTGTCTTTAGGCAGTAGAGAAATGAACCCTTCTTGTTTAGGACTAAAATAAACCAGGCGCATAGTTTCGCTCGAATTATTCTTTAGAAACGCTTTAGCTGATTCTTCGAGGAATACGGATTTACCAGAACCGCTTTGACCGACTACAACCTTATGCAGACTTTTTCCTGTAGGCATGAACAGATCGTTATTCATTTAGAATCACCTCTTCAGCTATTTGACCTATTTCATGCTCTGGTTGTTGCTTACGTTTGAATAACCGACCAATCAAAGGCAATCTTGAGAGTAGACCTCTTCCCTTGAACAGTTTCCTTTTAGCCTTCTTACGAATACGCATGACGGGGCTTAACACATACCACGACGTTAAACCCCCTGCAATCATACCCGTTGAAAGATAATTTGTAAGGAATAGACCTTTCTCTTCGAGGTATCGGTATTGAGCATTAGCTACGAGGTTCTTATCATCCTCGCTATGCTTAACCTCAAAGTCGGGATCGAGCGAAACGGCTTGACCGTATTTAGAAAGTAGAACGTCGATCGTAGAAAGACCCATTTTGAGAATGCCTAAGTTTTGTTTTTCCAGGGCTTCTCTTTGAGCCTTTGACATTTTACCCCATTCACCAGGGACGGGTTGTACTATTGATTTGAATGCAAAGGGGATTGTATCGGTTGTTGATTCATCCGATCCAAAGTCCCAATCCATCCATGAAGGTGAAGTGCCGCCAGAGGGTTCATCATTGGGCATAGATGAAGGAGGAATGGGGTTTTCCTCTGGCGACTGTTTGTAGGTGTCCGACCCTCTGCTCAATTTTGAAGAATCATCAGTCGTAGAGGAATAACCATCACCTTCTATGATCGTATCGGACTTTGAAAACTTACCATGACCTAATTTCTTTTGATGTTTCCATAGGCCAGAACGGGATTTATAGGATTTACCGCAGGTTTCGCAAATATGTTCAGTCAAGGGATAACCCCCGATCGATTCCATTTTGAACCATGTTTCCAACCATCAATTGAACGGTCGGGTCGTTGGCTACGTCGCTAAGAGCTAATTCGAGAGCATCACTTTCAACCTCCGACTGTAAATGATCGACATAACGCCAAACAAACTTGCCCATAACCTGGAGGAATTGAAATGGAGGGCTGCCGTTGTTATGTGGACTTAGTGCTTCGAGAAGGTTTCCTAAGTCCTGTTTTTGATTAACCAAGTATTGCCTTAATGCTTCTTGCACTTGAGGGTCTTGTTTCCATTCCATAATCTATTCGTTTCCGTTGCGAGCGTTTAACGGTTTCCTCCAAACATGAGTTTCTATTCCATGATCGGAAACTCGTTCTCGAATAATTTCACCAGAGAGGAAATAAGGACGCATAATCAATCCCATACCCGATCGAGAAACTCTGGCTCTTAATGAGTCTTGAACGATTTTATGCAGGTCTGCAAACCTCCATCCGTCCTCTTTTTGGTCGAGTAGGTAAAGTGTCAATCTTACTACGTCTGCTCTACGTTTCCTTCGCTTCCTTGCTGCATTTCCTATCATATCATCCTCTCCCATGTTGAAGAAGGCCACCACTTAGAAGCTAATTCCCCGAAGGTTTCTGGTTTCTCGTTCCAGGCTCGCTTATTTGAATCGCCATTAGGCGTTATGCTTACGTTCACTACTCGAAACTGATTCGTTAATGCGTAGTCGTTTCTTATTCTCGCTTCACCCAATGAATACGGTCGCATTGTAGGGTTTATTTCCTCTGTTCGAGAAACTTTGGTTTCCTCGCTGAATCGATCGCAGAATTGCACCCAATCTAAACCATAGAAGTCTTGATTCAAATTACCCTCTTCGTCCTCGTAGTCAAGGAACAGGGAATAAGAACCTCGAAACGTATTCTTAGCATCATAGAAGTCCTCTACGCCAGAATAATTTTCAACCGTTTCCTTGATGATAGAATAAACGCCAGACATCATCAACAAGAGCGAACCTTCACCGTCAAACTCCCATTCGCCTAAGTTTATTTGCTCACCATCCCATAGAACAGGCATTTCAATTTCTGGTACTACAATTTCACGATCGTGCTTGAATATGATTCCATCAGTAGCAACGGAAAGAACGCCTTGATAGTCATTAAGACGTATGATTTCAGCCATACGCATTCGACAACCTGCGGTTATTGTAGAAGCGTAAAAAGGATTCCAAAGCGACCCCGTAGAGCGTGTGCCGTTCTTCTCGATCGCCTGGTAAGTTTTACCAAATAGACTGTTAATCATTAGCTTGTATTTCTCTCGTTTTTGAGGGTCATAATCGGGCGAACCCTGCGCTTTGAGGTTGTCTTGATGTAATTTACCTCCGTAAAATTGACGGATAAAGGGTCTAAAAGGATATTTTATGCCGTTTTCAACGTCTGGTGCATCCTCGTTTGATTCATCGGGAATAAAGGCAGACCAACGCTCAATATGAATATCAGCACCCCACGCTCGAAACTCTCTAATTTCGTCCCCTGTAAACCACTTAGTCGCTACTTGAGGATTCATCAAGCAACCTGCGGTTTCGCTTTTCATCGCTGCAGGGTATATGTCAAGACCAGGTGGGAATACAACATGGGCTTCAAAGAAGGATAAGTGATAAGGTTTGAACCCTCTATTGAAGAAGTCCTCTACTTCATCATCACCGTCGCCATTGAACGATCCTATCCATTCACCCTTTGAAATATCGGGCAACCACCACATTACATGAGGGTATGCAGAGGTGATGTCCCATGCCTGGACTCGTTCAACAAAGCCAGAACCCGTAGATTCAAAGTGTCCTCCATTAGCTGATGTCCACGCTGCGAGAACGTCATTCATGTTTGAATCGATCATATCATTCATGGTCGGTATTTCGCATCGGTCAAGTGCTGCTCTTGCTGCAACGGATGCGGGGGAATATGGTTTTGTCATGCGTATGCCTTCTGCTTCAAACTCGCTTATCATTTTCCACGCCAGGCGAGCAGTAAGGTTCGCATCCATGACGGCATATTCGAGGATTTTATCCCAATTGTTCACCGTCCAATCGATCGCTTCTGGCGTAAGTCCTCCAAGAAGCGACATTTCCTCTTTCGTAAAGTCAAGTTTACCTTCGCCTAAGTGCTTGTTAGCTTGATAATTTAAGCCACCACGACCGCAGAAGGGTGATACGTCCCAACAGTCAATTTTAGCCCATTTTACGCCCTTAGTATAGTGCATAATGGGTTCGATTCCTAACCACTTCTTAGGTAAGTAAGTAATTTTGATATAGCGGTTAAAGTCAATTCGAGAATGCTTCGTTTTGTCCTCATTCCATAATCGCCAAGTCATAACGTACTTTTTAACGGACTTCGGACTTTTAGGAGTCCACTTTCTGTTTAGCATTTTGACACGTTCTACTCGATCGGTTAATTCGTCCGTTTCCGTATCAACCATGACGGTATCGCCATACATCAAACGTCCAATAGCTTCTTCTGGTAAAGTCTTGATGATTGCCCCTGCATCATAGGAAAGGTTGTAGAAATACATTTCTTGAGGTTTCCTACGCTTTCCATACCCACCTTGAGAGTATTTCCCTGTAAGAAACAATTGTTCGCAGAAACGGGAAATATCAAACGCAGGGTATCGTTTCTTTCCATTTGCTTCAAAGAACATATCGGGATCGTTTCTTGTTCCTCCAAATATGTGAACATGGTTTTTCCATTGGTTTTCCTTTTCGTTCCAAACCGACCAGGTAAGGATATGAGGGAAGCCGTCTTTTGTTTCAAAGTCAATCCCTGCTATATCCACTTTCGACCATGTAGAGGTTGCAGGTCGTTTCCTTCTTTGAAGGTTATACTCGAAGTCCTCTCGAAACGATACCAAGTCCATTTCAATTCCTCTCGTCCCGTTCTACTGCTCTGGTCGCCTTGATGAGTTTTCTTGAATGCTCTGCACGTTGTCTTTGAGGTAAGTTTGTAATTTTGACTCTGGTTAGCAGCGTTTTGTATTCCTTTCGTATCGCTCGTCCAGAATCCTTATCAGCAGTTTCAAAGGCTTTAGCGATCCTCTCCTTTTCTGCTTTGGTTAATGGCTTTGCTGAATCAAGGCGTACTTTGAGTTTCTTTGCATCGGGGAATGTGCCGTTTGCACCAAAAGTAGCTCTCGCCTTCTTTCGTGCTTCTGCTCGAACCTTGTTTATCGCTTTAATCTCCTGTTCTGTTCTCGCTTTGTCAAATGCCTTACGCCTGGTCTTTGTCTTGAAGGTTCGATTGATTTTCCTTCTCTGCTTTGCATCAAGTTTCTTTGAACCAGAAGTCTTACGGTTGATGAGCCTTGAGAGTCTACGTCGTTTTGTTGCATCCGAACCCTCTTGAGTAAGACCTGCGACCTTGTATGCTTCACGCCATCCCTGCAACGATCGAATGGTTTGAAGTCGTTCCCTCGCCAAGTCCCTACGAGCCATGTTCAATCACCTCTACAAGTACCACTTCAACGTTCCCCTGCTCGTCTTGAGCAATAGCAACAACCTCGAAGTTTCCATGCCTGGTTTTAATCATCCTATCACCTTCTGTCGCCATTCGAGAGCATACGTCATACAATTCCGACAATCGCCCTCATTATGAATAGAACAGGTATCATTTGAACGTCTTGCAGACATAGACCAAGCCATAGAATCACTTGAAGTCAAATGCTTTCCATAAAGCTTTAGTCCATCAGTTTTAACCCCGAATCCATGCAATTTTAACCCTTTAGCATGAAGGCATTTCATTATGTGCGCTATTTCATTTGAGGATTGGCGACGACATACAGAACCAACACCAACGATCGGTTCACTTCTAAGGTCAAAACCTGCAACCTCGAACATTTCAAAATGTGCGAAGTATTCCTCCAACGTTTGACCTTGAAGAACAGGGATAAAGTGAATTGATGAATCGAACGATCGTAGAGTTTGAAGGTTTTCTACGGTTCGTTCTTGATGCTCTCGAACCGATAAACCTGTTTTCTCAAGCATGATAGGCTCGCACATCATATCCTGTTGCGCTGCCCATGTTATTTCAAGTCCTAATCCCTGCAATCGTTCCAGGTCTTGAACATACTCTGCGGGGGTTGTAGTCCACCGAGCGAACCTTGATAGCTCGGTAAAACCTCCCGAATCAACGTAGACCTTAGCCTTCTGGTTGAACCTCTTCTTTTTCCTCTTCTTCAACCAATTGATCGATACAAACAACGGTTCGTCTATTTTGTCAATCCATGAAACCTGCCAGGTTCCCAAATAAAACTCGCCCATGTCAAAGCCCTGTAAATGAAAGCACTTGAACCCTTCTGCAAAGGAAACGCAGGTTCGAGGGTTTCACGATCGTCCTGGTGCTGCCGTCGTTGGTGTCATGGATGGGGAGGGCGAAGCCCGACCCAGCCGTCCTAGGGGG
>JAAHTH010001986.1_pt1 | contig 14171 bp, 13 predicted proteins | sample 6116091 | NCBI WGS metagenome assembly JAAHTH01 (sample SAMN13939990, study PRJNA603662) | sponge metagenome | isolation source: marine sponge | host: Mycale hentscheli | place: New Zealand | collected 2006
TGATGTTGCAATACCATCAAATGATCCTGTAAATGAACCACTAATTGAGCCTTCAACATTTAATGAGCCTGAAAGTGTAATGTTATAAGCCTCTACACCTGTAAAAGCATCTATTGATTGAGTAACATGCCATGCTTCAATTGTTGAAGTTGTTGAAATTCCGGTTTTAGATAATGTTTTTGCCATGCTTATAAATATTATAGGTCTAAGTTAACTAATATAGTTGTGTCAGTAGTATTTGAGGATTGTAAAGGTTGAGCTAATTTACCAACAGCTACTAATTGATTCGCATTATTATATAAACCTACTGTAGTAATATAAGATTCAAAATAGGACCCAGTTGCAAAATCATAAACTTCACCAGATAGTGAAGATGAAATAATTGAAGGATTAGTGGAGAAGTTAAATTCATTTTCTCTTAAAGTACATTTATATTGTGACTCATATATTGTGGTTGTACTTTGAAATGAGCAAGTGACATTATCTGAAGTTATAACATCATCTAATTCAGAAGCTCCAGCAGTGGAGTAAACTCCAGTACCGTATAAAGAGGATCCATAAGTACTACCTGTTATTGATGTTCCAAATGCTGTTAAAACCATTATACCATGTTGGTAAATTATATCACCTACTTTGGCTCCATCTTTAAATAAATTTCCATTTTCATCATCATTAAATTTACCTGACATTGATGAGCCTGTATAAACATAATGGAAAGTTCCAGGTTTAATAAATTCACCAAATAGATTTGAAGGAATTGAAATAACTCCTATTCTATCATTTGAGGCAGTGGGAAATAATCTATTAGCATCCAAGGTATCAGGTAAGTAATTATAATACATTGGTTGTTTATTTCCACCTTCTCCAGTTATAGTTCCATCTTCATTAAATGAAGCAGTGTAAATTGGGGAGCCATCTTGATTTAGTAAGTAATTTGAGTAGTAAAGTTGTTTTATTGACTCATAAACTAACTCTTGATTTTGAAATGAACATTGACCTGTGGGATTAGAGCCAGAGATGAATATAGTTGATTGAATATTTTTTCCAAAATATCTATCTATACAAATGTTGGAAGCTGTAAGTTCACTGGCTCCTTTAAAAGTAAAAGATTTATTTACTTTAAATGGAGTTACGACTACATCTGATGTTATAAATGGTTTGTAAGTGCTCATTCATTTTTTAAAAATCTAATTTGACTCTAACTAGAGATTCTTTTGTAAAGTCTTTAAGTAGTGGTCTTGATAATTTAGCTACTGCTACTAATTCATTGGCATCATTATACATTCCTACTGTTGTAACATAAACTTGAGGATTATTTATAAATGAATCATAAACTACTTCACCAGTTGAGCCTGATATGAAGGATGGATTAGCTGAGTAATTAAATTCAGCATTTCTCGATCTAACAAAAACATAATCAGAAGTTATTGTTTCCTCAGCATTTAAAGTAAATCCTAATGAGCCTGATGCTCCTAATACTAAAGCATCGTATAAAGTAGCTTGATTAGTTCCATTTGTTAAATTAGCTGCTCTATCAGTTTCAACATGAATTGATTGGGATACAGCATCTGGGTTAAGAATAATTGTTCCTATGTCTGGGAGAAATAAACCATATGAGCCTGAGCCTGCTACGAATCCTGTTGTAGAGTAAGCACTACCATTTGAACCCGATACAATTTGAAATACTCTAGTTGTACCTAAAAATGTTTGAGTTGTAACGTCATTTGAATTGTCAGTTAATTGAATTAATCCATTTGAACCTGATAGACTTAAATTGAAAGTTCCAGGAAATAATTTTTCTTTATATCTAGCTCTATCAGGTGAAATTACCCAAAAATTGCTTCCAGTTATGAGATTTGTTCCATCCCCAAAAGTAAATGAAGCATTTTCATCTTCTAATATTAATGATCTATATTGACCATAAATTGTTGATGAAGGTGTTCTACTAGGTATTGCATTATTATAATACTCACTTCCCGATCCTAAGACATCAGCGTATGCAATGTCAAACTGAACTACAGTAGAAGCATTAGTTGAAGCAGTTTGATAAACGCTTAAATAATAATTACCTGATGATCCTACAGCCTGAACTGAGGAGGTATAATACTCAGTTAGAGTTGGTGCTCCTGTTGACCACGCTACTGACTGAACTGCATCTGCGCTTACTACAAAGTCTTCAGCGTCTAATCTTTTAAATCCCATTTTTTATTTTTTATGATACTTTTGTTATTGTTACTGGAATAGTTATTCTAGCTCCACTGTCTAATCCTACAAATGTAATTGTTGTATTTAATTGAGTGTTAGAGCCAAATAATGTATTTACTGTTGTTGCTCTTAAGTTAATTTGTGAGCCAATTACTGTTGAGGAAACATTTGTTCCTAATGTTGTAGTTGAAGTTGTATTTTGATCAGTAGCAGCAGTTGATTGAATTCCTACTCCATTAAATGTAGCCATTGTTCTAACATCAGCTATTGTTGCTGTGTAACCTGATGTTTCAAATGATGTAGTATTGCCTAAGTAATTTAAAGTTTGAGGTGTAATTGCTAATGAAGCTCCTTGTTGAAGAGTAATTGCAGAGTAACCTAAGTCTAATACTGGTAATTTAGCTGTTCCTCTAGGTAGAGTAGCTATTTTATACTTCATTATTTGTGATTCATCAGGAAATGCCTCTAGTAAAGGCATATTATCAATGGCTTGACCATAAAAAGCTGAGCCTGATGGGTGAGTTGGATTGTATAAAGTATAATCAATTTCATCATCTGCTAAGGCAAATTGTGTGATTCGAAAGGAACCATCATTTTGAGCTAGTAACTCTCTACCTTTTTTAGTTAAGATAGCATCTACTGTTATTACTTGGTTATTTAAATATCCCATTTGTTATTTTGTTATAAATATAATGTATTAATAAATATTTACGGAAGCACGTTCCTTTCCGTAAGATCGGTTATAAATGTGTCTACGTCTTTATCTAAGTCAGAAGAAATAAACTCAGGTGATACAATGTAAGGCCCATCTGATCCTAAAGGTTTATCACCTTTAAATATAATTGAGCTAGCTTCATCAACATATCTTCTAACTAAGAATTGATTTACATTTAACACTGTATCATCAGGGTTAACTCTACCATCTAAGTAAATCATTAAGGATGCTGATGTAGTTGTAAAAGGTAGTAATCCTAATTCAACCTTTTCAATCATAAAAGATTTAGATTCTTGCCCCATAAATCTAAATTCATCACCAGGAATGAATTCTAAGTTAGTTGTAATAGGTATAAATCCAGAGTCTACGCTTGATGATTGTTGTATGTTTGGTGTACTATAAGCAGAAACAAAATTTGAAGCTGTTACATAAATACCTTGATATGATGAAGTATAAGCGTCAGGGACTTTATTAAATAATCCTTCAGTGGGAATTGTTGAGGTTGGGGTTGGGGATTGTAAAATCCAAAAACTATTTCTACCTCCATAATAAGGGCCATAATTTTGGAATCGGGATATTACAAATTTATTCCAAGTTGGGGAATCTAGGAATTCTAATTTTACAACATATTCATGACCTGAAGTTAAATCTAAGGGATTTACACTAATAGTATCAGATATTCTAAAAATATTCCATTGGGAAGTATTATCAGGGAATAATAAGTAGTCTTCATCATTATAAAATGCATCTCCTACTTGTGTTGATGTTGAATTGTTGTATAAATATATTTTAATAACTCCTGCGGGTACATTGGCCAATGGATCACCTGAGGGGGCACCTGAACCTACTGTATTTTTTTCAAAGTATCCAAAAATCTCAATATAAAAATTTAGAGTTACTCCTTCACTAATAACTCCAGAGTTTATTTTATAAAAACTAGAGCCATCTACAACATCAACTCCGGGGGTTAATCCTGAGCCTGATGTTATTAATTCTGAGAATGCTATAGTCGTTGGGATGTTGTTTGTAATTTCTTGTATTGGGGTAAATCCCCGGAGTCTTGCTTGAAAATCATCTATAACTCCTCCTACTAAATTATTATCTGTTAAATAAATAGATGAGTCAAATGACATAGAGCCTTCAATGTAATTACTTTTTTGATTATAAATTATAGGCTCAATTCTACTTCCACCTCTAATAATTTCTCTAAATGAATTTGAGCCTCCTCCTGTTCCTACAGTTTGGGAATTTAATTCTAATCTTTCTTGTGATATAAAATTATCTTGAATTGTACCTAATGAATTAGGTGTAACATCTGGTATAATAATTGTACCATCATCTTTAATTAAATACTTTACATGGGCGGCTGATGTGTCCATTCTTTCTTGAATAGATGAAGTGATTGAATCACAATAAGCTACGTAAACTTGAGTTGAGTCAATGTTAGGTAATTTACCATATCCTCCTGTATCTCCAGGAGTCCATTTATTTAAAAATTGTGATGTTGACTTTGAGCCATCATATCTTATTAAAGTAGATGATAATTGAGTATAATGAGATTGAGGCACTGTTCCTTTTGTAGCACTTTCACTTATAACAGCTTGGATATTTACAGGTACTGTTTGTGATGTTTGATAATCTAAGTCTTGTAAATACGGATTTGCATTATATCTTGATACATTGTTTAGTAGGGGTTGACAGTCATATGCTCTACTAAAGTTTTGAGTAAAGTAAGGTTCAGGGATTGTTTCTAGGCCTGTACCTAGTGGGGTGGATGAAGTGATATAGAATTTGGTTGTTGATGGGATAGATGAGGTGATTGGGAAGAAAATATCTGATCCGTTTCTATTAATAGTAAGTAATAAATCAGTTCCTGGGGTTATAGATTGGGGGACATTATATTTAGTTCCTGCAAAATTTCCAGCTCCTGGGGGGTGGTAGGATTGGGTTATAAGGGTTTTGTTTGATGGGTATGTAATTATAGGACTATTAATTGGAAGAGTATACAATGAACAAGTAAAACCTCTTCCTGATGTAGTAGTGTAAGTGTAACTACCTGATAATATTATATGTAAATCTTTTTGAGGGTAGGTTTTAATACTATATCTTTTAAAGGAAGAATCATAAAAATTTAAGGGATCATTATCGGATGATGTAATAGGTAATTGAGTAATACCCGGGATAATTGATGGGAGAGATGTACTTTGTTCATTATATTCTAATGACCCTGTAAAAATATACTCAATGTCATCTCTATCAGCAAAGTCAATTGATGGATTCTCAACATAATACATGAAGTAAGTTGAGTATCTAGTGATATTTAAAACATCATAAGTAACATTACCACTACTATAAGGTATAGTTAATTTAGTTAGATCTTGTAAAGTGTCAGTTAAGTCATTTCCATCACCATCTATTCTTGCTACTTTTATATAATTTACTGTTCCTGCCATTTAATCATAAATATTATTATTTTGGTCTTGTTGGGCCTGGACCTGGTAGTATTTCTCCATCATCATTAAACCAAATTGAAATATGACCTGGAAGAGGATAATTTAAAGAATCAATAAAATTATCAAATGGATACTCACTACCACTATACATTCTTATACCATAATTTGCTCCTTGTGGGTTAATGTTTTTAAATGGCTCACAATCTTCATTTAATTCTCCATTTGTAATTAACATACATGAGCCACTAAATTCACCATCATAAAATTCTTTTTGACTATCATATACTTTAGTTGCTGAGCCTGATAGGTTAGTTGTTGTTTCTTCCCATCTTTGGAAATTAACATCAGACTTATATAAAGTACTTTTGGGTAAATAATTTATATTTAAATAACCATTATTATTATTAAATATAGTATTTTCATTAATATTTAATATAGTTGATCCTGAGAATATATTGGTAGGGTCTGATAAGGTTGGAAATGAAGGATTATTAAATGTTAGGGCTGAAGAAGTGGCTTCAAATTTAAATTCTGAAGTTAAGTTTGATATAGACCATTTAAAATTTTTATTATATGGAAAAATATTAGGATTTTGACCTTCAATATATATATTTTCCCCATCATACATTTCTAAAATTTGGGTTAATGTTGATAAATTAGGTAAGTTTAAAGTAAATAATAATCCTCTTATTGTTGATTTAATTAAAATATTTATATCAAGTGGTTGAGTTGAAACAAGATTTTCAATTGTAAATTGTACTTCTTTAGGGGGTAGATTAAATTGATTCAACATACCACCAGGCCCACCTTCAAAGTCTCCTACAGAAATTGATCCAGTTAGAAGTATTTCTTCTCTTTCAACTTGTGGTTGAGGATATTTATTTCTTTCTAATAAATGTTGTTTTATGACTATTCCTGATGCTAAACTTGTTCTAGCAGGAATGAAGTCTTTAATCATCTTAAATAATGAATTATCAAAGAATTTTATTAGTCTTACAAAATCTACTAAGTCATAATTTTTAATGTATTTTTCAAAGTACTCTTCACTTAAATTATTTAAGTCAGGATAGTAATCTAAAGATGATGATCTTTGTCTTGGGTCACCTATATAGTCACCCATATTGAAGTAACCTAATTGTGAAATAATGTCATCATTAATTTCATTTTGAGGTGAAAATGCTACTTCTAAGTAATTAATATTGTCTGTATATGAAACACTTGCTTCAGTTTGTTGTGTTACTCTTCTAAACGCTGATATAGTATCACCTGCAGGTACTACCTTGTCTTCATATCTTACTTTGTCAGTAATTCTATTTTTTATTCCTGCTGGGAATTGATCTAAAAAGTAATACTCTGTATTTGTAGAATAAGTTGGAGTTTGGGCAAAGAAATAATTACTATTTCCTGAGAAGAATGATTGGGTAGTAGCCCAAGATCCAGTGACTTTAGGGTGAATTGAAGTTTGGGTGGTAGCAGTAGAAGTATCTAATTCACTACCAAGAGGAGCTCTAAATATTAATTCATTTGGTGATGAATTGACTGAATTACCTTCAATGGATAGAGGATTCATTGTGTAGTCTTTAAATACACTTTCACTTAAAATATTTTTATAATATCTTATTTCTTGTAATGAACCTGAAAATGGAGGATATTTAGAATTAGGAGTAAAATATGATCTAAAAGAATTATCAAAACTATCATAAGGTGATGTTACTGAAGATGAGGCTAAATATCCAATTGAAGTTCCATCCTTACCATTATAAATTTTATTAGCAGCATATAATTCATATCCATTAGAACTACCACTAACTAACATTACTGACCACCATCCACCGTTATAAAATGGTAAGTAAATACTGGCAGTAGTTGAAGTATCTGAGGATGAAGGATAGAATTTTAAGTGGGCATATTGGTAATAAGGATCTTTTATTGATCCTGAGTAAGAACCACTTGTTAAACCTGAACCTGTATATTCTAAAGTTATATCTGTTATGTAATTTGAACCATCTTGCCCACTCCATAAAGACTGTGATAACTTAGTTGGTGGGAATTCTTCAGCTTTAAATCTAAATTCTATAGTAGAAGGTTTATTATTTGGAGCATTCCATTCTAATGATGAAGAAATATAACTACTTAAATTATTAGAGCCATCAGCATTCCATGCATAATTAAACTTATTAAAGTAATAATCATAGTCGTTTGCATCTACCTTATCTTTACCGCCAAATTCAGATATTCTAAGGATAGTATCAGGTATACCATATGAAGTTATCAACGCTCGTAATCCAGCAATAGTTCCCTTTGATTTTAACAGATAAGGTATATTATGATAAATTCTTTTATATAGAGATTTATTAACATCATCTAATGGAATTACATCATTTGATGCTGAAATTAAAGTATTAACATACTCAAATCCTGAAGGCGTAGGTAGGGATGAAGTTATTTCCGGAAAAGGAAATAATGAGCCACTAGGGGTTAAACCTAAAAATGCAGTATATAAATCATCTTTTGAGAAATTATTTTGATATAATTTAACACCAAAGTCTTTTATTGCATCAGAAACTAAGTCTTTTGAAACACCAAAGTCTAATCTATTGTCATTATTGTATTTTTGAGTAACATCCTTAGTATACAACCAAACATTGTCATAATATTGAGCTACCATATCAACAAATAACTCATAGGGTTGATTTGAAGAATCTTCCCTTAAATACTCTGGAATTGATTGTAGTAATTGGTCGTTGTTAGTATTATCATACTCTGATGCTGATAAAATTCTACCACCATAGTAAGGATTGTTTTCAACTGCACTACCATACCAAGTTAAGACTTCTGCACTTCCAGTTTTGGCTAGTAAGTAGGGAGGTGATGTAGTTGTTTTAGGCCATGAAAAAGCTGAGCCACTATTATAATAAAGAAAATACTCAAATCTATCGAAATTCTTTATTAAATTACTTACTTTATTCTCTAATATTGTAATACTAGTAGCTGCTGAAGTAACACCTGATAAGTCAGCTATTGAAGCTGAGTAGCCTTCAATTAATGATGTTTTATAATAGAAATTTTCTAATCTAGTTTGTGCTGAGCTAAAATGAATAAAATCATTAAAGTCTGTATAATCAACACTTATTGAAATGGAGCTAGAGTCCATTAAACTATTTAATTGATCTAAAGAACTAGTTGGAGCACCTGATATTAAGTCAGTGTAGGATAAATTTTGTGTTGAGTTATTAATTTGATCCTTTATAGGTAAATTGAAGTTAGGACCTGCTAAAGGTTGTGAGTCAATAACTGTAATTGGTGTAGGTGGGAAGAATATACTAAATGCTTCTGGTTCGCTAAATGAAGTAACAATCCATAATTCATCTTTTAATGAAAATTGGGGTGGAAGTGGCTCATATAGTTTAACCACAACTGTTGGATCATCAGTATTTTCATCCTCTAACTTTATATTATTTGAAATAATTAAGTCATTATTTCCTAAATTCAAATAAAAATCTACAAAGTAAGAGCTATCATCTCTTTCTTGAATGAAATTATTTGTTTGCTCAATAATGTCTAAGTTAGTTAAGACATTACTATCTAATCTTACTTCAGTTCTGTCTGAGGATATTTCTTTTATGAAAAGGTTAGTGAAGGGATCACCTATTTTCTTTGTAAGAAAACTATAATATGCTATAAATTCACCTTGATCAAATCCAAAATTTTCAACATCAGTGTCAGGATTAATTGAAAAAGCATTTATTTCATTGTCATTACCTGCAGATTGACCATCATTAAGTACAGTGTAATTTAAGTAATTAGTTGTAGATGATAACACACTTTGGTTATTATCATAAACATAAAACTCAATATAATCAGAGGAGGATAAAACAGTTTCAATGTCAAAAGATGTTATTAAATTTTCATCTTGCGGCTCATAAAATTGTAATTGGAAATTATCAGGATTTATTCTTGTAACTGATGCCATTTATTATAATTGTGTTGTTTGATTAACTAATTCTTGTTGAGTGGATAATAATTCCTCTCTTAATTGTGATATTTCATTTTGTAATGCGTCTATTAATTCATTGTCTTCATCAAAATTAATATACTCACCACTTGTTTTAACTAAAAATTCATGTGAGTTTGTCTCACCTAATTCTGGTATTTGGTAGAATAATTGGTTATATAAATCAAAAAACTCTTGAACTGATGGCTGCTCATCTAATTGTTCTTGAGCAGTCTTAACTCCAATTTGAGTAAAAGCTGTGTCTATGGTTTTTTCATAGGTTCTTTTATCAAAATATTCTTTATTAAAATTTACATCTACCGCCATTATCCATTAATTACTTTAAAATAATAATTATCATCTAAAATTAAAGTTGAGCCATTTATAATAGTTTTTACTAATATTTTATAATATCTTTCAGGCTCTAGCCCATTCATATAAACATCAAAGTAATTTCCACTACTGTCAGAACTTAATTGAGTATATGTTGTATCGAAATCTACAACAAATTCGTTGGTATCCAAGTCTTTTATAGCATAATATGAAGAAGTTGGTAGGAAATTTACTCCTGTAAATAAAGAGGATGTTGTCCAAACTCTAGGGGGATATTTATCTGCTACATTAAATCTAAATCTATTTACACTAGAAGGTAAGAATGTACCTGGGTTTTCATTTAATGATGATACTAAATTTGTTGTTGATACAATACTTGAAGCTAATGAACCTGTTAGAACTGTTGTGTAGTCTTGCCATTTAAATTCTAACTCAGGTGGATAAATAGTATTAGTATCAACACTATAGAATTGCATTGTAGGTTGGATTTGTAGGTTTTGATTAAACTCTACTGTGTTTTCCCACTTAGTTATTATTCCATAGTTATTCTTTGAGCCACTATACCATCTTTCAACTATGGTTTTAACTCCTACATTTAAGTCTTTTTCACTTCTAGTATCAAATGATTGAGTTACTTTAAATGAAGTTGAAGCAGATTCAAATAACCAACTTCCACCCCCTTGACCTACAAGAGATGAGTCATAAGAGCCTGTAACTGAATTTCCAAAAGTATCTAATCCACTTGAAGACCAGGCTATTGAACCTGAAAAGTTAGGTGTATACCAAGATGCTCCATCTGTAGTTTGGGGTTGATCTAAGTATCCTCCTGTTCCATTCCACCAATATTGGGCTAGAGGATAAACTGATATGTCTGTTGATTCAACAACTCCACCTGCTGTTGCTATAAATCCTTTAAAATTTACATCCCAAGCTTTACTTCCAATTTTATTGTCAATAACATCTGTGATTTCAGATTGGACAAACTCAGTTAGAAATCTTGCTACTTGAGGATTAGAGTCAACTGCTATATTTAAATTTGAGATTTGAAGAATAGAATCTATCCCTGTATTCATCTCAGGATAAAATGAATATAATGTTGTGTCTTTATATGGAAATAATTTATATACAGCCATGTTTTAATTTTATAAAAGTTCATATATTTTATCTATCTCAGGATCTCCTAAAGGTAAGGTTTTTACATATCTAAAAAGTTTATCAGCTATATCATTTGCAGTTTCTATATCAATGGAAGCCATTTCCCCTCCATCCCAAAAACTAAATCTTGTAAATTTTATTAAAGTATCTCTAGTAGACCAATAATTTGTTGATGATTTTAAATCTTGAATTAAAGATAAAACTTCTTCTTTAACTTCTTCATCATTCATCATATCATCCTCATTTTCATAAAGTACCTTTTTAATTTCCTCTTTGATGAGTTTTTTAAGTTCTGATTTTTTCATTATTTATTTTTTAGTTGTTTTATAGTGGGACTACTCTACCCTTAATGTCAGTGTTAGGATATTTAACTTCAAATATACTAGGGTCTAATGATGGGTAAATTACTTGGTTTTGGGTAGCAGATGAAATATCATAAGCATATTGTGAGTAGCCTGAAGTTGTTCCTGCTTTATTTGTTATTATAATGTCTTTTACAGTTTGTACACCTGTTATTTTATCTAATCTTACAAATAAATCTCTAACTAAAATTGGCTCATTTATTTGCCAACTATCTCGAGCAAAGTAAGTTTTTAAAGAATTAATACAAGCTAATATAACATCATTATTATTGAAATTAGGTAGAACTATTATTTCAAAGTCAATTGCTATATTAATGACAAATGCATCTCTTACTTCAATATTATCTCCAATTATTCTATTTTGAGCTAAGTATGTTCTTATATTCTTTTTTAATGTAGCTGAAGGAGCTGTAAATTGGGAGTCACTATTTTGCGATAAAACCCACAAATTTAAAGTTTCAATTGTAGAAACTTGCTCATCAGTTAATTTAGGTTTTTCAATATATGCTTTAGCTATGGTTCCATACTCAGGAGGCATACTTAAAGCTCTTACTATATAATCATCTAAAGTAACTGATCTTTGTTGTGAAGCTATAGTTGCTAAGGTATTTTGTCTTATTTCATCAATTGTATCTCCTGCTTGTCCTCCATCAGCGGCATCGGGGTTGTTAGCAGCTATAGTTCCAAATATATAATTAGCTGTTGAAGTATTTAAATTTGGATTATTAAAAGTTAAATTTCTAATATTTAGTGAGGTTAAGTCTCCAGAGGCAGCATTAGCTTCAACCCCCCCACCTACTAAATATCTAACAGTTAAAGTTGTACTTGAAGGAGCTATACCATAAGTTCCTGTAAATAGAAAATTGGTTGGTGAGTAAGCAGTTGTTAGTTTATTTTTTTCAAATGGTAAACCTATACCTACATTATTAGGATTGGGGGTAATTTCTTCATCTACATCATTAGGACTACCAACTCCAAATTGTATTTGTAAGTTAGTTTCTGTGGTTAATCTAGTAGCAAATCTTCTTTGTACTTTTTTCAATTGTAGAATGTAAGGAACATCTCCAGCATCCTCAACATTATTTGGGTCATTAACATTAGTATTTTTTATATTATCATAAATCATCTCTTGAGCTAGATAATCTACCTCATACCAAGTATTTCCATCACTATCAATAATATCTAAAACTCCTATAATATTGGTATCAGCTATGTCAATTGTAGGAAATTGAGTAGGAGCTCCAAATGTAAAAGTTTGTGTTTTAATGTTAGCTGAAATTGAATTTCTTGTTTTTTTAAGAAGATAATATTGAGGTGTAGGGCCTGATACTTGATAGATTGATACTTCTGTTGGATCATTTGAAGAAGATATAGAAAAATCACATTTATCCTCTATTAAAAAATTTAAAGATGAATTAGATGTTGATATTATAGTACTATTTTCTCCAACAGTCATAGCATAATCATAATCAGGAACATAAGCTGCACCTACTAATTTAGATGGAACTTGTTGGAATAATTCAATTTTAGCTTGTGCTGCTCCAGTTGATTTAGGTTTATAACCAAACATATAAGCTAACTCATATAAATTATTAGTTTGTCTTGCAAACTGAGTAAAATTCTCTTGGATTTGATTGTCAAGATAAAATGACATAACATCCCCTACATAAGCAGACATTTCCATAAACATCATTCCTGGTGATGTTGGAGAAAAGTCATTGTAGGAATTAGGAAAGTAAGTTTGAGAAAACTCAATTAACCTAGCTCTAATGTCTGAAAAGTCTCTATTTAAATATTTTACGTCTCTATCTACCGCCATTATATAAATTCTATTGCTACTGTGTCACTAATATTAGTATTTACTACACTATATGTTAATGATACTGTTATTGTGTTTGTATCTTCTTGTCTTAATATCTCTAAATTCCCTACTCTCACATTTGGAAAGAAATTATTTAAATCATCAGATATTCTTTCTTCTAAAAAATCTAAATTATCAGTTGTAATTTGCTCAAATATAAATGCTCTTAATCCTCCTCCAATTGGATTTAAATAACGCTCACCTGGGTTTGTTAGGAAGTAATTAATTAAATTATTTTTAATAGCAGCAGCGGTTGTATAATTAGGTTTAAAAACTGCGGGGTCACTAAAAGGTAAGTCAACTCCAACAGCTGCACTTTTATTAAAGTCAATAGGATATATTTGCTGAGCGTTAAAAGCCATTTATTATTTTAATAAATTCATTATTTGATCCATTCCTACTTCACCTTCAGGTAATTGACCATTAGGGGAAGTTGTGTCAACTACTCCTTGTGGGTTAAATTTAGGTACATCTTGACTTGTAAAACTTAAAGCAGTTTCACCCAATACATCCATATAACTCTGTTTTATCTCAGATTGAGATTTTGGTTGAGGGTTTGACTCTAATTGAGGTTCTTGAAATGGGGGGGTATAAGTTCCAATTTTACTTTCAACTACAGTTTGTTTAGGGGCTTTAACTGCCTCTAAAAGAATTTCTTTTAATTCCTCTTGAATTACCTCTCTAACTGATTCTTTAATCATCTTTTTTAATTCTGTTGCTTTCATGTATACGTTTTTTATAAATATTAAATTAATCTGCTTTTAAATCATTTTGTTGAATGTAAAATACTAACTCATCAATTAATATTTGATCGTTTGATGAGTATGAAGGTTCACCTTGCAACATTATAATTCCAGATTTATTTCGAGCTACTGCCCTTCTTCTTTTTAAATCTTGATCAGTATCTCCATCAACTGTTATAACTGACATTTCAAAACCATTCACATTAGTGACTACTGGGGAGAGTTGGTTGGATTGGTTTTGGGTAGAGTCTAGTAATTCTTGTGATACTGCCTCTTGCTCTTCAGGAGTTCCACCTAATTCATTAGTACATTTTTGTATTAAATTATCTAATAAAGCTAATAATGCCAGA
>JAAHTH010002465.1_pt1 | contig 14135 bp, 10 predicted proteins | sample 6116091 | NCBI WGS metagenome assembly JAAHTH01 (sample SAMN13939990, study PRJNA603662) | sponge metagenome | isolation source: marine sponge | host: Mycale hentscheli | place: New Zealand | collected 2006
CTTCCATGCAGTAATGCAGGTGCCTTGCCCCAGGTAGCAATTTGATGTAGCCCTGTTCGATTGATAACGGGTTGCAGAGATCCAGCTTCAGGGCATGGGGCCAGCGTTGGTGGTGATCATTGGATAAGTCAATGAGCTGGTCGGGCCCATGGAAGTTTGCGATGGATGCGATCGCGAGGTCCATGCCTCTCGTGGCGGCTAGACCGGAATACAGCAAGCGTGATTTCGCACCTGCTTTCACCGCTGCAAACAGGCTTCGACTCATTTGGCACAGTGCAGCATTGACGGCTCCCGTGGTTTGTTGGGGCGTGGCTTTTAACAGAGAGCATGCAGAGACCGTTGCCGCGATGGTTCCCCATGTGCCATCGACATGTTCACCCTGCGGCACTGCGTACGCTTCACCAAATCTTGCCCCCACCTCGTAGCCATGGAGCATGGCCAGAAGAATGTCTCCAAGACTTCGTTGTTGGCTGATGCCAAGGCTGATGCAGAGAGGCACTGTATGGAGAGCTGGTCGTCCGTGTGCTTTTGCTTGCCCTTCGATCAGCTCGTCCCATGTGGCGGCAGCTGATAACAGCGAAATTAATCCGTGGAGATTTTGGCCATGTTTCAGGCCTGGGAACCACAAATCACCGTTTGTAATCGTTGCAAATGTTTCTTCGAGATGTCTAATGTCTTGATTGAAGAGTCCATTGATGATTACGGCCACTGAGTCGAGAAAAATCAGGCGACAACTCGTGATGATGTCTTGTTGTCTTTTGTTGGAGTTTCCATCCCAAACATCTGTTAGTTGACTGATCAGTAGAGCTGTTTGATGTTCATGTTTAAAGTCGTTCTCTGAATGCGCCGTGTTAGGACCATCAAGGTTTAAGGTTCCGCCGGTCATGGATTCGAAGAAGCACTATCCCCTCATGATCTTAGCGGCGGTGATGGGCATCAATATTGGCAATATGTTTTACTCCCAGTCACTTTTGCCGGTGATATCAGAGGGCTTTGGTTTGCCCGATGGGCAAGTGTTTTGGGTTCCTGTTTTTCTGCAAATGGGATTGTTGACGTCGTTGTTTTTCTTGTTGCCAGCAGGTGATATCTGGGACCGACGGCTTTTGCTTCGTTGGCTTGCTTTTGGTTGCTCTGCCTCAGCATTTGCGGTGGTTTGTAGCTCTAGCTATCACCTTGCTTTGGCAGCATTTTATTGCCTCGGATTGTGTTCGCTCACGTCCTATATGCTTCCTGCCTATCTGTCTGGGTTGATCCCTCAATCAGAGCGTGGCCACGCTTTGGGCGTTCTTCTTGGTGGCCAGTTTTCAGGCATCCTTCTCTCTCGGTTTTTTAGTGGTGTTCTTGCTGATTGGTTTGGCTGGAGAAGTATCTATCTGGTCTCGTCTTTTTTAATGCTTTTGATTGCATTCCTCTGGCCACGGCTCATCCCACGGGATGGGGAGTCCGCTGAGGTTCCTTATCAACAGCTCCTGGTCTCTCAATGGGTATTGATCAGACGATTCGTTGTGCTTCGCCGCGCATGCGCTAGCCAGGGGTGCCAGTTTGCGGCATTCGTGATGATTTGGACTGGGCTATCTCTGCACTTGGCAGAGCCTCCTTGGTTTTTTGGATCAGCCCAAATTGGTGCTTTTGGTCTTGTTGGTTTGGCGAGTATTCTTTCTGCGCAATTTGTGGGAAAGCTTGTTGATCGTTGTGGTGCATTCTGGGTCATTATCGGATGCACGTTATCAACCTTGATGGGCGTTCTTGGCTTATTTCTTGTGGGTTCCTCAGCGCTTGCTCTTTTGTTCTGTTTGGCCTGTATTGATTTTGGGGTTCAGGGAAGTTATGTCGCGAATCAATCACGTGTGTTCTCGCTTGATCAGGCATCACGATCGCGTTTAGGCAGTCTGCTTTTTGTTAGTGCATTTTCGGCATCGGTTGTTTCAGGGCTTTTGCAGGTTCGCCTCTGGCCAATGTGGGGCTGGTACGGCCTGCTGACGGTCGCTGTATTTTTGGTTTTGATTGCGTTATTCACTCAAATTCCTCTACGTCGCTTGCCCCCTGTGTCTTTGAGTGAGTCATGAATGCCCGAATTTGTGAATTCTCCTAGTGGCTCCATCGAAACGGATTTGCATCACGCCTTTGGTGAGGGGGAAGGAACGCTTGTCACGCTCACTTACCCCAAGCCGCTGCCCATGCGTTTGGATCGCTGGTTGGTGAGTCAGCGCACGGAGCAAAGTCGAGCCCGGATTCAAAAGTTCATTGATGCTGGATATGTTCGGGTGAATGGCAAGGCGGGGAAGGCCAAAACTCCCTTGCGAGAGGGAGACGAGGTGCAGCTCTGGATGCCACCGCCAGAACCGCTGCCTTACCTCAAGCCCGAGCCGATGGATCTCGATGTGCTTTTTGAAGACGAGCACGTGATCGTGATCAACAAGCCAGCCGGTTTGACCGTGCACCCAGCCCCTGGAAACAAGGATGGAACCCTGGTGAATGGCCTGTTGCATCACTGCCCGGACTTGCCGGGAATCAGCGGCAAATTGAGGCCTGGTGTGGTCCATCGCCTTGATAAAGACACGACGGGCTGCATCGTGGTGGCGAAATCACAGGAGGCTTTGGTGCGTTTGCAGTCCCAGATCCAACAAAGGATTGCCTCGCGCGAGTATCTGGCCGTGGTGCATGGCGTGCCTCAAGGGGATTCAGGAACGATCATTGGCGCGATCGGCCGGCATCCTGTAGATCGCAAAAAATATGCAGTGGTGAGTGATGAAAACGGCCGCTATGCGCGTACGCACTGGACCCTCCAGGAGCGATTGGGCGATTACTCCCTCTTGCGTTTCAAGCTCGATACGGGACGAACGCATCAAATCCGCGTGCACTGTGCCCATATCAATCACCCCGTGGTGGGGGATATCACCTACAGCCGCTGCAGGAAATTGCCGATGGAGCTTCCTGGGCAAGCCCTGCATGCCTTTCAGTTGGGCCTCGACCATCCGATCACGAAAGAGCGGATGTTGTTTGAGGCCCCGCTCCCAGAGGTGATGGAGAAACTGTTAACCGTGCTGCGCAAACGAAGTGCTTAGAGGAGCGTGAGCTCCGTTCCAGGTGCCATCAGCAGTTCGGATGTCAGAGACGCATCCCCGCTGAGCTCCTCTGCGCTCAAGGCATTGAATCCCACCGTCATGCCTTGACCAGCGGCGAGCGATTGCGCCCAATCAGCTCCTGTGAGCTCGTAGCGGTAAAGGCCGTCTCCAAGCTCTTGCGTAGAGACATCAACCCCCCAAGATTCTCCGTAAAACTGATGCGTGCTGATGAAACTCACCCCCCAATCGTCCAATGTTTGGTCGCTTTGATTGGTCACATTCATCGAGGCGGTGAAGCCACCCTCCCAAAGATCACCACTTACCTGAATCTCCAGGGGTGAGCCCGTGATGGGGTCGGATTGCACTGCTCCGGGATCAGAAAGTGAGGAGCTTTGTGAAGGCTCTGTATCGCTTGGACCAGGCGATGGTGTGCTTCCAGAAAGATTTTCTAGGTTCTCAGAGAGTGGATCTCCCAGCGCAACAATTCCTTGGAAATAGTTGATGACCGTGTTGTCGCTGACATCGAGGGCAGGCCATTGGGGCCAGTCGAAGGTGTCATTCATAAAGGGTTCATTTTGATCCCATCCCAACACTGTTAAATGGTGAATATCATGGGCAATGGCTACGCCTTCGATATCACGAAAGCCGTGGGTGCGTCCATGCATCCAACCTCCGTAATGCGGCTCCATTTTGAGGGTATTGATGAAATTTTCTTGCAGTTGATTGGTTGTTAGATAGTCGGCAAAACCCTCATGGCCAAACTGCTCAATCATCTGCATCACTTCACCACTGCTGCCCAACCGGGCCGTGCGTTGAATGTCGGCCAGAATTTGCGGGTCGTAGGACGCATCGGAGATCCAGCCCACCTTGGCTCCCTGCATGGCAAACCAAAGTCCAACCCCTTGCAGATCATTGCCTCCGGGCTGGCTGTTGTTGGTGAGCCCATTCTCAAAAGCCCAGGCGCCCACTGATTCGATGCTGGCTGGGGCTAGACCTGCGAAATCTCTAAGACCGTTGTAAGCGAGCAGTGCTTCTGTCGTGATCGCTGTTCGCCCACCGACGAGTTCGTTGTGCTCGGAGTTGTTATTGGAGCCATGAAACGAACCCCAGGTGCTGATGTCGATGTAATCCCCAGAACTGGAACCATGGGTCATGCCGTGATGTCCCATGCCATGTTCCGCCATCGGAGGTGTTTCAAGAACTGGTTCAAGCCCTGGATTAGTCGTCGTGTCAGAACTCTCAGAGCTCACTTCACTTACCTGAGCCATCAAGGCTTCCGCGCTGTCTGAGCCGAAGAGCATGGCCGCAGACAGTTCCCCTTGATTACCTAGATCCGTGCCTTGGGTTCCATTGAATCCAATGGTGACCGACTCTCCGGCTGGAATCTTTTCTCCCCAGTCTTTTCCCGTCAGGGTGTAGCGGGTGAGGCCGTTGTCGAGAAGAACAGCACTGATCTCGGCTCCCCAAGGAGCGGTGTTGATGAGGTGGGGGCTATCAAAGCTGTAGCTCCAATTCGCAAGATCTTGTGTGGATGAATTGGTGAGTGTGATTTCCGCTGTGAACCCCCCCCACCACCGATCACCGGAGATGGAGGTTTGCAAGGAATTTGTAGATGCCATGGCCCTTGATATGGGGGGACGATGTCATCTCAGCTCTGAATTCCAACCAAGTTCTGACTGCAAAAGCAGAACCTGTGTCTGAATGTTTTCAGGGCAGAGATGGGTGGTTGTGCTTCCCCATTCCCGTCCGATTCGATCGGAATGACCATCCTTCAAATGGATGGTTTTGTTCCCCATTGTGTGGTTTAAGGCAGCAAACCCAGACGGAAGGCTGTTGAAACGGCGCTGGCCCGATTGGAGACTTCAAGGCGTCGCATCACTTCACTGAGGTGATCGCGAACGGTGTTGGGTGTGATGTTGAGTTGGAGGCCAATTTCACGATTGCTGAGGCCTTCTGCCACCCAGTGCAAAATTTCCTGCTGGCGCTCCGAGAGTGGCTGGCCATCAGCGGGGTGGACGGACGGCTTGAGGTCTTGAAGTCTTGGATCTGTGTATGTCTTGCCTTGTTGAACCGCCTCAAGCGCTTTGATCAGCGCACCCGTGCGCTCCTGGCGGCTGTCTTCATCAATGCAGGCGTCCGCATGGAGCTGTCGAGCCAGGCGTTGGGCGTTCACGCTGTTTTGGTTGAGCACCACGATGCAGCGATGGTCAGGATCCAAGCGTTTGATGTCTCGGAGGAGATCGAGCCCAGATCCATCATTCAGCTGCTCAGAGATCAAAACCAGATGGGGAGCCTGGGCTTGCTTGAGAACGCTCAGGACCTCGTGTCTTGCGGAAAGAAAATGTCTGCTTTTCGCGCTGTCCATCCCAATCACCTTGGCCAGCTGCTGGAACATGAAGGCGTAGGGGTACATGCACACCACGACGTCGATGTCATGGATGAGTGCCTTGATGCGTAAGACCCTTTTGGCATCACTGAGAGGATGCTGGCCGCTGCTCATGGGGTGCTGGTTGGCAGCAGTGGACAGGCTTCCACCAAGGTGCGGGTAATGGCCGCTTGCGGTTGATGGAGCAACCGATCTCCGGGACCTTCTTCCACAACATGCCCTCGATCCAGCACGATCACGCGGTGGCAGAAGCCGCTCGCCACCGAGAGGTCATGGGTCACAAAAATCATCGCCAGGCCGAGGTCTTGCTGCAGACCTCTGAGCAGTGCCAGGACTTCGGCTTGGATCTCCGCATCGAGCATGCTCACGCTTTCGTCGCAGATCAGCACCTGCGGGTCTAAGGCCAGGGCGCGTGCAATGGCGACGCGTTGCTGCTGGCCACCTGATAGTTGCTTGGGCAGTCGATTTTGAAAATGATCCGCTGGTGACAGTCCCACCAGCTCCAGGAGCTCCCTTGCCCGTTCTCGAGCGGCTGCCCGTGAGGCGAGTCCATGGATCAGCAGGGGGTCTGCGATGGCGTCGGCAACGCTGAGGGCTGGATTCAGACAGGCCAGCGGGTCTTGAAACACCATCTGAATGGTGCGTCGTGCTTGGCGTTCAGCGCTGCCGCGCAGTTGCAGCAGGTTTTGGTTTTGCAGCCAAACGTCGCCCCCCCGAATGGGCGTGAGTCCCATCAAGGCCCGGCACAGGGTGCTTTTCCCGCAGCCAGAGCCGCCGACCACTCCCAGTGATTCTCCGGATTGCAAGCTGAAGCTCACGCCATCCACCGCTTTCAGCCAGTTGGGAGACCAGGGCGGTCCGCCGAGGTTGTGCCAACAGCGCAAGCCTTCCACCTGCAGGACGGGGGTGCCGTCAGGTGTTTCCGGCGTATCGCCTCCCTCTCTGGCCCTGGCGGCGCTAACAAGTCGCTTGGCGATCTCGGATTGGGGATGGGTCAGCACCTGATTGCTGCTGTTTTGTTCCACAAGACGGCCCCCGTCCAACACCGCCATGTCTTCGCACCAGCGGTTGGCCATGGCCAAGTCATGGGTGATGAGCAGCAGGGCGCTGCCCAGCTCTTCGCAGAGATTGCGCAGCACCGCCATCACCTGCCCCGCCACTGCCACATCCAGGCTGGTGGTCGGTTCGTCGGCGATCACCAGCGGTGGTGCCAGGGCAATGGCCAGGGCGATCGCTCAACGCTGGCGCATGCCACCACTGCATTCGTGGGGGCAGGCACGAAAGCGCTCGGCCCCGATGCCTACCTGTTCCAGCAAGCTTTCTGCGCGGTCTTTCCGCTCGTGATGCCCCATGCCTGGCCGGTGAGCGGCAAAGGTGTCGAGGAGGTGCCCGCCCACGGTCATCAATGGATTGAGCCGAGTCATCGGGTCTTGAAACACCAGGCCCACCGCTTCCCCGCGCAGGGCGCGCAGGGCAGGCCGACTCAGTTGGCGTGGATCTTGACCATTCAGAAGGAGATCTCCTTCGCAGCAGCTCCCCGGAGGCAGCAGTTGCAAGGCCGCTCTTGCCACGGTGCTCTTCCCGCATCCAGACGGACCAACGAGTGCCAAGCGATCTCCCGATTGCAGGCTGAGATCCAATCCATCCAGCGTCCAGGACGGACTTCCCGGGTAGCGCAGACGCAACTGATTCAGCGACAGAACCGTTCCTGGCGCGTTGGGCATGAAAGAAAGCACGGTGCCTCATGCCTACATACCATGGATGCACCCGCCGGGTCGGATGCTCAACGCAACCTCTGCACCGGATCCCTCCCAGACTCAGTCTGGATCGACTCCTGCGGCCTGCGGTTTAACGGCATTGCGTGAACGTCCCGCTCGCACGCCTGATGACTACGGCATTGAGCTTCCCGAGTGGTTGAAGCAATGTTTGACGCACGTTCCTCCGGGTATCGGCCACAGTTGTCCAACCGATCCAGAGGCCCTATTAGCGGCTGCCTTTGATTTTGCGTTTCAACTGCACGAGGGGTAGTTCCGCGCCAGCGGTGACCCTTACATCGTGCATCCGGTGGCCGTCGCGGATCTTTTGCGAGACATCGGGGCCAGTGCCAGCGTGATTGCAGCGGGCTTCCTCCATGACGTGGTGGAAGATACCGATGTCACCCCCGATCAGCTCGAAAGCCATTTCGGACCTGAGGTGCGTGAGTTGGTGGAGGGCGTCACCAAACTGGGCGGCCTGCATTTCACCAATCGCACGGAGGCGCAAGCCGAGAATCTGCGCAAGATGTTTTTGGCGATGGCCAGTGACATCCGGGTGGTGTTGGTGAAGCTGGCGGACCGTCTGCACAACATGCGCACACTTGGGGCGCTCAAAGAGGAGAAACGGCAGCGCATCGCCAGGGAAACGCGTGAGATCTATGCCCCGCTGGCCAATCGCTTGGGGATTGGACGCTTCAAATGGGAACTCGAGGATCTCTCCTTCAAGTTGCTGGAGCCTGAGGCCTTCCGTGAAATGCAGCAGGAGGTTTCAACCAAGCGCAGTGAGCGGGAGGATCGCCTCTCGGTCACGGTTCAGTTGCTCTGCGATCGCTTGGCTGCCGTGGGCCTCGACAGCTGTGAGGTGAGTGGTCGTCCGAAACATCTCTATGGCATCTGGACCAAGATGCAGCGCCAGCAAAAGGAGTTTCACGAGATCTACGACGTGGCGGCGTTGAGGATCCTTTCGCCGAATGTTGAGAGCTGTTATCGCGCCCTCGCCGTTGTTCACGACACGTTCAGGCCAATCCCTGGCCGGTTCAAGGACTACATCGGGCTGCCGAAGCCCAATGGGTATCAATCCCTTCACACCGCTGTGATTGGTCGCCATCGTCCGATCGAGGTGCAGATCCGAACCTGGGAAATGCATCAAGTGTCGGAATTTGGCATTGCCGCACATTGGAAATACAAAGAGGGCGGATCCCCGGCGACCGGAGGGGATACCGAGCGTTTCAACTGGCTGCGTCAGCTGGTGGATTGGCAGCAGGAGGGGGGCTCGGATGATCACAACGACTACCTCGCGTCGATCAAGGAAGACCTCTTTGACGAGGAAGTGTTTGTGTTTACGCCGAAGGGCGATGTGGTGGGGCTCCGTAAGGGATCAACGGCTGTTGACTTTGCCTTTCGCATTCACTCCGAGGTGGGAAATCATTGCCATGGCGTGAGAATTAATGATCGGCTGGTGCCCTTGTCGACCCCACTTCAAAATGGTGACTTCATTGATATTCTCACCACAAAAAGTGCCCATCCAAGTTTGGATTGGCTCAATTTTGTAGCCACTCCAACCGCACGAAATCGCATCCGTCAGTGGTACAAACGCAGCCATCGCGATGAGACGATCGATCGCGGCAAAGAGTTGCTTGAGCGCGAGCTGGGACGGAGTGGTTTTGATGCCTTGCTGGGTAGTGAAGCGATGCGCAGGGTGGCTGAGCGTTGCAACCTGCAAACCACGGAAGATCTGCTGGCTGGTCTTGGCTTTGGGGCGTTAACGCTGCATCAAGTGCTCAATCGTTTGCGCGAAGAAATTCGCCTGCAAACGGCTGCGGTGGAGGCCCCCCTGAGCAATGAGGAGGTTGCCAAGCAACTGCTCAAGCAGTCCGAGCACACGCCCCATCGTGAGGTGCCGTCTGCGGGAGCAGCGCCCATCCTTGGGGTGGAGGGCTTGGATCATCGCCTTGGTGGCTGTTGTAGTCCGCTGCCAGGAGAGCCGATTCTGGGTGCTGTGGCCCTTGGTAATCACGGCATCACCATCCATCGTCAAGATTGCGCCAACCTGGAAGCGATCCCGACGGAACGTCGCTTACCGGTTCGTTGGAATCCATCGCTGCAAGAAGCGGGATCGCGATTCCCTGCTCAATTGCGCATTGAGGTGATTGATCGCGTTGGAATTTTGAAGGACATCCTGATGCGTTTGTCCGATGGTTCGATCAACGTCAGTGATGCGCAGGTGAGAACGGCCTACGGCAAGCCGGCTCGGATCGATTTGATGGTGGAGCTTGGAAGTTCAGCGCAGCTGCAGCGCACGATGGACCAGATCCGCTCGATGGCCGATGTGATCGATATCGCCCGAACCGGCCAGAGTTGAGCAATCCGCTGTTGTCCTTGCCGTTCGAACCCTCCATCGAGGGTTTGGGTGAGTCGTATTGGGATGTGGTGGAGGCGGCGGTGTTTCCGCGAACGCAGTTGCGCTTTCGCAACGATGCCCTGTTGCGTCAGCTGGGGTTGGAGCCAGAGGCTGTGTCGGATCCAGACTTCGAGGGGGCCTACGGCCGTTTTGAAGAGCGTGTTCCCCTGCTTGCTCTGCGCTATCACGGCTACCAGTTCGGCACCTACAACCCCCAGCTAGGAGATGGCCGCGGCTTTCTCTATGGCCAACTGCGCGATCGAACCGGTTTGCTTCAAGACCTTGGCAGCAAGGGGAGTGGCACCACCCCTTGGAGTCGTGGTGGGGATGGACGCCTCACCTTGAAAGGAGGGGTGCGTGAAGTGATCGCCTCCGAGGCGTTGCATCGTCTTGGGGTGACCACGAGCCGCACGTTGTCGTTGATCGAAACCGGTGAGGACCTTTGGCGTGGGGACGAACCATCGCCGACGCGGAGTGCGGTGATGGTTCGGATGGCACGGACCCATCTGCGTTTTGGTAGCTGTGAGCGGTTGTTGTCTTTGCGTGACCCCCAGGGGTTGGAGCGCTTGCTCCGCCATGTGGTGGCGGTGTATTACCCCGATGTTGCGGCAGCCCATCCAGCCCCTGATGGCGATCGCCCGGCTTTGGAGCATCAGCTTCTCGCCTTCTATGCAGAGTTGGTGCGGCGGGTGGCTCGCTTGGCAGCTGAGTGGATGGCAGCAGGGTTTGTGCATGGCGTGCTCAATACCGACAAATTGTCGCTCGTTGGTGAAAGCTTTGATTACGGACCGTTTGCCTTTTTAGACCGCTGGGATCCGAGTTTTACGGCGGCCTATTTCGATCAGACCGGGCTGTATTCCTATGGACGTCAGCCAGCGATCTGCCGAAAGAATTTGCAGCTTCTCCAAAACCCTTTGGCGATGTTGCTCGCTCGGTCGTCCATGGAGCAGTCGCTTGAGCAGTATGCAAGCAGCTATCAAAATCACTATCGCTTCTGTTTGCTGAGGCGATTGGGATTGACCCCCAATCCTGATGTGGACAGTGATGATCGCCTGGTGAGCGCAACGCTGGATTTACTCGCGAGCTGGCCCGTTGCCTATGGAGACTTTTTTACTGGTCTCGTTTCGACGATTCAATCCGCTGGTTTGCCCCAAGAGCCTGAGGGCTTGCCTGTTGTCTTGAATGATGGAGAAGCACCTAGCAGGGAGGTGTGGCAAGCCTGGCGCGATGCCTGGTGGTGGCAGACCCAGGCCAGCGAGGCACGAGGAGCAGCACGAGCAGTATCTGAGCCAGAAGCCTCAGTGTCTGAACGCTTGAGGCGCTGGAACTTGAGCCAGACACCCACCCGCCCTGTGATCGAATCGCTTTGGGAGCCGATTGATCAAGAAGATGATTGGCTGCCTCTTGGCATGTGGATTTCATCTGTGATGAAGGCCTGAGAGCGCACGGAAGGGGGTTTACCTTTGGCCGCGCTCTCGACGATGAGGGTTGGGGCTGTCAGTTCTTTTGGGTTGCAGGTAGTGAAGGGTGAGCCACCAGCTCAGGCCACCAAACACTGTTCCAGTCAGGCTGGAGCCAAGCAAAAGCCTGCTCATCACATCCCACCCCGCCGTGGCGAGCAGCTCTTGATTGAGATTGTTGAGCCCCGGCCAGCCAGCGCCTTCCCCGATGATCATGGCCCCTAGGCGGTAGTTGAACCAAAACAGCGGCACATAGGTGAATGGATTGCTGATCCAGGTGCCTGCGGCGGCCAGCAGATGGTTGCCGCGTACCAGGCTTGCCAAGCCAATTCCCAGCAGGGTTTGAAATCCAAAAAAGGGAAAGCAGCCGCAAAACACCCCTGCGGCTAGTCCGCGGGCGCGTTGGCCTGCCGTTCCCTCCTGCCGCCAGATCCACTGCAGCCATCGGTTTAAGCGTCGCTGAAATTTGTTCCGCAACCGCTTCATCGAAACTGCTTGCCGATTGTGCGGCTGTGGAAGCTTTGGGATCGTAGGAAGGAGTGCGTGATGGCGGCAGGGATCGGGGAATGTCTGGGATTGGGCCAGATCAGGCACTTTCGATCGCCGCGATCGCTACGGCTGTGGCACCGGGGCAGGGGGGCATCGCCGTGATTCGCTTGTCGGGTCCCAGTGCGGTGCGCGCCGTTGCTGCGATCACGGTGATTCCTGGTCAACAGCTGTGGGAGAGCCACCGGATTTTGTATGGCCATGTGGTGGCTGCCGGTGGTGTGGAACGGCTCGATGAGGTGCTGGTGCTCGTGATGTTGGCGCCGCGCAGTTTCACCGGGGAAGACGTGGTCGAAATTCACTGTCACGGCGGGGTCATCGCTGTGCAGCAGGTGCTGGCGCGCGTCTTGGAGCAGCCAGGTGTGCGACGGGCCCTGCCCGGTGAATTCAGCCAGCGGGCTGTGCTGAATGGCCGTCTTGATCTCACCCGGGCGGAGGCGATTGGTGATCTGGTGGGAGCGCGCAGCCAGCGGGCAGCGCAGCTGGCGATGGCGGGTCTTGATGGCGGGATCCAGAAAAAAATGGTGGTCCTGCGAGAGCGCTTGCTCGATCAGCTCAGTGAGTTGGAGGCCCGTGTGGACTTTGAAGAGGATCTTCCCCCTTTAGATGGTGAGGCGCTTCTGCAGGAGTTGCAGGCTGTGCGGATAGAGTTGAACGAGCTGGTGGCCGACGGCGAGCGGGGATCCGTTGTGCGCCATGGATTGAGGGTGGCGCTGGTGGGCCGGCCAAACGTGGGGAAGAGCTCCCTGCTCAACCTGTTGAGTCGCCGGGAGCGGGCGATCGTGACCGACTTGCCAGGCACCACAAGGGATTTGCTGGAAAGTGAGATTGTGCTGGATGGCGTACCGATCACCCTGCTCGACACTGCAGGGATCAGAGCCACCCGTGATGCCGTGGAACAGTTGGGGATTGCCCGCAGCCGCGATGCCCTGGCCAGTGCCGACCTGGTGCTGTTGTTGTTTGATCTCGCCCAGGGGTGGTCGGAGGAGGATCAAGCCCTGTTTGCCCAGATCCCTGACGGGGTTCCCTGCTTACGGGTGGGCAACAAAGCCGACCTACCTCTCAAGGCTGATGCCGTTGCTGGGCCTGTTTCCTCGTCGGCTTCCGTATCGGTTGCCGATGTGCGCCTCAGCGCCGTCACTGGAGAGGGGGAGCAGGATCTCGTCCGTAAGGTGTTGGAGCGTTGTGGAGGCTTGAGCGAGCAGCCTCTGCTCTTGGCTTTGAATCAGCGTCAGTCCGATCTGGCGTCCACTGCGGCTGAGGCCCTGGCCCGCCGGGAGCAGGTGGCCGCCGATGGCCTTCCTTGGGATTTTTGGACGATTGACTTACGTCAGGCGATTTCCAGCCTGGGTGAGATCACCGGTGAGCAACTCACGGAATCAGTGTTGGATCGGATCTTTTCTCGTTTCTGTATCGGCAAGTGATCAGTTCCCTTGCCGCTGTTTGGGTAAGCGTCGGGCGATCAACACCAACACGGTGATCCCCGCATAGGCGGTGGCCCAAGGCTGACCCGTTCCCCAACCCAAGTGCACAACGGTGTCAGCGGTGGAAAATTGCCAGGCATGAATGACGCCAAACCAAGCGAATATGGCCGCGCATCCGCTGCAGCTTGCTGCGGCGAGGAACCGGCCTTCAATGGCAAACACCAGCAACGCTGCAAGCAGCATGGCTGTGATGATTTGTCCTTGCTCCAGCGCAAATGCACCTGCCGCCCAGACATCTCCCCTGGCGAGCTGCTGAACCATCTCTTGGTTGAAAGGTCGCTCTGCAGTGCCCAGACCGCCTGCGCGTAAACCGGCTTTCAGCAATTGGGCGCCCCATCCAGCCAGGCCAGGAAGCAGTCCGAGCACCACGGCGGGTGCATGGCGTGAGGGTGTGGCCTGAAAGGCCTGAGCGGTCATCGCAATCCCGATGTACAGCACGATCGCCATGCCGGCATCGATGGGAATCAAGAGCGCGAGCAACTCAAACAAGCCAAAGAAGCACGCTGCCGACATCACGACACCGTTCAGCCAGGAATAGCCCGAGCGGGCCCCAATCTCCTTAAAACCGGAATGGCCGATGTAGATGGTGGTGGGGAAGCAGGAGCCGAGTGCTGCAGCTGCGAGTGTCCCAACACCGTCGATTAGCAGGCAGGTGCGGGTGGCGTAGCGATCACCCGCGGCTTCTCCGCTTTCAAGGTTTTGCAGGGATTCGATCACATTGAAAAGCCCCATCGGCACGATCACCCCCAGCCAGGGGAAGAGGTCTGCTCGGTTGTCCCAAAGAATCTGCAGCTGAAGGGTTGGTGGATGCCAGCCGATGGTGCGGATGCTGTCCTGCCAAGCGCCTGGACTGGGAGCGATCAAGCCGCTACTCCAGGCGAGAACCATGCCCAGAAGAACGGCCATCAGGCCTGTGGGCAACGGCCAGCGCACCTTGGCGTAATAGCCGAGAACGATCACGGCCAGGCTCGTGAGTCCGACCAGAGGGTGGGCATAGGTCCGCAGCAGGAAGCCCAGTGCGATGTAACCGAGGGCGATC
>JAAHTH010002466.1_pt1 | contig 14131 bp, 19 predicted proteins | sample 6116091 | NCBI WGS metagenome assembly JAAHTH01 (sample SAMN13939990, study PRJNA603662) | sponge metagenome | isolation source: marine sponge | host: Mycale hentscheli | place: New Zealand | collected 2006
TTTTTTTGCGCGGCGCTCCACTTTGACCGAGCCGTATTCGCGCAAGAGACCAGGGTCGTGTAGGTCGGCCGCACCCCCTATATCGGTATCGCCGCCGCGGTGCTGCAATTGTTCCTCGCGGCTGAGGACCTCTTGCTGCTCCTCTTGGTAATCGGCGTCGTAATATTCTTTCGGCTTGCGCATCAACACCGCGACCGTATTGGGTTCGCGGGCCTGACCCACCTGCCGTTCGACCTGGGATGTGCGGCCTTTGTTGGTGGTTTGTTGAATCGGCAAATCGACACCCAACGCATCGGGCACCTCTTTGGATTCGACGAATTCATAATCGTTATCGTACATATCCTGCATCATCGACGCATCGTTGGTATGCGCCCAGGCGTATACAAACTCCGTGCCATTTCCTGGCAAACCGCCTACATCGAGGCGCTGTTTAGTCGTAATCGACGTGCGTCGCCGACGCTGTTTCTTCTTGGCCGCTTTCCGCGGTGTCTCCTCGTTCTCGTTCATGCGAGGCCTTCCATTTCAGCGAGCTGCGCGGCGTATTCATCCAGGCTCTCTATCGCGCCCCCGCGGACGAGGGCTTCGCCGTATCGCCGCTCTTCGGCGGTAAGATGTTGGGCGGTATAGGGTTGTCCCGGGGCCGGAGAAGCCGCCGCCGGCGATCCCGCCTCAACAGCGGGCGGTTGGGCCTGAAATCGACCCTGTTCATCCCGCGGGGGTGTGTCGGGGTTGTCCATGGGGGGCTCCTCTACCTCGTTTTCGGGGGGTGTGTTTAATTCTTTTACGTACGGGGCCATACGATCCGAGATCGTTTTCAGCGCTTCTTGTACGGGCACATCCCTGGCCATCAGCCCGTCGGCCATCATATCGACCATATCGGTCAGCTCTGCATTTTTGCTATACCAGGGATTCTCTTTTTTCCAGGCGTCCACTTCATTGTCAGCAGAGGGGGCGGGTCCTTGCTCGGCGAGTGTCTCATCGCGCTCTCTTTCAATCTGCTTTACTTCATCGTAATCGGACGCTTCGATGGCTTCCCGGCGACGAGTTTCAAACTCGGCGCGCACCCGGTCGGTACGCGTTTTTTCAAGCCGCTCAAAATGTAACTTAGCTTGCTCGGTATTATGGATGGCCTCGTCTAATTTATCGTTCTGTTTGTCTAACTTGTGCTTCAGGTCTTCGACCACGTTGCCGCGCTCTAACAGCCATTCGCTGGCGCTTTTGGGATTCGCCGGCGGATTTCTTAGTTCCTCCGGCGCGCGCCATCCTACCTGGCGCGCAAGCGCTTCGACGGTGGGTTCCGGGGCCGGCTGTTCGACAGCGGGTTCCGGGGCCGGCTGTTCGACGGCGGGTTCCGGGGCTACCTCTTCCAGGCCGCTCATTCTACACCCACGATATCTTCATCGTTTATAATGCGATAAACGACGTCGTCTTTAGTCAGTACGTGCCCGGCGAATTTTTTAAACAGCACTCGTTCGCCGGGTACAGCCCATGGGCCGGGTGAATCGGCCCATGCAAATTCGCCCACGGCAACCAAAAAGCCCGACGTGATGGCCTGTTGCTCTTTCTCCCTATGATCCGACGGAATGAAAATACCGCCCCCCGTTTGTTCCTCGACCTCATCGGGCCGAACCATGATTCTATATCCTGCAGGTCGCATCGGACCTCCGTTTCTTGGTGGTTACACCTTTGTCAAATACAGGTTCTAATCCTCTTCAACAGAACCCGACAAAATCAACTCTATGGCCGAGGATAAGCCGTCTGCTCTACCCACTAGCCGCGCCGTCAGAGCCAGCGTTTCCTCCGCGGAGCTGTGATTCAAGGTCTCGCCCTGAATCAGCTGCTGCTCCAATTCGTGCAGCAGGTCCTGCAACACCTGCAGGTACGCTCGGGTTACCGACAAATTCTTCCAATCCGCTCGATCTTGCACACTAAATCCGGCGGCCATTCGTATCAGGTTCCCCCTCCGTGTTGTTATTGACGCCCTCTAGTTGTTCGGTTAATCCTTCTACCATCGCCCGATACTGATCGAGTTGGGGACCCAGTTCAGTGGCCTCGGCGTCGGCCACGGCTTTGATCGCCTGGGCTTTGGTCAACTCGATATCGGCTTCCAGTTTTTGCATCTCTAGATCCATCCGTTGCTGTTGGACGGCCAGCTCTTGCTGCTCCAGAGCCAACTTCCCTTCGTCGATTTTCAATTTGCGATCCTCCAGCGCCATTTGCGCCTGCTGCGCGGCCATTTGCGCCTCAACGGCGTCTTCGTCTTGATCGGGCGGGAATATTTGATCGGCGCCCTCGTCCCCGATAGCGCGCAGATAGCGCCGAAACAATTCGCGGTCGTCGCCGCCGTTGCCCGCTACCTCCAAGCCGGCGCGCGCACGCGCTACGCGCTGCATGTCGGTCACTTCGTTGGGATCGGCTACGGGGACGATATCGAGTTGCCCGTCCTGGTCTGTGTCGGCCGCTACTACGTGCTGCCAAAAGTTGTCTTGTTTATACAGCACATTGCAGCGAACGATTTTTTCCAAGTCTTCTTTAAAGGCGCGGAAAATGCGACGAAACGCCGCGGTATAGACCTGCAACCCCTGTTCCACCAGCGTCAGCGTAGTAGCGGCCGGCGTACCGGATGGTGGCGCCCCGCCGGTCAGTGCGTCCGTGGACATAGACAGTTTATCGGCCTGGTCGAGCATGACGCCCAATAGCTGAAACAGCACCGGCGAGGGGCCCCGGTTCGGATGCGGCAGAATCGCCTTGCGCACGTCGTCGCCCACCCCGTCGACGGGCGTAAATTCCCCCATACGAATCCGGGACGGACCGCCCGACTCACGGCCCACACGAACACCGCCGCGCATAAATCCGCCGCCGACATTCTGCAGGGTCCCGGCGTCCACCATTTGATTCAATATAGAGTTGATAATGTCGTTGCTGGTGCCCAGCAATTTGCCAAACCCCATGCCGTACGAGCCCCCGTCGAGCGAGGGGAGAAATAAATAGCGTGTAAAGTAATTTAAGGGATCGATCCACAGGACCCGACCCCGATCGTCGTATTTGACCTGGTTCGTGTCCCAGCGGGCTGTCAGGCGCACAACTTGCCGGGACGACTGATGCACCGTGACGACATACGGCTCGCGGTAATCGTCGTTGTCTAGATCGAGCCACCGGTGCTGCTCGATAAAAGGTCTGAACGCATCGGGATCAGGCGAGCGATTCTGAGATTGGTCTATAGCGATGTTGGTGGACTGCGTGGTCTGATCGATCTCGAAATCGAGGCCACTCAGCCACGCGCCGGAGCGTTGGCGCGCTTCAATCTCGTGCGGGTAAAACCCCATCAGGTGAGAAAGCCTGGGCGCGTCGTGGAACCGCGCTTTATAGTCCATCACCAAATTTTCAGGCGCGACAAAGGGCTGCTCGACTACGCCGCGCCGGGGATCGTAAAGGGTTTTGCGAAACGCACAGCCGTTGACCGGCAGCGCCAACAGCAAATCGTCGGTATACTCTTCCCACCCGGGGATCTCGTCGAAACATTGATCCGATAGCCTGCGCCCCGCCTCATCCGCTAATACCTGCTTTTCATCCGTTTCGGGGCCAATCACTTTCCCGTAGGCCACGGTGCGGTTTTTAATAAACGCCTTGAGCGCCCGGGCTTGAAACTGCAGCGACGCCACGGCCAGGGTCGGCAAGAGCGCATTCGACGCGTTGGCCCACGGCTCCGTTCTCTCTTGAGCAACCATAGCGCCGAGTTCACGGGCGCGCTCTTGGTCTTTTTCCCACTCAGAGCGCGTGGCTTTATCCAACTCGTATTGCTCGACGACCTGCACGCCGATGCGCTTGCGCTCGGTCTCGTCGAGACTTTCGGCAATATTTTGCATCGGCTGCAGATCGCGTAGGGATCGATCGCTGCGGGCCATGGACGTTAAACCACGTTGGAGGGCGACTCAATCAAACACAGGTCCGAAGTTTCACAGAATTCCTTCGGGGAGAAGCCAGCACACGCGGCCACAAAGAGGCCCACAACCATAGCGAGAATAAGTAAACGGGTCATTGAAAATCCTTTCGAAAGAGAGTGTGTTCGTGTTAATGGGTAGCACGCACTACCAAGCCCACAAAAAGAATAATCCAAGCAAGCATAATAACCTCCTTTCAAACGGTTACGTTTTCGGTTCGATTTTAATACCCCGTCACGGCGTTACGTCCCGTCCCCACAGAAGAGAAAGGGGTCGTGTACTCCTCGTCGGCGTTGTCGCTGTTTTCTAATTGACCCACGGCGGCACCCAGTGCATCCAGGGCCGGAACCTGACCGTAGGGGGGCGGTTTATCGCCTCCGATCTGGCCTAGATATCCGGCTAGCTGGGTGTGCCCCAAGCCCCACAGCCGTTTTTGTCCGGGGGCGGTCAACGAGCGCACGAGCGATATCGTATGGCCGGCATCGGGTCGCTCCACCCCCGGGGCCCAGCGCACATAAAACGGCGCCAGCCCGTGCTGTCGCACCCGCCGATTCCAATAATCCTGATAGTCTACGTCTTCTCGGCCGTACCAATCGTTAAATCCATGCACTCGGCTCAAATCCAGGGCTTGACGAATGAGTCGATCGTTGTCCGTTTCCTCAAACGTGGCGATGACGTGATAGTGCCAGCAGAAGGGCGGCCCGACTTCCGGAATCAGCTCTTCGGCCAAGACTACGAGAAAGCCGGGTTGCTCACCGGGCCACGCAAAGCCGCCCACGCGACGACCAACGGCGTAGGATGTGCCGTCGCGCTGGACGGTACGCTCAGGAGAGGTCGTAGCCATCAAACGCGCCCCCGTCCTGGTAAAAGGTCAAGGCGAGCCCATCCATACGGTCCGGAGAGCGTCCAAGAAGCGTCTTAATGCCCTGCGCACCCTCTTTCGTTTGAATCGCAAGCTTACCTCCTTTTATTTCGTAGGTCACCACGGCCAATTCTTCCAGCAACGCCTCGTCGGGCGGTAGCATCGAGCCTTCATCGGTCCGGAGCCATTCCCGCACGCTCCAATAGAGCTGATCGCGCAAGAGACCAAACTCGCCTTCTTCGACCTTTTTAGTCGGCCTGGCGGCGACCATCACTCGATGGGCGGTGCAGCCCTTTCTCACCAACTGGGCGTACGCCCCGGACCCCACCCCCGTGGCATCTACGCAGACACGCAACGCACCCAGCTCGTGATACGCCCCCGCGGCTCGATCGCCGGTGACCAGCGGGTCCACCCCACGCCAGGTGCTCAGCTCAGGCACCCACCCGCCAAAGCGGGGGCACAGCACATTCTGATCGACGCCGAATTCAGCGACATCCAGCCCCAGTGTAGGGCGTATCCCCGGCGGGGGGGTTGCCCCGTGGGTAGCTACATACACGTCCCAGCGGCTGCGGGCGGCGTCCATCCACTCCTGCGCAATCAACGCATTCGAAGTTTGGCCGGGATACTTTCCCAGCACCATGTACGAAAACGCGGGATGCGTCACTCGGCGCCAGCCCGGCTTCAGGGGCGCGTAGGCTTTTCCGGACTGCGCGTGGGCGACAAAGCCGACCATAAAGTCCGGGACCTCAAAACAGCTAGCATCGAGTTTTTCATCCACGACCAGCGGCGTAGTCCACTCGTTCATGCGGCGCCCGGTAACTTCGCGGGTGACAGCGCCCGCGACTTTTTCGGTGCCCGACAGGACATTTGGATGCTTAAATGCTTCTAGATGTACCACATTTGCCCGCCCGTCGCGAATCATGCGGTAGACAGCCCCGGCCGGGCGTCGAGGATTGAATAATACGAGCATACGGGCCACCCCGCCCGACATGCAGGACTCCGCCCCTCGGTACACTTCGTCGGGGATCGCATCGCCTTCATCAAAGATAAATAATAAATGCGGGGCGTGCTTGCCCGAGAATTTAGCTTCGCGCTGCCGTTCGTCGCCCGTGGTAGGGATCGTCACGCCGGTCAGAAACGATTGCGGATTGCGTTCGACGTGGAGGCTCTGTACCACATGCCCCTCAACCAAATCTGCTCGACGGGTCACGAGGCCTCCGATTTCGCCCCACAGAAGCCGCTTGAGGTTATCCTCGGGCGGGGCGGCACCCGTATACACCTGGGCGTGGCTGTGCACCAAATACCACCACAAGGCGATACGCGCGGCGCCGTGCGTTTTTCCACACGCATTCGACGATATAGCGACGGTCACAGGGTGTTCCTGCACCGAGCGCATCATGCGCTGCACGTCACTCGTGTACGTCTCGTGCAGAATCTCTTCGCCGAAACCGACGGGATCGTGCGTATACCGCTCGAGCGAACTACTCGCCGCAGTCGGCACGGCGATCTGCTCGAGCAGCGCATCCAAATCGCGCCTGATACGTGCGACGCTCACTTCGAACCAACCTGGCGCTGGAGCTTGTCGAGTTGTTGCTGTAGATCCTTCAATTCGACGATTTTGACCTGCTGCTCGAGCAGTTTGCCGATCCGGCCGAGGAGACGATCCTGAATCAACATATAATCGGGTCGGCGTCTCGTAGTGCTCTCTCTCAGTTGAGATCCTACGCGCTCCTCGCGCATTTCCGTGCGTTCCAGCGCCTGCGGGGACGCCTCGTCGTCGTCGTCGTCGTGTTCCTCTAGTTCGCGCAACTTTTTCTGTACGCGAGCGAGTTGTATTTTCGCGACCAACAGCTCGGGTTGCAGTGTATCGATTGTGGCCACAAGCTGGGGCAGCGTTTTTTTCTCAGCATCGGTCCAGCCGACGGCATAAATGCCATGAATTTCGCCGTTTTTATTGCCGGGGGGGGCGCCGGATTTTCCGCCATGAAAAATGCATCGCCCGTTCGGCATAGGCGCCCGTCGGCACGGAGGCCCGGCGCGCGTTTTAGCGCCGCAGAGCTTTTTATCCATGGGTTTGTCTTTCAATCAATTCAACTCTCGGCGCGTTGGCAGCACACTCGACGACGCCGCTGTTTTGTGTTCCAGATCTGCACGTAAATGAGCGGGTTTATCGGGCCACGTGCGGTTAAATTCATGCCAATTTCCAGCCCGGTCGGTGTAGCCGGTATCGTAATCGCCGAAGGCTAGAACTATCGTTTTGCCCATTGAGCCGGCCGTTCGCGCAAATCAAGATGAAGAAACGTCGGATAGAGACCGATGCCTCGAAAGCCCAGGTTTTGGGCGAGGTCGGCTAACTCGGGCACTTGAACGGGCCGCTTCGGTTTGACATCGGTAGCAAAATTCAAGTGCTGCGATTGAGCCGCCCCGCCGACGGCTTTATTGTGTTGGGGGCAGCGATACCCCGACGTCACGTGCAAAGGCGCGCCCCAGGCGTCCCGCAATCGATCTAGCATCGGCATGTGCCGCATTAACTGAGAAGTGATTCGTATACGATCGCAGCAAGAACACACCAGTTGATCGCCGGTGCCTAGAGCAAAATGCTTCAAAGTGTGAATAACGTCTTGTTGATCGCCGAGTAAGTTAATCCATACAGTCGTAGTCCTGTTTAGAGCTAGCTGCCTGAGCAATTTTGCCACGGGTTTGCTCGGGTAGTTGCGCCCTTTCAGCCAGTGATCTACGGCTTGAGTCGAGACCCCCACATGCTCACCGAGTTGTCTCATCGTCCAGCCCAGCTTTTTGCGCAGAGTTTCTATTTCCTCCGAATCCATAGGTAGAAGATACGATATCTGTAATGGATTGTCAAGTAAAAAAGGGAGAGTAATTTTCTGTATTCGATCGGCCGTTTGCGTGCGAGCTGTTCTCGCGCGCACGCTGTTAAAAACTCTGTTAGATACTCTGTTAAACACTCTGTTAAATACTCTGTTACTACCTATTATATAGTCTTGCTAAAAAGCAATAGAGCATTGCGAATAAATCTTCTTAATTGCAAATATATGGTAGCGCATTGCAAATAGATCTATTTTGTTGTTGACTTGCAACGGCATATTGCGTATTGTTGGGGTAGAGATCATGTGCACTGGCCATGAAACTACTCAAAAGGAGGCGCTCAAAATGCGCTTTGGAAAGATGCCGATCGAGGTGCTATCGAACCCCGATCTTAATAATTGCGCCAAGGTTGTCTACACGGCCCTAAGCATTCACCACAACAAAAAAACGGGTCAATGCACCCCTACTCTATCAACCTTAGCAACGTGCAGCAATCTGCACAAATCTCAGGTCAGCAGAGGATTAAAAGATCTGGCGGCCGCCGGCCTCATTACGCCCGATAGGCCCCGCCGGAGCACTGCATACGAACTAGAACCGGAGAAGCCACGGTCGCCCAAGAAAAAGGGCGCCGCCTTCAAGCAAGACAAGTTGGTTATCGCTCTGGCTGCCTTGCTTGAAAAAGGTGGCGTGAAGCCAAGGGACCTTGAATTGATGCTAGATGGGAAAGGGGATACCCCCTCAGATCGGGCCCCTGCGGCTCCAGACGAAGGCGATCGGGCCTCCAACACGTATCAAGAAGACGTAGTCACGCGCTTCAGCGACGCGCAGCGTACAGAAGCCGTGAACGCGCTCAACGCGTGGACTAACGCGCTGCCGCACGCCATTGAACCCAAGCGTGATCTGGTGGCTGTTTTATCGCTTTTGTTCGAACGGGAGGTGCCCCCCCAGGAGCTGGTTTCTATCGCCGAATTTTTAGCACAAAGCGACGAGAAGAAATTTTGGTCTACCCCGTCCGCGCTGCTAGGTAAAACGCGCGCCGGCACGCCGGTGCTGGGTTTAGTGAGGCAACGGTTGGAAATGGAGCAAGAGAAAAAGGAAAAGGAAGAGAAAGAGAAAAAAGCATGGTCTGTTGCGGGCTCCTTAAAGGAAGCCTTAGGCGAAGACTTCTAATAAGAAAGGATAAAGAACATGACTACTCCAACTAAGCCCTCTGTCGAAGATATGAAAGCATTGATACGTCATAACCTGTTGGGCTATCCGGGCTTATGCAAGCACTATCCCCGCCTGGAGGAGGCAGACAAAATAGCAGAAATGGCTAAAGTGTGGGTCAGCACACTCGACGAGACGGCGAACTGGCTAGGAAAAAACAAAGACGGCGTTACGCTGCTCCGACAGTGCTTGAACGTACATAAGAAAAGTCCGAATGCTAAATATCCGCCCGGTCCCGGACATTTGCATGTTGCTCTAGACACGATAAGAGAAGCTCAAAAACAAGAGCGCATAGACGCGCAGCGGACGGTCTTAGCCCAACGTCGACAAGAAAACGCCCAGACCGTCTTTGAAGAAACCGCTAAACAGGGGGATTCGGTCAAGAAGCTCAAAGCACTCGCGCATATCGGCGTCGTCCTAAAACGGCCGCGCGATCCCGACAATCCCTACTGGCCCAACAATGAAGAAGAGCGACAGGCGCTGGCTACGTATCACAAAACAGCCGTATACATAAAACCTGCCCAAAAGCACAATAAGCTAAACTTTACTTGACTTTTCATTCCAGTGACTGTATATTTATATACAGTCAAGAGAAGCAAGCGATTCCTTCTCACTCATGCGGAGAAATCATCATGCATCAACAATATCGAGGCGTCGATTACCCCCGGGGCGCGCTAGCAGAATTAAAAGCGCATCCGCCGACGATCGCGCAAAAGCAAGCGTTGAAGATAGAAGCGCAGAATCTTTTTGCCGAATATGAAGACCGGCACAAGGGCGAATCGAACACTCTTACAACGAGGACGACACCATGAACAGAGAACCAGCGATACAGCAAGACCTGAGCCTGTCGCAAATAGGACAAACCTTCGCCCAGAGCGGCTTTTTCTCCGACGCCCGGAATGCGGCCCAGGCCCTCGTCAAGGTGATGGCCGGCGCTGAGATAGGCATACCGCCTGTGGCCAGTATGACGGGCATACATATCATTAAAGGCACCGTGACTATCGGTGCCCATCTTATGGCCGCCACTCTCAAGCGCAGCGGCAAATACACCTACTGCATCCGCGAACACACAGCGCAAAAATGCGCCCTCGAGTTTTTCGAGCGCGGCGAAAGCCTGGGTATCAGCGAGTTCACCGCCGAAGATGCCCGGCGGACGGGGACGCAGAACATGCAGAAATTCCCGCTCAATATGCTGTTCGCCCGAGCCTTGTCCAACGGGGTTAAATGGCACTGCCCCGACCTTTTTGTGGGGCCGGTCTACACCCCCGAAGAATTGAGCCAGACAGACGAGAACAACCAGCCCATCCAGGCTCTCCAGCCACGCCAGGATACGCCCCCCGAGCCGCCGCCTAAAGCGCCCAACGCCAAGGCCCCTTATTTCGCCTATTTGGACTACTGCAGGGAACGCAAGAAAGACCTGGGCGAGGACCCGTATTACGCGATCCTGGGTGCCATCGGCTTAGAGCATAGCAATGAGGTTGAACGGGCAGACGAGGACCGCATGGCCCAGGTCATGCAGACGTTGCGCCAGGCCGTCAAGGATCAGAAGGCCATCGAGCAATTCGACGGGGACGTAGTCGAGGACAACGCGCCGCCCACCGTCGAGACCGGCACCGAATTAGCGGAAGGAGCGAGTAATGACCGACACGAACATTGAAATTACTTCCTTAGACGGCAGGATTCTAAAGCGCGTGCATGCGACTAACTTGCAGGGCGCTGACTTGGAAGAAGCTAACTTGCATCGAGCTGACTTGTATGGGACTGACTTGCAAAAGTCTAACTTGCAGGGCGCTGACTTGCAAGAGGCTAACTTGCATGAGGCTTACTTGCAGGGCGCAAATTTGCGTGGGGCTGACTTGTATGGGGCTGACTTGCGTGGGGCTGACTTGCAAGAAGCTAACTTGGGTAGAGCTAACTTGTATAACGCGCAATTGTATCGCGCCGACTTGCAGGGCGCAAATTTGCGTAGAGCTAACTTGCAGGGCGCAAATTTGCAGGGGGCTTACTTATATGAGGCTGACTTATGTGGGGCTTACTTGCATGAGGCTGACTTGTATGGGGCTGACTTGCATGAGGCTAACTTGCATGAGGCTAAGTTGCAGGGCGCAAATTTGCATGGGGCTGTCTTGCATGGGGCTGACTTGCGTGGGGCTAAGTTGTATGGGGCTGACTTGCGTGGGGCTGACTTGTATGGGGCTGACTTGCATGGGGCTGACTTGCGTGGGGCTAAGTTGCGTGGGGCTGACTTGCATGGGGCTAGAATGAATTGGCAATCGAACCATCTCATATCCGAGCGACTATCGCAAGCCGCAAAAAACACAGCGCAAACTAAATTAGCCGAGTTGATTGGACAAAAAACGAATGATGACTGGCCTGAATTGGTAGCGCTCGACCACCCCGAAAAAGAATGGGCGCAGAATACGATGCAGGGTTGGCTAAAAGGCAGCGAGACTCTGCCGTGGGAAAAGACCGCCCCACACCGAATGCAGACCCAGCGAGATGCTGTCTGCACCACCGTGGCTGCAAATATAATGCACCCCCAATTACCCTAATCACGGAGCAAACTATGTTGCCGATTCAGCATATGGACCAACTCGAAGAAATGGCGAACGCGGGTGATAAGGCCCACCGGCCGTCTCGCCCCCTGCGGCGGCTGTTCCTCTGGTCAAATGTGGCGATCATACTGCTCTTTCTGACCCTCTATTTCACCTGAGATGAGAATGGAAAAAATACATGGGGACGTACGACGAAAGACCGACGTACTGGGAGCAACAGGCTCTCCTGCGAAACGTCGATGGAAACTACGCGTGGAGCCGCAGCGAACTCCATAAAATATGTGGTATGCCGGTTATAGAAGCGCGCCTGATCCGGCTCGAGGCGCAGTGCGAACGTGCGATACAGTGTATCTACAACGAATTATATGGAATCTAACGAAAGGAAGCTGACATGAACCGATTAATTTGCCTTATCGCCGCCGTCACCCTCACCCCCATCCTATCCAGCGCGCAGCATCACACCGGCACGATTGTATTCGCCTCGTATCGCACGGGGACCTATCAGATTTATTCCATGAACGCGAGCGGCGAACATGTGGTCCAATTGACCGATAATCCGTCGGGGGCCACGGAGCCGGTGGTATCGCCTCGAGGCCGTCGCGTGGCGTTTGAAAACAACGTTAACGCCGCGGGACGGACCCTTACTATCATGGCCATCGATGGATCAGAGGTTGTTGACCTGGTCCAATTCGAATCCCAAATGCAGGACATCGCCTGGTCCCCTGATGGCAGCAAACTGACGTTTTCTAACCAGGTGAATGGGTATTATCAGATTTTCTCGATCAACGCCGACGGGACGAATCTTGAGCAGCTGACCCACGGGGCGCGCTCGGCTATCTCTTCTTCTTGGGATCCCACGGGCCGTCGCATTCTGTATGTGTCGGCGACCCATGCGTTCTTAGACCCGATCCTGTTCTGGATGAACGCCGATGGCACCAACCAACAACGGCTGGCCCTACCCACGGATCTCATGGTGCCGTTCTTCACCGACCCCGTCTGGTCGCCCCAGGGGCATCAGGTACTGATGGAATCGGGCGGCGATATCTGGCTGTTAGACCTGAATCAAGACGGCATCTTAGGGTCCCGAAACCTCACCCACATGTCCAACGCATACGAATACGCGCCGGCCTGGTCCCCCTCGGGCACCGCCTTCGCCTATAAAACGATTTCCGACGCCGGCGGCATCATTTGGGTGAGGAGTGTAGATGGGGGGGGGCTGAATGAGCTGTCCAAGCGCACCTATCGGGGCGGCGGCTCCGACCACCATCCATCCTGGGGGCGGTCCCTAATCCAAACCCCTACCCTGATCGAGCCGGCGACTTGGGGACAGATCAAAACACAGGTACCTACTTCCGGGCTGATTAGCCCGTGAAGTTAAAATTCTCCTTTGATGCCCTTTGGGGGATCAAATGGATGCTTATGGTCGCTGTCGCCTATTTATTTTACAGGGCGTTCTTACCCGCTCTGATCTTCCTCTTTAGCTGAGATGAAGAAAAGCACCACAAACCTTTCCAGGAGGTCGTGGCATGATAAAAAATTCGTACTTTCCCCGTTTAGCAAGTATTCCCCTCGCCCCCCTCGTCGCGCTGTTGGGTTGCGTGGCGCTGATAAGTCTGTGGGCGCCCCCCGTGGGAAGCGAGGTGCTTATAGATCCGCCCCCATTCCCCATCCCCAAGAGCGACGCTGCGCTCTCGGACGAGGAGTTAACAGCCTTTTTAAGCCAAGGCCCGTTCTCGCAAGATACCAGCTACGTCATGACCAACCGCCTGGGCCACCGAGTCGAGGTGCCGGTGGTATCGATTCGGCGGTTTTTCCCCTCGGGCGAGATGCTGCGTCTCTACGTGATTACCCAGCAAGAACACGAAACCCTCTCGCACGTGAATCTGTCGGCCAAACGATGGGCCAGCGATTACATTGTGTGGGGGAAAACCGGACATTGGAGTGTGGATAACGGCTTGTTGTTGATCAAGGATAGAATAGTGACGGGCTGGACCGGGACGAAATGGTATGCCGATTCGGAGTTGATCACGGGTCATCGACTCAGGGTCTATCGGCACCTGGAGATCCTGCACCTGGACAACGGGCCGCCGTGGGATCGACGCAAATTGCCCGATTCCGAGCGAGTTAAGCGGTTGCTTCATTAGACGTCGGCCGTTGTGCCCCACTGTAAATTCAGCGGGGCACAACGGCCGCGAAGAAAAGGAGTTATCTAAATGTCCCAACCTTGGCACGAAAACCCCGATCCCTGGAAACGGCAGGCCCTCTTACGGACACAGGAGGGTCGCTACGCCTGGACACCCTACGAGCTAGAGAGGGTGTCGGGGATGCCCGTTTTAGAAACGAGACGGATCCGTCTCGAGGCCGACGCTGAGCGGCACATGCAGCTCGAGGCTGTCCATCCGGACGCCACGCAGATTCCGATGCCGAACCCGAGACTCGACTATAATATAGGTAAGTGGAAATACGACGTCGTGTACTTCCGGGGTGCCTCCGTGTAGCGAGCCGATCAATCTGACTCGATTATATCGTTATAGAGCGAGCCTATTTGGCCGTCCTGCGCCTCAAGCAGCCGCAGTCCTTCTTCGATGCCCTGTAACCCATTCCGAAGCTGCTGAAGCGTGGGCGGTAGATTCAGCGGCCACGTGGTCGGACAGGTTCAAGGCCCTCCTTGAGCAATAGTTGATTCAGGCCCTCGCGCAAGGCTACCACTTCCTCGGATAACTTTACAATGGCGTGCT
>JAAHTH010000403.1_pt2 | contig 14130 bp, 30 predicted proteins | sample 6116091 | NCBI WGS metagenome assembly JAAHTH01 (sample SAMN13939990, study PRJNA603662) | sponge metagenome | isolation source: marine sponge | host: Mycale hentscheli | place: New Zealand | collected 2006
AAAGCTAGTGGCTTTAATATAGAGCAGATAATGCTAGTAATTGGTAACGATATGCTTCATACCGATAACGGAAAAGCTACAACTGGAGGTACTTTACAAGATAGCGATGGAATGTGGTACGATGCTTTTTTAGCTGCAAAAGAAACAATAATAGATATGATTGAACTACTTTTGCCAGTCGCTGACATTCATTGCCATTATGACCCGTCTAATCACGATTATATTAGTGGCTTTATGTTAGCTGATAGTATAAAGTCTTATTTTCGTAACAATAAAAATATGACGTTTGACTTTTCTATAAGACATAGAAAATATTACAAATGGAATCAATCGTTAATAGGAACAACTCACGGAGATGGTGCTAAATGGAAAGACTTACCTAATTTAATGGCTATGGAAGCAAAAGAACAATGGTCTACTACTAATCATAAGTATTTTTACACTCATCACATTCATCATAAACAAGCCCAAGACTTTATTGGAGTGACTTGCGAAAGTTTAAGAAGTCCAAGTAGTGCTGATAGTTGGCACTCTAAAAAAGGCTTTGACCATAGCCCAAAAGCAATAGAAGGTTTTATTCATAGTAAACAATTTGGGCAGATTGCCCGTTTAACACATAACTTTTAATGAAAGAAGAAATGCGAAAGTACACCTACATACAAAAGCTAGGTAACGGAAATCACTTGCTACAAGATGACTATTTAATGGCGTTTTATCCAAATAAAGTGTCTATGAAAGTAGCAAAAGAGGTAAATGACGAAATAGGTGTTAAGATAAACGACCTAAAATTGTCTATTATTTCCAGTTATCCAGATTATTTAAGAAAAAAGTAAAATATTTTTTTTACTAACTTTCTAAGTATAGCAAGACTTTCAGAGCTTTGCCTAAAATTTTATTGATTTATTTTTAAAAAAGTAGTTTGTATATTCAAATATTAATATATATTTGCTTCATCAAACAAACAAAAACAAACAAAATGAAAACAACTGAAATTTTAACACAATACGCCAACGAAGATTTAAACTTATTAATTGAAGAAGGTTGTATGTCAATTACTGGAACTAAAAAAGGTCTTTTAAATTTAGAATTTGAAAATAATATTTTTACAATCCAATACAATAACTACTCTAGCACTTTTCAAACACCAGATAAAGAATGTGTAATTGATTTTTTAATTAATAGTTATAAATTAAGCTAATCTAACGGGGGTTAATCACCCCCCTTTTTTAAACCAACTATGAAAACAATCGAAGAAGTATTAGAACTAGCAGAAAAGCTAAACGAATTAAGTCCAGCAACTGGTTTTATATCAGTAAAAATAGAAGGACTAGATGCTAAAGAAATTAAAGCACTAAGTGACCAAGAAAATGGAAATTATTACAAAGGCGATAAAAACAAATATGCCGTACTTCCAGCAGACTGGTCTTGTGTTCAATTAGGTAAAGTAGAATTTATATTAAGCTCAAAAAAAATAGAAAAAGTAAAACCAATATTTTAAATTATGTTAGAAAAAGCGAAAGCGAGTAAAACTGTTTATCCAGATGGAACAGTTACAGAAAAAAAAGGTTTCTTTATGCAAATAGATGAAGAACTTTTAACACTATTCAAGGTAAGAACAACCGAGAATAAAATGACAATGACAGAAGCACTAACCAAGTTCATACAAACATACGTAGGACAATAAAATAAACAAGATGCCAACTAAAAAAGAAAAGAATATCTATCAAAAACTAGCAACAGCAAAAGCTGAGATAGGTGCAATAAGTAAAGACAGCACTAATCCGTTCTTCAAGTCTAAATACTTTGATATAAACAACCTTTTAGCTCACGTTGAGCCTATTCTACAAAAGAATGGATTAATATGCTTACAGCCTATTATAGATGGAAGTGTAGTAACTAAAATAGTAGACGTTGATTGTATCGACTTTATTGAATCTTCAATAGCTTTAACAGATGAACGTGACCCACAGAAGTTAGGTAGTCAAATATCGTATTTCCGTAGGTACACATTGAGTAGTTTATTAGCGATTCAAGCAGAAGATGACGATGCTAATAGTGCTAAGCCGAAAACTAAACCAGCTTTACAGTTGGATTCAGAGCAATTTAAAAAAGCTTTACAATATATGTCTGACGTAGGAGATATTTCAGCAATAGAAAAGAAATATAGTTTAAGCACACAAGTTAAAAAAGCATTAAATGGGAGCAACTAAAGAATTATTTATAGAACAAAGAATTAACCAACAAAACGAACAAAATGAAAACGACATTATACAATATCGAGAACGATTACTTGACACTTATTTCACAGATAGAAGAAGCGGAAGGAGAATTAACGCCAGAACTAGAACAAGCTCTAGCAATAAACGAAAAGCAGTTACAGAGTAAATCAGTAGCATATCTGCAAGTAATTACAACAAAAGAAGGTATTAATTCAGCAATAGATATTGAAATTAAGCGACTACAAGCACTTAAAAAGCGAAATGGTAACTTAGTATTGAATCTAAAAAATAGGCTCTTAGAAGCGGTTAAATTGTTTGGAGAGTTTGAAGTAGGGTTTAACAAGTTTACAACTCGTAAAAGTTCAAGCGTTCAAGTTGACGATATTAATAGCTTACCATCAGAATATAAGACAGTAAAAGTAACGGAAGCAGCAGATAAAAAAGCAATCAAAGACGCTATTAAATCTGGTAAAGAAATTACTGGCTGTTCAATAGTTGAAAATTTAAACTTAAAAATAGGTTGAGGACACCAAAGGAAAGCTCTATTATTATAGAACAAGCAATTAAAAAGATAAACCGAATGACTTCAACGGTTTTTAACGAAGAAAAATTAGAAGTAATTCACAATGTCTGTGATGAATACGGACTAAACGCAAATCATATTATCAATATACTAAATTTAAAAAAATGACAGTAAAACAATTTCGGGAGAATTATCCAAACCACCAACTTCAAACAACTTTAAGGCACTATAAGCCACAGGAAACAGTTAAAGTAGGTTTGTTTAAAACAGTAACTAATCCAGCAGAATGTATAATGGAAGCTAAGATAATAAGCGACAAAGGTTTAACGGTAGCAACTGGAACAAGTTATGCTACAAAGATTATAATAGACCAATTTCTAGATAATGCCGAGAAACAAGCAATTTATAACGCAATTAATAATTTAAAATAAATAAAATGAGTGATTTAAAAGTAACGGGTAAAATAACGTCAATTTTAGACGTAGAAACGGGAACAAGTAAAGCTGGTAAAGAATGGCAAAAACAATCTTTTGTAATTGATACGGAAGCTAAGTTTAATCCAGAAGTATGTTTTAGTCTTTTTGGCGAGAAAACAGATTTGTTAAATGGCTTAAAAACTGGTGACGAAGTGGAAGTTTCTTTCAACGTATCAAGCCGAGAATTTAAAGGTAAATACTACCATAATTTAGACGCTTGGAGAATTAATAAATCTAGTGATACTAGCACACCAGCAGAAGCTCCACAAGCTGAAGTTAGTGATTTGCCTTTCTGAATAAATAAACTAAAAGAAAGAGGTTATGAAATTCCAACTGGTCAGGACATTGAACGGTTTTAAATTTGCTCACGATAGCGATTTAGAAAAAGGGCGTAAAATTAAAGTAGGCGATTTTGTTAATTGTGACATTAAAAAGCCTAGAAATTATATGTTCCATAAGAAATTCTTTGCACTTGTCGAGTTGGTATTTCAGAACCAAGATTTAACAGACGATAAAGATAATTTAAGAGCTTATTTAACGGTCAAAGCTGGATTCTACGAAACTATTACTAGCGATATTGGTGTAATGTATTTACCAAAGTCAATATCTTTTGCTAAAATGGACGAAATAGAGTTTGAAGAACTGTTTACTAAGTTCTTAAATGTATCTTCTATGCTAATAGATGTAGATAACGGGGATATTATGAACGAATTAAGCGAATTTTTATAATATATTTTTTCAGTCTTGTATATTTTTATATATTTGCGTTTAATTTTTATGAATAGAATTTATCACAATTATAATAAATGGGAGGACTACAAGTGTGGTTTTTTTAATAGCTGTTCTGGTGTCGAAAAGGAGTTGAATATTAAAAAAGTTAAAGAGTTATTTAATGACGAAAGCAAAACAAAAGAGTATATGTTAAAGGTTGTTAAAAACTGGAAATATAGCTGTGAACACAATTTAAGTAATGTTTCAATGAATAGGGTGGCTTATTTAGGTCAAGCAGCTTGTTGTTTATATGCTGGAGTTCCCAATTTAATAACTATGTATGCTTGGAAGTTTTTAGATGAAGGTGTCCGCGAGAGGTCAGACAAAATAGCTATAAAAAATATAATAATATGGGAGCGAAATCAAAAATCAAAAAATACATTTATGACTGGGAGCAAAAAGGATACATTAATGGAATACCAGATGAAGCTCCAGTTGAATTAGAAAAAAGGGGTTTAGTTCCTAGCTATAGAATGATATGTATAGCTATAATGAAGAACCCACATAATTTAGAATCGCTAGGTTTTCAGCGACAGAAATGTAACATATACCAAGAAATAAAAAGAGAAGAAATTTACAATAGACCAACAAAAAACAAACAACTAAAATTATTTTTATGATAAAAAACGGAGATAAAAACGTGCTAGAAGCAGCTAAAGATAGGATAAAGGTTGCATTTAATGACTTTGAAAATGTGCTAGTAGCTTTTTCGTGTGGCAAGGATTCTGGAGTAATGCTTAATCTAGTTCACGAATACGCTAAAGAAAATAATATGCTTCATAAATTAGCACTATATTATCAAGATTATGAAGCTGGATATAAATTTACAGATGAATACGCTTATAGGGTTTTTAGTGAAATTGATATACCTAAAAAATACTGGTTATGTTTGCCTCATTCAGCAGCTTGTTCTGTGTCAATGTATGAGCCTAGATGGATTCCTTGGGATAAGGATAAAAAAGATATATGGGTTAGGGATATGCCAGATTTAGATTGTGTGGTAAATGAAGACAACGTTCCTTATAAATTCATAAAGGGAACAAAGGGCTTTGACGCTAGAATACAATTTGCTGAATGGTTTGCTAAAGAGAACGGAAAAACAGCAGTAATGATTGGACTTAGGGCTGATGAAAGCTTAACGAGGTTGGCTATATTCACATCGAAGCGAAGAAAACATATGTATAAAAATTTTAAATTCACGAAGGAAGTAAACAAATCAACGTATAACTTTTATCCTATTTATGACTGGGAAACAGAAGATATTTGGGCAGCTAACGCAAAATTTGAATGGGACTATAATAAAATATACGACTTATACTATCAAGCTGGATTAACAATAGACCAAATGAGAGTAGCTTCTCCGTTTCATCAATGCGGTCAAAATGATTTAAAGCTTTATAGGGTAATAGACCCTAATAGCTGGGGAAGAATGGTTGGAAGGGTTAACGGTTGTAACTTTGGTGGAATTTATGGAGGTTCTTCTGGAATGGGATGGAAAAATATAACTAAACCAAAACACTTTACTTGGAAACAATACGCTGAGTTTTTAATAGATACTTTGCCAGACGCAACAAAAAAAAAACTAGTGTTTCACTTAAATAGAATGAAAAAAACTTGGTCAGAAAAAGGATATGGAAGAAATCCTAGAGTTATTAAGGCTATGCAAGATGCTGGTATAGATTTAGAAGTAACGGATGAAATAAGTAATCTTTGTAAAAAAGAAGATATTTACCAAATAGTTAAAATAAAGGGTGATTGGATAGAAGAAATAAACATAGATGGAGCTACTCCATTTAGACATTGCCCTAACTGGAAAGCTGTTTGTATAACCATAATGAAGAACGACTTTTCACTAACTTATATGGGCTGCTCTAGAACAAAAGACCAAAACTTAAAAAAGAAAAACGCTTTAAATAAATACAAAAACAATTAACTATGAAAGACAATCAATTATCAATGATGGATAGCTGTGGTGAAGCTCCAGAATCAAAAGAATATTTATCTCCAGTTTATAATGTTAAAAGAATACATATGGATAAAATAAGGGCAAACGCATACAACCCTAATGCCGTAGCACCTCCAGAAATGAAACTTTTAGAAACTTCTATTTGGGAAGATGGATATACTATGCCAGTTGTTTGTTATTATGTTCCAGAAGATGACGTTTACGAAATAGTTGATGGTTATCACAGATATACAACACTAAAGACAAGCGAAAGAATACTAGAAAGAGAAAAAGGGTTTTTACCCGTAGCTGTAATTGAAAAAGATATGTCCAATAGGATGGCTTCTACTATTCGTCACAATAGAGCTAGGGGTTCTCATTCGGTTGAGTTAATGAGTAACATTGTTTCTGAGCTTGTTGAGTCTGGAATGTCAGACGCTTGGATATTAAGACATATAGGGATGGACAAAGATGAACTATTAAGACTTAAACAAATAACTGGGTTAGCTGCAATGTTTAAAGATGTTGAATTTAGTGTGTGTTCAGAATTAGATGTAATGGATAACTTATAATCAATGAAAAAAATAATAGAAGAAAACTACGAAAGCACACTTCTTAGAGGTTGTATAGATAAAAACACCACAGAAGTTAGTTTTTTAATGAAAGTTAAAGAAGAAGTTTCTGAACTAGAAAGTGCTTATTATTCCAGCGATATGGAGAATATGAAAGAAGAAATGGCGGACGTTATTCTAACTGTATTAAATTTCGCTAGACATTATGAAATTGATATAGAAACTGAGATGAAGCTGAAGATTGATAAAAACTATTCTAGAGTATGAATCTACCTAAAAAAGACAAAAACGGAATAGGTCGTTTAAGCTACTCACAGATTTCTTTATTTAAAAGAGATAAAAAAGAGTATTACGATACTTATATCGTAGGCAAACCATTTAAAGGAAATGCTTATACAAATTTTGGCAATAGGGTTGGAAAAGCTTTAGAACATAATGATTTTTGCTTATTTAAAAAAAACGAACAAGAAACACTAAAGAAAGTAAAGCGGTTAGATGAATTTGAAAGAATGGTAAAGCTAAACTATGATGGTTTTTATTTGGTAGGTTTTATAGATACCAATTCTAGCGACTTTAGTAAAATAATTGACTATAAAACTGGTGGAGCTAAAAAAGAATTTCAATATGCAGAACCAGACTATACTCAATTATGCCTTTACGCTTTATCTTTAAGACAAGAAACTGGAATAACACCAAGTTTAGCAAGTGTTGAATTTATACGTAGAAAGGGAAATGCTTTTAGAGGACAAGCTTTAACAGTAGGTGATGAAGTAATAAGCATACCAGTAGACATATCTTTAGAACGGCTTAAAAGCGTTTATTGGGACACTTTAAGCGTAGCAAAAGAGATAGAAAAGTTCTATTTAGAAAATAAAATTTAATTATTTTTTTGTAATTCAAAATATAAATATATATTTGTAAACAAGTTTAACAATTAAAACAAACAAAATGAAAAACACAGTAATCAAATTAGGAGATAAAGTAACAACAGAACAAGACCATTATAAATCTTATGTAGGAACTATAATAGAGATTAAAAAAATGGCTCATCCTTATAGAAGTTCAGATAGAGAATTGACTTGGTATAGAGTAGAGTATGGATTTAGACAAGGAAGCTTCTTGACTTGTGATACTTCAATTTTTAATTAACAATATTAGGGAGTGTAAAAGCTATCCACTTTAAAACAAATAAAGATGACACCAACGGAAAACAAAATTTTAGGAGATTTACAAGAAAGAAACGCAATACTGCAACAATGTTTAGAGGATATTTCTAATAGTGAAAGCATAGAACAAGCTAAGTATGACGCAGACCAATGTTTAGGAGCGTTAGCGGTAGTTGACAACATAACGCCAAGAGTTCCAATATGGATAGGCGTACAACTAGGGGGTAGAACACCAACTAAAATATGTATAGGTTTAAATCAAGAAGATGGAAATGAAGTTTCTTGGAGAAGAGAACAAGACATAGACTGGATTAATTATGATAGTAAAATATCAGTAAAATACGGAATTGATGCATATGTTTTTGATGAAGATAATAAGTTGATAAGTTAACCAACTAAACTATATAAAATGGAAAAATTCAGCTTTAATACAATAAAAGATTTTGACGAACATATAGACAAGTCTATTCCTAATTACAATATTTTAATAGATTGTATTCATTCTATGAGTGAATACTTTATAGAGAAGAATACTATAATTTATGATTTAGGTTGTTCTACTGGTAAGTTTTTAAAGTCTATAAAACACGATAATTTAAAGATAGGTTATGACGAATCTAATTTACTTCCTAATCAATATAACGATGTGGAGTTTAAAAATGTAAACCTTAATAATAAATTCGAGATAAAAAATTCATCTATTGTCTATTCTATTTTTACTATGCAATTTTTAAGTAGAAAATCAAGGCAAAACTACTGCGATACTATTTATAATGGTTTAAATAATGGTGGTGCTTTTATACTTTGCGAAAAGATTTACCAAGAAGATGGACTACTTCAAGAGATAATAGCTTTTACTCATTACGACTATAAAAAATGTAACTTTAGTAGTGAAGAAATATTATCTAAAGAAGTAGATTTAAGACACATAATGAAACCAAACACAATGGAAGAAAATATAGAGCTTTTAAAGAACGCTGGTTTTAATAAAATAACTCAATTCTGGCAATCATATAATTTTGTTGGATTAATAGCTATAAAATAATGAAACCATTTATTTACAATTTAGACTTTGTAAAAGAGCAAAGCAAAAAAGAACTTTTTAATGTTGTATCGTTATTTGCTGGAGGTGGAGGTTCGTCTACTGGTTATCGTCTAGCTGGAGGTAAAGTTCTAGGAATTAATGAATTTATACCTGCTGCTCAAGAAGCTTATGCTAGAAACTATCCAGATACTCATATCTTTAAACAAGACGTAAGAAAGTTAACTGGTAAAATAATATTAAACACTTTAGGTTTAAAGAAAGGAGAATTAGATATTTTAGATGGCTCACCGCCTTGCTCTAGTTTTTCAACTAATGGACTTCGAGAAAAAGGCTGGGGAAAAGAAAAAAAGTATTCTGATTCAGTTCAAGTTACAGACGATTTGTTTTTTGAATATGCGAGAATATTAAAAGAAGTTCAACCTAAAGTTTTTATAGCTGAAAATGTTAAAGGTATAGTTATGGGTGCTGCTAAGAACTTGTTAGGTTCGGCACAAACAGATTTGTTTGGAGAGCATAAAAACACAATTTTTCACACCTTAGTTGACGCTGGTTATGATGTTAGATATAAGGTGTTAAACGCTAAACATTACAGAGTTCCACAAAACAGAGAAAGAACTATTTTTATAGGGGTTAGAAATGATATAAATAAAAAAATAACATACCCTAAAAACAATAAAGAGATAGTAACAATCGGTGAAGCTCTTAATGGCAAGGTGAAAAAAATAGTTATGAATTGTATTTCTTTTGGAGAAGATAAGCCAAGAGAAGTAGGTATTAATGATGTATGCTTTACAATAACGTCTGATGGTCTTGGAGCTAGTAGAAGATACCATACAGTAAGAATAGATGATGATAGAAAAAACCTATCAATAGATGAATTAAAAATAATTTGCGGTTTTCCAAGTGATTATATATTAACTGGTTCTTATAGTAAACAATGGGAAAGATTAGGTAGGTCTGTACCACCTTTAATGATGGCAGCCATATCTAACCACATTTATAAAACTATATTAAAATGAAAGTAGAAAGGGAAAAAGTAAAAGAAATTGATTTAGAGATAGTAAGACTATTATGTGAGAGGTTTTTTTTAGTTGCTATGATTGGCAAAAAAAAGAGATTACACAAGAAGTCCATAATAGATTTAGATGTGAAAGAACAAAGAAAACAACTTTACGAAAGAACATTAGGCTCTTATGGTGCTGCTATTTATGAAGAGATACACAAACAATCTGTAAAGATTCAAGATGAAACAGATTAATATATTTAATCAGATAGACCATATAGACAGAGAAGGTAAAGTCAAACGATGTAAACAATGTAAAAAAGGAATAGAAAAAGGAAACTATTGTTCTTGTCGATGTGTTAAGAATGAGATAATTAGTATATTTGTAGTCGTAGTCAATTCTTAGCGGTTTTGTTCAACGAGGTTTCCAAGTACCTACTACGATTTTTTTAATACTTGGAGAAAAAAACTTGGTTATGGAAAAAACAAAACGTAAAGGATTTAATTTTTACCGCTCATATTTCGATGTGTATAATGAGCTAAATGATAAGGACAAACTCTTGTTTATAGACGCACTATTAAAAAGGCAATTTCACGGAACAGAGCCAACCGAATTAAAAGGAATGGTTTCATTTGCTTATTTAAGCCAGAAACACAATATAGACGCTCAAGTTAAAGGCTTTGAAGATAAGACAAAGATTAAATTATTACCCCCTTGCCTACCCCCTAACGAACCCCCTTGCCTACAAGAGAAAGAGAAAGAGAAAGAGAAAGAACAACTTGATTGGAGTAAACTTTTATCTAAATTCAATGAGATTACTGGTAAATCTAGTAGAGTAGTTCCAGACAAAGCTAAAAAGCAAATATTAGCACGTATAAAAGAAGGCTACACAAAAGCAGATATTTTAAAAGGAATAGAAAACTGTTATAAAGATTCACACCACCAAGATACAAACCATAAATATTTAACATTAGAATTTATAAGTAGACCAGATAAGTTAGAAAAGTTTGTAAACGTCACACCAATAGCACAGAAAAAAGCTCCACAGTATAAAGATGACTGGAGATGATAGTAAAAGATAACGAAGGTTTACAATATTTAGAAGATTTAAAAAACGGTTTAATTCCATTAGGACTTGGAATAGATTGTAACCTAGATAATTTTCTAAGATTCAAACGTGGGCAGCTTGTAATGATTAACGGACACGATAACGTAGGGAAGACTTACTGGATATGCTACTACTTTCTTTGTTTGACAATTAAACATAATTTGACTTGGACTATCTACTCTAGTGAAAATCAAATAGCAAATATTAAACGTGATTTAATTCAGTTTAAGACAGTTAAGAAATTAGAAGAAATAGATGACGCTACTTTTTACAAAGAATTTACAGAAATAAGCCACTATTTTAAGTTCGTGGATATAGAACAACTTTATACAGTAAAAAAGCTTCAAAGTGTATTTGCTGAAAGTGATACTGATGGCTATTTAATAGACCCGTTGACAACTATTCTAAATGATAAAATAAACGTAAATAAACACGAAACAGATAACGAGTCTATTCTACACTTAAAGACTTGGATAAAAAAGAACAATAAGACGCTTTATATTAACACACATTGTTCAACTGAATCTACTCGTAAGGTCTACCCAAAAGAACACGAACTAGCTTCGCATATTATGCCACCAAATAAAGCAGATACTTTAGGTGGACAGAAATACGCAGACCGAGCCGATGACTTTATAACTATTCACAGATTAGTTCAGCACGAAAATAACTGGATGAATACACAAGTTCACGTTAGAAAGGTAAAAGATACACAGACTGGTGGTAAAGGAACGTTTTTAGAACACCCTGTAATATTTAGATGCAGCTATACAGTAAACTTCTTAGTTGATGACATAAACCCAATAACGCAAAAACCACATAAAGAGCCACAAATAGAGCCTAATATTGATTTTAATGAAAGCGATAATGAGTTTTTAAACTCCAAAGATGAACAGCCATTTTGATAATACAACTAGAAATAGAGCAGTTAATTAAGACGTTTCAAAAGCACGATACTGATAAAGCTCGTGATGCTATTAACGTTTTAAATCGTGTATTGCTTGAATTAAGAGAATCTAACAATAGATTAAGACAAAGTATGCTATTAACTAGCGAAAGTGAATTGAGTAGCTTAGAACAGCTTATTTTAAATAGGGAAATACTACAAGAAAATGAAGTTTTGAAGCTAGAAAACAATAATTTGAAAAAAAATATAAAATAATTTTTGTAGTGTTTACAAGGGTTACAGAGCTTTTTTGTTATTTAGTGAAAATAAATAGTTGTTTATATAAATATATATTATATATTTGTATCAACAAAACAAACAAAAACTAGAAACTATGAAATTATCTTTAAACACTTTAGCAGAATTATTCGGAAACCATTACGGAACTGCATTTTATCAATTAGGAACAGAAATAAACGATTTAACCAAAGTTGTGAATTTAGTTGATGAAGGAGCTTTATCTCCAATGGAAATACACGAATTACTAACAAACAAAAACTAGAAACTATGATACTACCAATATACACAGAACAAGAAAGAAACGAGCTTAAACAAGAGCTTAAAGTGCTTAGCGAATGGTTAGACAATAACATTCATAAGCAAGACACAAAAGAGTACGAAGATAAAGATGAAGAATGTGCAAATTTATACGAAATAATTCACGACCTATAAAGAAACGTAAGCCCTTTAGCTTCGGTGGCTCTGCAATAGCAACCATCCAAGCGAGGCGATAAAACAATGAAGATGCTAAAATTACCACAGATTAAAAAGATGCACCCGTTTATGTTTGTCGGGTTAGAAAACAACCACAATAACCCAGCGATAAGCTCTATTGTAAATTCAGTAGTCAATGTGACTGGAATAGAATTTAGTAAAATTCAGTCAATAACAAGGAAGCGTGAAATTCTTTATGCTAGACACTTGTTTTGCTACTTTGCTAGGAAACGTACCAAACTATCATTTAAAGAGATTGGTGACATTTTAAATCGTGACCACGCCACAGTTCTTCATTCTGTTAATACAGTAAAAGACCTACTAACATACGATAGAGATTTTATAGAGATAGTTCCACAAATAGAAAATAAAATAGGAGAATATGAAAGGCTGGAATCCACTTAAAGGAATGATGTTTACTATTAAAAATGTCAAGTACATTGTAAGCCAAAATGCTTGGTCTGATACTAACGAATTTGAGTATATGAATAAAGAGAATGGAAAAAAGTATATTTCTAAAGTAGAGGACTTCAATAAAGCGGTAATAGTTGGTCTAATAGAACTATGAATAACTATCTAGAGCAAATGCAAGAGCTGGAAATTAAATATAACAAAAGCAAAAGCTATTTAGATAGACGAACTATTATGCAACAAATAAAAGAATTAGAAAAAGAAATACTACAAAATGGAAAGAAATAAACCCTATCTTGTTTACAACAGTAGAACGGGCAAAGTTAAAGGCTTTGTCAAATGGAATGAATCAAAAGCTTATAACAAAAAACTAAATGGCAAAAAAGAAGAAAACAACAGCAAAGCTGAAACAAGACCTACAAAAGCTATTCAATAAGCGTATAAGAGAACGTGACAGCGATGGAATTAGATTTACTTGTATAAGTTGCGGACAAACTAAACCAGTAGAGCAAATGAACGCTGGACACTTCTTTGCAGTAGGTGGTTATGATGGTCTTAGATTTGATGAAGATAATGTTCACGGAGAATGTGCTTATTGTAATTGCTGGAATGAATCACATTTGATAAAATACACTATAAACTTACAAGGTAAAATAGGAATGGATAGGTTCAATAAATTACTAGAAAAAGCACAAAACTATAAACGAAGCGGAACTGTTTACTCTATAAATGGGCAAGAAACCAAATGGCACAGACCAGAAGTAGAAGCGTTAATTGATTACTATAAGAATGAAATCTAGAGAAGTTAAGCTAATTAGATTTATAAAAGAAAAGACTGGAATAGACTTTACACTATGCGAAGAAGAGTTTAGTCCATACGATGCTTACAATAACGACTACATAGTAGAAATAAAAATAAGAGAAAACAGTTATAAAACAAAAGCAATAGAGTTAAGTAAATGTTATAATCTTATTCAAATAGCAGAGGTACATTCTAAAAAAGCTCTTTACATTGTAGGCGATTTAACTGGTATTTACATATTCAATATAACCGACAAGATTAAAGACTTACTATCAATGAAAATAGAACGAATTAAAATGCCTAACACAACAGAAAGTAGTAACAAGGTTATGATAAATAAGTACGTTTATATGCTACCAAATGAAATGTCTAAAAAAATTAGTTTAATTTTGTAATATGGACACGATAATATTTGGACTACATAAAGG
>JAAHTH010002471.1_pt1 | contig 14114 bp, 7 predicted proteins | sample 6116091 | NCBI WGS metagenome assembly JAAHTH01 (sample SAMN13939990, study PRJNA603662) | sponge metagenome | isolation source: marine sponge | host: Mycale hentscheli | place: New Zealand | collected 2006
TAAGCAATGCGTACTTTTTCTTTCCGCTCCTCAGCACAACCACCGTTTCACTTGTCAAATCCGCAGGTGTCAAACGCCGATCGATTTCACCAACGCGACGGTTATTAATATAAATACCACCCTGTTTGATTGCGCGACGCGCTTCGCCGTTGGATTTCATTAAACCTGATTTGACCAACGCATCCATTAACCCAAGGCCTTCGCCGGACAATTCTGCTGCAGGAAGCTCGCAACTGGGAACGTCAGCGAAGATATCGATCAGCTGTCGGTCATCCAGATTTTCAATTTCCGCACCAAAAAAGATCTCTGTTGCCTGAAGGGCTGCCGCTAGGCCGGCTGAACCATGAATTAAACGAGTTAACTCCTCGGCGAGCTTTTTTTGACTGGCTCTTTGTTGAGGAGCTGAAACCCGCGATTCGTCCAACGCTTCAATCTCCGAACGCTCGAGCTCGGTCAAAAAACGGAGGCACGTTCCGGTATCTTCATCCGCCACGTTGAGCCAATATTGATAGAATTTGTATGGGCTAGTTCTTTTCGCTGACAACCAAATCGCACCCGACTCAGTTTTCCCCATTTTTGAGCCATCTGTTTTTGTGAGCAGAGGGCAAGTCATCCCGTACAGTTGAGCGCCTAGCATGCGGCGCCCAAGATCAATCCCCGCGGTAACATTTCCCCATTGATCACTTCCTCCAATCTGCAATTCACAGCCGTGCTCCCGATGCAGGTGCACGAAATCGTATGCCTGCAGCAGCATATAACTAAATTCGGTGTAACTTAGCCCCGCCTCACTTGAAAGTCGGCTTTTCACCGATTCTTTGCCCAGCATCACATTGACAGGAAAGTTCTTCCCGACATCTCGCAGAAACTCGATGTAGCTGAACTGGCTCATCCAGTCATTGTTGTTTACCAATACCGCCGACTCATCCCCGCATTCAAAATCAAGCACATGCCTCATCTGGGATTCAATCCCAGCCAGGTTGGCCTCCAGTTGCTCGGGCGTCTGGAGATTTCGCTCGGCGCTTTTACCGCTTGGATCTCCGATCATTCCCGTTGCCCCACCCGCAATTGCGATTGGACGGTGTCCCGCTTTTTGAAAACGGCGCAACATCATTAGCGGTAGCAAACTTCCAACATGAAGACTATCTGCGGTTGGATCAAAGCCAGCGTAAACCGTCCGCGAACCGGAAGACAACCATTGGGGCAACAACTCATCCGCCGTCGTTTGATGAATTAAACCTCGCCATTGGAGATCTTCAAAAATATCATTCATTGTAATTTTCTTAAATTCAGAATTGCGAAGGTGTTAAGATAACTTGCCCAACGTTGTACTGACAAGGTGATTACATTTCCCGTGGGTTGATTCGCTGCTACTGAACGGAAAAAAGTCCGCTGCCGCGCCCTAACTACGTTACTGAAATCGCGGTGCCGCATAAAATAGTTGGCAATTGAATGCCGCAATGCAAAACGAAATAGAACACCTAAGGCCTAATTAATCGACATAACTTGATCTCCAAAGTAATGTTCTCGAAGAGCAGAGTAAGTTAGTGCCTCAAGGTGCTTTCGGTTGCGCCCTCTACGCGATAAATTCTAAGGTTTTCCAACCGACCTTTTGACTCCACCCCCACAGATCACAATGCCTCTCGTCGTACAGAAATTTGGTGGCACTAGCGTTGCCGACAGTCAAAAAATCCTGGCTGCTGCGAGGAAGGCAGTTCGCGCCCACCAGACCGGAAGCCAAGTTGTCATGGTCGTCAGTGCAATGGGCAAAAACACCGATACGTTGATCGGCCTGGCTCAAGAAGTCAATGAACGACCGCCCGCAAGAGAGATGGACATGCTCCTCTCCACTGGCGAACAGGTAAGTGTCGCATTGATGGCGATGGCCATTGATTCACTTGGCTACAAGGCGGTCAGCCTCACCGGAGCGCAAATTGGAATCAAGACCGACAGCTCTCACACCAAAGCGAGAATTCATTCGATCTCAACCGATCGAATCAAAAACCTGCTCGACGAAGGCAACATTGTCATCGCGGCGGGATTTCAGGGAATCGACGATAATCTAAACATTACCACGCTTGGACGCGGCGGAAGCGACACGACTGCCGTCGCACTCTCTGCAGTTCTTGGGGCTGATCAATGTGAAATTTATACCGACGTTGATGGCGTCTACACAACCGACCCTCGGGTTCTTCCCGAAGCATGCCTGGTTCGGCAAGTTTGCTATGACGAAATGCTCGAACTTGCAAGCCTTGGTGCCGGTGTACTCCACAGCCGGTCAGTCGAATTTGGAAAAAAATTCAATGTCCCAATTCACGTTCGCAGTAGTCTGAGTGATGTCCCCGGTTCAATCATTGTAGACGATTCAGAAACTGCGGCCCTTGCCGTTAGCGGTGCTGCACTGACCAAGGATGAAGCTTTAATCTCCGTCTTCGACGTCCCAGACGTACCCGGAACCATTTTCCAAATTTTTGCCCCGGTTGCGGACAAAAAAATCACCGTGGACATGATTGTTCAAAATGTCGCGGAAAATGGGAATACGGCGGTCAGCTTCACGGTCCCGCGTAATGAAGTACGTGATGCTCTTGATGCGATTCAACCCTCCGTCGAAAAAATGGGAGGTCGAATTGGCTTAGTAGACGAAAATGTATCCAAGGTTTCCGTCGTTGGACTGGGGATGGCCGAGCAAACCGGTGTCGCCAATCGAATGTTCCAAACTCTAGCCAATGCTGCTGTGAATATGGAAATTATTACCACCAGTGAAATCAAGATCTCTGCACTCGTCAAACGCGAACACGCATTGAACGCACTAAGGACCGTTCATTCCGAATTCGCTCTCGATAAAGTCCAATCCAAAGAACCGACTCAGCTTCCCTCACGGGACACTTCCAACCAAGTCAACGCTGCCGAAGTCATTGAGCGTCTGCAACGCGACACGGGAATGGAATCGCTGATGATCGACGATATCTCGCTCGATGACTCCCAATCCAGAATCACCCTTTCGAAAGTGCCTAACGCACCGGGAATAGCGGCTCAGCTATTTGACCGGGTTGCTGCTGCCGGAGTGTTCGTGGATATGATTGTTCAAAGTTACGCCAGCTCTCAAATCGCCGACATCACGTTCACCATGCCTCGAGAACAATTTGATAATGCCCTCACGGTTGCCAATCAAGTTTGTGAAGACTTTGGATGCGACAAAGTAGATTTCAAAAAAACGATCGCTAAATTATCTGTGTCTGGCGTTGGCCTGAGAAGTCACACCGGCGTGGCCATCGGAATGTTTCGAGCACTCTCTGACGCAAACATCAATATTGAAACGATGAATACGAGTGAAGTCAGGGTGAACGTAATTGTAGACGGTGTTTCCGGTCAAACAGGCATCCAATGCCTTCGCGAAGCCTTCCACAACTCACTGCGGTAATCTACCGGCGCAGAAAAAGGGCTCGTGTCTTAACGAGCCCTTGTGATTAGCGTTTAAGCGATCAATTGGATCAGTTACTTGGCCCAGCGATGATTTCGAAGGCTGTAAGGATCATCGCCCACAGTCGTTTCGACATCTTCTGCTCCGGTTCCTTTAGATCCCAAAGTAAGCTTGGAAACCCCCTGGATGCTGACCAAATTGAATCGTATTCCATCTGCCGGTGGGATACCGTTATTTTCAAAAGGGTTACTTCCTTGACCGGTAATTTTTGGCCAACGCCCCGTTCCACGGCCTTTCTTTGCCGCAAATGCACCATTAACACCTTCAACGGCAAAACCGAGGTCGGCCATGGCTCCCCATGTTGCCTGAGCAACAAATGAATTCGCAAACACAATCGCGCCGGTATCGGGATCAATATCTCCGACAAATCCAGTCATCAATTCTTTTTTAAACGCCCCGGTAAAGGCTTGATTGAAAAAAGGTGGCAAGTCAGCCCAGTGACCAAGCGCTGTCCCAGCACCCCCTCGTTGTTCCAGCGGAACAAAGGAAGCAACCGGGTTGCTGATGTCCCTGCGGTAACCCATCAAAGCGTACTCGCCGTTAATATACTCAGTTTGACCAAAACCATTGAGCGGCCCAATCAAATCATTTCCATCAAACAAAGGGCCAAAACCGAGGGCGTGCCCCATTTCGTGGGCAATCACCGTCACTAAAATTCCATCGGCGGTCATCGATGGGAAATCATCGAGATCAAATGTCATTTGAGAACGAAGAGCAACCGCAAAGTTACGACGGCTTGAGCCAAGCGTAAGAATGGCTGTCGGCCCGGCTTGCCCGAGAATTCCGCCTGCACCATCAATTGGTTCAACGGTCGCATCAATCGTCAATGAACCAAGCTGATCCCGAATCGCTCGCGGCAATTCTGTACTATACGCTTGAATTCGAGCTTCCCAGATCGCTTCGGCCGCCCTAACGGCAGGAATTGCCGATGGATCGACTGCACTATAGTTGATATTGATTACGTCAGCGTCGACGCTAACCGGACTTAAAAGCAGCGCTACTCCAGAAAGTGCACCTGCTATCAGTTTTGAAATTCTTCGACTCATCTCTGCTTTTCTCCCAAACTCGCCCAATTGGTTCTTCAACAAGCGATTTTTGATAATTGCCAAGCTCATAGGAGTTTGACAGTTCTGCATTCAATTAGTTCCAGTATACCTCAAAGTTAGCCTCTTGGTGTAAAATCGGGAGTTTTGGGGTATTTCGTTAGGATAGTAAAGCTCTAGATAGCCCATTTTCTGATATCAAATCTCGAAAAAATGATATGTTCGTCAAATTCCTGCTTTCTTATTCAACCCTCACAAACCAACACCCGATACTCACCTTAGCGGAATCCCTCGGAATTCCCCGGTAGTGGAATGTTAGGATTTCTCGTGGACTGCAACTGCAAATAGGCAGGAAGAAAGCAATGGCGTTGAAAAATACACTTATAATTGGTGCCCTTCTGGTTTCATTTGTCGCCTCTGGGGTGACAGAAGGGCAAATAAACAAACCGAGTCCTAGATTCCGCTATAAAAAGCTGGAATCTGCGGAGAATACCCGGCCGTATGCAACTCCGGGCGTCTTTGATTATGACGCTCAGGTTTTCGCACCGCTGGAATTCACCGATGGGAAAGAAAAGAAACCCAACTCCGGTTTCTACTTCTCTCTCGATAAGGCATACACGAGTGTCTCGAAAGCGACACGAATCGGAGAGGAATCGGATACGATTCAAACCGGTTCAACTTACATCCAGGGATCACGTTATGATTTCGGATGGTTCTCAGACAATGACGACGGATGGGGCTTTACCTATCAGGTATCTGACGGCATCTACTATACTGCCGGACAAGACTCCAGTGTCGCAAATCCAATGATCGTTGATATGAATGTATCCACATTCGAAATCAACAGAATGTTCCGTCAGGCACTCTCGGAAGGCGGATACTTCGAGCCTTACATGGGTGTTCGGTACATGCACATTGGTGACAACACCATCGAAGATACCAATCAGACGGTTGGAGTCGACGCCACGGTTAACCGCTTTAAGCAAAATGTAACCAACGATGGGTTCGGTTTCCAAGCAGGTGGAAAGTACAACGCTCGACGAGGCCGTTGGCGAACGACGATCGATGGTTCGATCGCAACGGTCTACAACCAGCAGCGTTACTTCGCTACTGACATCACCAACTCATCGACAGGACCGCAAGGAATTTCGGAAACCTACCAGTCGGATCAGTCATTCGTGCCGATCTTAGACGGCCAGTATGAAATCGCCTACAACATCAGCCGAGACATCTCGATTCGACTTGGTGTTCAAGCGATCTACAGCTGGGCCGGTATTGCTCGAGCTAACACTGAGACAACCAACCTGAATCCGAATTCGATCTTCGGTGCCGGTGGTGCTCCAACTGGATTCTTTGATGACAGCCACCTGACTGCTGGATTCCTTTACGGAGTTGAGTGGCGACGATAACGAACTGCCAACTCAATTTTGCTTTCAAAACAAAAGGGACGCGAGGATAAAACTCGCGTCCCTTTTTTTGTTTACATTTTTAAAGCGGTCATCACACTCATGACCAGGCATCTAGTTTTAGAGTGCTAATAACAGCCGACTTGGCGCTTCTAGATAGCCAATGACTTCATTGAGGAACCTAGCTGCAGCGCCTCCATCGATCAGGCGATGGTCATAAGACAAGCTCAGCGGCATCATTAAACGAATTTTAACTTCGTCTCCGACAACGACTGGAAGTTTTCTCGATCGGCCTACCAGCAAAATAGCGGTTTCGGGAGTGTTGATGATGGGCGTCGAATAAGTCCCACCAATCGCACCTAAATTACTGATCGTGAAGGTACCTCCACGCAAGTCATCAATCGAGAAATTGCCGGAACGGACGTTATCAGCCATTTGGCCAAGTTGCCGAGCCACATCGGGAATCCCAAGCTTATCCGCCTCGCGAAGCGAAGGAACGACCAGCCCGCGCTCTGTATCAATCGCAATGCCGACGTTGACGTAGTCTTTGTAAATAATCTGCCCCTGCTCAAGGTCAATCGAGGCATTAATAACAGGATGTGACTTCAGCGCCATCGCGACAGCTTTGACAAGAAACGGCATCGAAGTAAGCTTGATACCCCCGGCGGCATATTCTTTCTTGCTGTTCTGCCGAATCTCTTCCAGAGCCGTTACATCGGCATCGTCAAAATTAGTGACCCGTGGGCAAGTCGTCCACGATTCGTGCATTTTTTTGGCGATGGTCTGTCGAATCTTTGGCATCTTTTCAACATGAATTGGGCCATAACCGTCCGACTGACTTCCCGAACTAGCCGTAGCCGGGCTTCCGCCTTGCCGACTGCCTTCCCGAACCACTTTCAGAACATCTTCGCGAACAATGCGACCATGCTCACCCGAACCTTGAATCGTTTGCAAATCAACGCCAACTTCCCGGGCGAATCGACGAATTGCGGGACCCGCAGCGACGATCACCTTTTTGCCTGGAGCCGTCTCTACCGGAGCAGATTCTGGCTTGGCAACGACAGGGGAAACCGGGGCAACCGGAGCGACAGGTTCAACCGGTGCCACGGGGGCAACAGGTTCCTGAGCAGGCTCAACTGGTTTTTCAACAACGGGTTCAGCAGCGGCAACCGGCGCACTTTCAACAGGCGCTTCGGGAGCGGAGGCAGTCGCAGGTTCTACCGAAAGAATCACCTGACCAACAGCGATAGTATCGCCGACGTCACAGTTTATTCCGGTAACCACGCCTTCGACATCTGAGGGAACAAAGACCGTCGCCTTGTCGGTCTCTAACTCCATCACTTCCTGCTCAAGTTCCAATGTGTCTCCAACGGAAACAAGAATTTCGAGCACGTCGCCAGACTCAACACCCTCGGCGATTTTGGGTAATTTAAATTCAACAGCCATAGGAAATAAAAAGCCTATTTTCAACTTGTGTTTTATTAATAAATATTGGAGGGAAACTGCAAGACAACTACGCGTACAGCGGACTAATCTTGTCGGGATCCACACCCAGATCTTTGATCGCTTTTTCTACCGTTGCCGCATCGACTTTCCCTTGTTGGCACAATTGGTAGAGTGCGGCAACCGTCACGCACTCAGCGTCCACTTCAAAGTGCCGCCTCAGAGCTGGTCGAGTCTCACTCCGCCCCATTCCGTCAGTCCCCAGCGCCAGGAAGTCGTCGGGCAGGAATTGTGCGACTTGCTCACTGTGGGCCTGCACGTAATCACTTGACGCAATGAATGGCCCCTCTGATCCCTCCAATACGGTTTCGAGGTAACTCTTGCGAGGCTCCATCGTCGGATGGAACATGTTCCATCGCTTACACTCTTGAGCGTCACGACGCAGCTCGTTGTAACTCGTAACACTCCAGACATCACTAGAGACTCCGTACTGATCGGCGAGGATTTCCTGAGCCTTCAGAACGCAATTCATGATCGCGCCACTTCCGAAGAGTTGAACTCGGTGCTTCCCTTGCTCGCTCTCTTTGGTTCGGAACTTGTAAATCCCCTTAATGATCCCCTCTTTGCAACCCTCAGGCATCTTCGGCATGATGTAATTGTCGTTGCCTACCATGAGGTAGTAGATCGCAGTCTCGCCGTCTTCGTAGAGTTTTTTGAGACCATCGAAAATAATTACAGCCGTTTCGTAATGAAATGCCGGGTCATATGCACGGACGGTCGGGAAGGCAATTGCGTTGAGCAAACTGTGACCGTCCTGATGCTGCAAACCTTCGCCGTTTAGCGACGTACGACCAGCGGTTCCGCCCAGCAGGAATCCTTTGGCACGCATATCTGCAGCCGCCCAAATAAGATCACCGATCCGCTGAAAACCAAACATCGAATAGTAAATATAAAACGGAATCATGTTAATGCCGTGAGCACTGTACGCTGTTCCCGCCGCATTGAACGACGCCATCGAACCAGCCTCTGAAATCCCTTCTTCCAGCAACTGACCGTCTTTGGCCTCTTTGTAATAAGCAGTTTCGGTTCGGTCGACCGGTTCATACAACTGACCGGCGTGAGCATAAATCCCCACCTGACGGAACATACCTTCCATTCCAAAGGTTCTGGATTCATCGGGAACGATTGGCACGATGTTCTTACCAATCTTTTTGTCACGCACCAAACTCGAGAGCAGACGAACCGCACCCATCGTCGTCGACATCTCTTTCTTTTCACTGTCGTCGTCGATTCGTTTTCGATAATCCTCGAAACGAGGAACTTCCATTGTTGGAACTGCTGTCGGACGAGAAGGAACCGGACCGCCAAGCTTAATCCGCTGCTCCCTCATGTACTTCATCTCGATGCTGTCTTCCGAAGGCTTGTAGAAAGGCGCCTTTCCAACATCTTCATCCGAAATCGGAATTCCAAATCGCGTACGGAATTCCAACAACTCGGCTTCATTCATCTTCTTTTGGTTGTGAGCAATGTTTCGGCCCTCACCCGCTTCACCGAGACCGTAGCCCTTGATTGTCTTGGCGAGAATAACCGTCGGCTGACCTTTGTGATCTTCGGCAGCTTTGTAGGCGGCATAAACTTTCTCGGGATCATGACCACCGCGACGCATGCGAAGCAGTTTCTCGTCCGAGTAATTTTTGACCATTTCAATCAGCTCAGGATGCTTCCCGAAGAAATGTTCACGGGTATATTCACCCGGCATACCGACGTATTTTTGATACTGACCGTCGACAACTTCGCCCATGCGTTTTACCAATAGCCCAAGTTCGTCAGCTTCCAAGAGTGGATCCCAATCATCTCCCCAGACAACTTTGATTACGTTCCAACCGGCACCGCGGAATAACGCTTCAAGCTCCTGAATGATCTTTCCGTTTCCACGAACCGGACCGTCCAGACGTTGCAAGTTGCAGTTGATGACAAATTTGAGATTATCCAATTTCTCGCGACCGGCTAAAGTGATCGCGCCGAGGGATTCCGGCTCATCACATTCGCCATCGCCAAGGTACGCCCACACACGCTGATTCGAAGTATCCTTAATTCCTCGATCGTGCAGATATTCGTTAAACCGAGCCTGGTAAATCGACATGATCGGTCCCAGTCCCATCGAAACGGTTGGGTACTCCCAAAAATCTGGCATTAGCCATGGATGCGGGTACGACGAAAGCCCCGGATGATCTTGTAACTCTCGACGGAAGTTCAAGAGATGGTCTTCGTTCAATCGCCCTTCCATGTAGGCTCGCGAATACATTCCGGGAGAACCGTGCCCCTGGAAATAAACCATATCGCCATCAAAGCCGCTTTCGCCTCTTCCTCGGAAAATATGATTTTGAGCAACCTCATAAAGCGTCGCCGAAGACGCAAAGGTCGAAATGTGGCCACCCACGCCACCCAAACCGGGAGCAGCAGTTGCCTTGTTCGCTCGAACCACCATCGCCATCGCGTTCCAGCGAACGAAGCTCTTGATTCGTCGCTCAATTTCCCGATTCCCTGGATAAGCAGGTTGCTCGTGCTTCGCGATGGTATTGATATAGGCGGTGTTCGACTTAATCGGTAAGTCAACACCCTCGACTCGTGCTCGCGCTTCCAAAACCGAAAGAAGATACTTCGCGCGGTCTTCTCCCTTGGTACTCATGATGTACTCAAGTGATTCCAACCACTCTTGCGTCTCAGCAGGATCAACATCGACTGTCTGAGTAATATAAGATTCGTTCGCATCCTCGATTGACTTCGTCGTTGACTTGATCACGTCCGACATAAATTTTCGCCTTATCACGTTGGGAGGCGCACAACTTTCACGCAGTGCTTCCTCAAAATTTTACAACCCGATGTCCGCAATCGTTGCAGACCATTTGATTCAAATGGGTTGAGATTCTCGTTAAACTCAACGATCTCGAACCAAGGGTTCGAAACCGTTCGGCCTAAGCTGACTATTTCTACTAATCAAATTCGGCGCGATTGAGCGAATCAATGCGTCGTTCCGCGCTTGCTGGCCTAGTCCAAATAATTCTCGTAAATGGAACGCGTTTCGTAAAGCATCAAGTTTACAGGGCTCAACCAACAAACCAATCTAACGAAACAATTGACAACACTAAGCAGCCACAAAGGAAATCAGTGTCGCACTCAACCCTCCAGAGTAAAATAAGTCACGATCTCAAAAATATCCCGCAGCTTAACAAATCGTTAAAAAAGACCGATTTTCGCGGGCTTATCAGCCAATTCCCGCCCATTTTACACCCAATGAATTTAGAGGATTTGTAGATTCCCTCCCCCTACAAACTTCTCAATCGCTTCGATCAATCCGGCTTTGTTCTAGAAACGCGTTTTAATCTTGCCGACAAGTTCAACATCCCATCGGATTTCTTACCTCTTTCAACGCATTTTTAGCTTCGCCCGCTGTACGATGCGGTTCCCATCCATCAAACTCTTGAAACCGGTTCCAAGGTTAGAATTTGCCTGATCGCAACTCCTTTCCAGTCATAGATTCAGAACGAGAACGTTTCGAGACAAAACATGAACAGCTCAAAGAACATCATTGGCCTCGCTGCCATTCTTTCGCTTGGTGGATTTCTATTTGGATTCGATGCCGGGATCATTTCGGGGGTAATGGAATATGCCGGCTCTTTCTTCACTCTTAACGACACTCAAAATGGCTGGGCCGTCAGCTGCCCGACATTTGTTGCGATGTTTGCAATGCTGATCTCCGGCAAATTAAGCGATGCAGTGGGTAGAAAGCCGATTCTAATTCTCGTCGCCTTTCTCTACGCAGTTTCAGCCCTTTTATCCGCAATTGCATGGTCCTATGCCTCGTTATGCTTCGCCAGAATGGTTGGCGGCTTTGCATTTGGCGCAGCTCTGATTCTCGCCCCAACCTACATCGCTGAAATATCAAGCGCAGCTCATCGAGGAAGACTCGTTTCCATTCAACAGCTCAATATTGTGCTCGGTTTTTTTGCCGCCTTCTTAAGTAATTTGCTTTTTAACCAATGGTTCGAAGAAGGAGCAAGTTTTCTTAGCGAGGAAAATGTCTGGCGGTGGATGCTTGGAGTCGAACTTATACCTGCACTCTTCTATTTCTTTTTTCTTTTCGCTGTTCCCAAAAGTCCTCGTTGGCTTTTCGCAAAAGGACGGTTTGAGGAAGGCAAAGCCGTGTTGGTGAAACTACACGGCGAGAAAATTGCTGAAGAAGAAATTCAAGCAATACAAGCAAGCCTTAACAAAGAGAAAAGCCTTCAAAATAATTCGCTTGGCGAATCATTTTCGCAATTGCTTCACCCTTCCCTTCGATACATCCTCGGCATCGGGCTGATCATCGGTATTCTCCAACAGGCGACCGGAATTAATGCGGTTTACTTTTACGCCACCACGATTTTCAAACAGACCGGAATTGGCGTGAGCGCCGCCTTTTTCTCAGGCGTGCTACTTAGCTTTACGTCCGTCGTTTTCACGTTGGTTGCGATGGCTACGATTGACCGGTTTGGAAGAAGACCTTTGTTGCTCGCTGGGATCGCAGGAATTGCAATCAGCATGCTGACCTGTTCCTATGGTTTTTACGGTGCCACCTATCAATTGACCAATGAAGACATCACCGTTTTAGAAAAGGACAACGAGAGTATTGAATCGGGGGATTTACTACCCATTGCCGGCAAGATCTTTAACTCGGATGTTGAATTCAAATCGCAGATGACTCAGGCTCTGGGTGCCAAGAAATTCCAAAAGAGCGAAGGAGCCATCCTCGAGGCCGCGATTGAGATGAATGCCATGCTCGTCTTACTAGGCGTACTCGGCTTCATTGCTTGCTTTGCATTCTCCCTTGGCCCAGTCATGTGGGTAATGTTATCGGAACTTTACCCCAATCGAATTCGGGGACTTGCGATTGGCTGCATCGGATTCGTTAATTCATTTACTGCATGGCTGGTCACCCAAATATTCCCCTGGGAGTTAACCAACCTCGGAAACGCAGGCAGTTTCTTAATTTTTGGCGTGATCGCCTCAGTTGGATTCTTCATACTTTTAAAGTCACTCCCGGAGACCAAAGGTAAGACCCTCGAACAGATCGAAGCTGAGTTCATCAAGTAACGTCCTTGGGAGACAGCAATACACGGTTCTTATCGACACTAAATCGGACTGTGCTTTTACCAAATAAAAAAAGGCGAGCACTTTTGGTGCTCGCCTTTTTTCAATTGACCTTCGAATCGTCAGAGGCTCTAGCCCGTTGTAAGGCCACCGTTCAGACGAAACTAAGCTTACTTAACTTCAACCCAACCGGTTCGCTGGATTGGCTGTGGGTAAGGACGCGTTTGGCTAGTTGCCTGCGGTTGTACCGCTGGCTGATAACTGGCAAGTCGAACCGGTGAATACCCCCAACGCTGCTGCGTCGGTGGAGCGTTACCAGCTTTCGAAACAGAAATCGTGCCAGGTCGATAATAAGTTTGATACTCAGAGCTAAAATCCGATCTGATTTGCGGCATTGGCACTTGACTGCTTTTACCATCAAGTCCCGGACTCATGTCCGCAGGAGTCGGTGAAGTTGTCGTTCCAGGTTCATAATAAGGAGCCTGCGTCTGATAAGGCTGAGGCGTCGCCATGCCTTGTCCTACCGCACAAGTGTCACATCCCCCGGCTCCCATGACGGTACCGCAAGTGTTGCATCCGCCTGTTGCACAATTGTTCGTAATCGTTGTCACAGGAACCTTATAAGTTTCCTGACGATAAACGGGACGATAGGTTGTGTAAGGAACTCGTTGAACCTGAGTGGTATACGAAGTACATGGCTTCATGCAAGTCGTGGTACATCCAGTCGATGGATCTGTTGTCGTTTCAGGGCGATAGGTCGTGACGGGCACCTGCTTTGAAACCGTTCGATAAGCAGTACAGGGAACGTAGTTAACGACCGTTCGGGTGCAGGTCTGTTGACACGTCTTCATGCACTGGCCCGGTTGAAGATTGTATGGATTCGCAGGAGCACAGGCTGTGTCCTTGGGAGTCCGAAAACCTCTTAGCCAGCGTCGAAGCGGACCGTCGGCGTTCGCTTCACTTGGCAGAATTGCCAATAGTGTTGCCGCAATGGAAAATGCGATCACAGTTGATTTTAAGCGTGACATAGTAAATTCACTCCAATGGCGTCGACTAAAACGACAATTAAATAGTTGAGTTTCCTCACTTCGCAACTGCTTGGCAGCACGAAGCTCGATCAAAGGTAGGATAGATTTATATTTTGAATAGACAAAATGCACGAAGTTAAGTTGTAATATTTACAATCAAAGTCGGGTCGTAACGAACAGCGAAGCTGGCAATGGTATTGAGCTTAATCCCATTACATAAAAGCGCTTTCTCAGGCAAATCATCAATTCAAAAACTAACGATTATCCGAATTATTCAGAATGACCGACTCGGCGTTCATCGTGAACTTGAAATCTGCGAATCCTCAAGCAGCCACTCCCTAGGACTGCGATTCGCATCAAAGATTGAGTTCTTAAGACCGGTTCAAGCCTATCCCTCGAAAGCCACACCCCGACCACCAACTCCTTTGAGCCACACTTCTCAATGGCTCGTCCTTCACTGCCACTCCGTTGGTCTCTTGCCACAATCACAGTGGTTTCAGCGAGGTTGATCTCGGGCAATCCGTACCCTCGCGAACACTTCTTAAAGCCAAGACCCTCGTCCCAAGATTCCCGTATCCAAGAACTG
>JAAHTH010001349.1_pt1 | contig 14113 bp, 9 predicted proteins | sample 6116091 | NCBI WGS metagenome assembly JAAHTH01 (sample SAMN13939990, study PRJNA603662) | sponge metagenome | isolation source: marine sponge | host: Mycale hentscheli | place: New Zealand | collected 2006
GTGTGCAACATTGCTGGACCACATTGCGCGATGGTATGCATGATGGGATCAACAACATTACCAAGCTGGCCATTGAAATCACGGAATCGGATTAAGAAGTGCGTCGTATCATCTACAGCAATACCCAACGCAACACAGGCAGTCATCGCAATTGCCAAATCTACCGGGATCCCAATCCAGCCCAGCCCTCCAAAGACCAACAGCGTTGGGAACACATTGGGTAACATCGCAATCAAACCCAGTGGCACTGATCGTAAAACTAAGATCAGAATGGGAGTAATGATGACAAATGCTAACAGGAAATTCTGAAACAAATCAGCCAAGAGACTGATTTGTGCGTGTTGAAATAAATGCGTTTTCCCAGTGTAAATCAACTCAGGTCGAACATCGGATTCGCCAAGACGCTCCTTGTCAATCTCTGCTCCACCCCTGTTCCCCCCGGCCAACAAACCGGTATCCGATGAAGCAACCACCTGCTCTGCGGTCGCTTCGACTTCGGTCATCAAGCGATCAAAATTTGCTTTTTGGACGAATGGAAAACGCAGACTGATTCGCCAGGTTTCCGAGGTGTCATCCACATGCAACAGATTCCCATTAGCAAGGTTCTCCCGCTCCCGCCGAAGAATACTGCGGTAGGCGGAGCGCTTGAACATGCTACGGGCTGTTTTTTTAGAGGGCTCTTTGGGAAGAAAATTAATTAACGAATATATAACGTGCACATCATCGAGCTGGGCAACCTTCGACTGAATTTGCTTGACGAGCGAAACTCTATCCGGAAACGAGTCGGCGGCTGGTTGCTCAAATACAACCAACAATTCCGTTTGGTCCAACGGCCCTAACTGGTTCTCCAAATTCCCAATGGAAACAAGAATTTCTGATTCAGGACGGAACAATTTCTCTACTTCGACTTCTGCCTTCAACCGGGTCAAACCGAGAAGACCGGCCAACACTATCAGCGAAAAAGCAATGGCTAGTCCCAACCGCTGACGCTGAACCCAAATCATAAGCGATGTCCAAAAGGAAGCGGTTTCGTTGCGGGCAGCAAGTGCGTGCAGTCCCTTTGTTCCAAATCTCGCAAGCAGGCAGGGAACTAAAATCAGTTGAAACAGCATTGCGAAACCAACTCCAGTTGCACAAAACAAACCAAAGTTTCTAATCGCCGGGAAATCGCTACGCATCAACGACAACATCCCCACAGCAGTCGTCGCTGCCGACACGACACATGGCCGCCACCCAATTGATAATAATTTCCGAGCATCTCCAATCGCTTCTAATCCGTATCGAATTAGATGAATGCTGCCCGATGTTGCCAACACAAACACCAACGCAGGGATGATCGACATCAAACCGCCATATTTTGTATTGCAAATCGGAATAAACGCGATGCTCGTCGCTGCCGCTCCCACTGCCGCAATAAAAACGATCAGTGTTAACATTCCGTTTCGCAAACAAAACAAAGATATTAACGTCGATAAAATGATAGACGGCAGCAAGAGATAGCGAAAAGAGTTTTTCAATTGACCGTCAATGAAAGTCGCGATGTAGGGATACCCGCCCATCACAACCTGCTCCCGATTCAGTTCAGGGTCTGCATCGATCGCCGCCCACACCAACTTCATCGAAGCAGTACGATCAGCCGTTCCCAGGTCCGACAGTTCAATCAACGCACATGTTAAATCCGGGTCGTTGGCACCAAAAAAGACCCCTCTCAACCGGCTAATAATTTCCCTTTTCGAAAAATCTGAATCTCGTGCAAGACGTTCAAAAATCTCCGTTCCATCGGTTACTTTCTGCAACAACCCCGTGGAATCCTGCCTCCGCAAATACTCAGTAAACCGGCCAAGTCGTTCGTCCCCCAGACGGCAATCCTCCCACGTCACAATGAGGAAATCATCTGAGCCAAATTTGGATTCGAAGAAATCATAATCCGCTCTGGCTTCGGATTGGTCAGGAAGCCATTGCAGAACGTCTTCGGTGTTCGATTGAATTCGCGAAAACCCGAAGCAGCAAAATACGATACAGACGACAGCAAAGCTCACTCCTAGATAATCGATTCGATTCAAAACCTGGCCTTTTTACGATAATCAGTTGACGCTCCAGACGCCCGCTTGGTCATCTGAGACTCCAATTGTAGGCGATTAGCCGAGGATCGGTTAGACTTTTGGAAGTTTTTAAAAATTCTGGAGTATCTATGAAATCTGATCTTTTTGCGAAAACAAAAATCGCGGTTCGAATTGCCAGTTTAAGTCTTGCTTTTGCTATTTTTTCAATCAACTCAGAGATCGTCGGGCAAACTCAATTGGAACTGCCGAATGTGATTATCATGATGGCCGATGACATGGGCTTAGGGGACACCAGCGCCTATCAAGACTGGACGGACAATCCGGCCTCGGCACAGGTAAAAACTCCCTCGATGGTTCAATTAGCAAAACGCGGTATTCGCTTCACTGACGCACACTCCCCCTCTTCACGATGCACCGCGACACGGCAGGCACTTCTGACAGGGCGATACACCTGGCGAACACGTTTAAAATTTAGCGTTCTATGGGGTCCTCAAGGGGACCCGCTGATTGAACCAGACCGAATGACGCTTGCGAGCATGCTTCAAAACAACGGATATCGAACCGGCATGTCAGGCAAATGGCACTGTGGACTAACCTACCGAAACGCGGACGGAGCTCCTGAATCAAATTACCAAAACGTCGACCTGTCTCAGGGAATTGCAGATGGACCACTAAATCACGGGTTTGACTTCTTTCATGGGACGTCGCGCAGTCATCCCACGTCAAAAGATCAGGGTTGGCTTGCGGGAAACAAAGTTCCCGCAGCCGAGGGTGGGCTCCAAGTCGACCAGACACAGTACATTTTGAACCAAACGGGACCCACTAATTTCAAAATGGCAAAGAAGTTTCTCAATGGTCATTTGAACAATCTCGAAACCTCTAAAAAACCATTCTTCCTGTATTATGCTTGTCACTCCAATCACACGTCACATGATCCCTGCAAACAAATTGACGGTCGGCAAGTCAAAGGAAAAAGTTATCCGGGTGGTAAACGCAGTGATTTCATTTATGAAAACGATGTCGTCCTCGGTTTGCTCATTGAGTATCTTCAACAACACGATGATCCCAGACGCCCAGGACATGAACTGATCGACAACACCCTGCTCATTTTCACTAGCGATAACGGGGCCGAGTCAAGAAAGAAAACAGCAACCGGACCAGTCCGCAGCAACAAAGGTTCTATCTATGAAGGTGGACATCGCGTCCCCTTCATCGCCTCCTGGCCTTTGGGAGGAATTGGCAATGGTGAGCCAAATAATGCGGGACAAACTTCTTCTTTCCCAATCTGTCATGTGGATCTTTTAGCCACGCTTGCCGAAATCGCAGGGACCTCGATTACTGCCAATAACGGCGAAGACAGTTTCAGTATCCTTTCCGCATTAAAAGGCAATCCACCACCCATTCGGACTGCAATCATTCACAATGATCACAACGAAGGAGCCCGCCTGGCCGGTAAAAAACCAAAAGACCCCGAGGCCGCTTGGATTGCGATTCGGATCGACAATCCAGTTGTAAAAGGAAAACAATTTCCCGGCCAATGGAAATTACTTGCAGACCACCAACTTCTTATCAATGGAAAAATGAATCCTCGCGAACTATATGAACTCTCAACAGACTTAAAAGAACAAACCAATCGATTGAACGAACCCGCGCTGAAACCACTTGTAAATGAACTAGCAGAGCGTTTGCAAACCATCCACGATTCCGGTCGAATTCAGTAGGGAAATGACCGCACTCACGTAAGACGATATCCTCAAAACGTCACTATGAACGTGGGACAACCGCGATTTGCTGTCGAAATTGACTGGGAGTTCGCCCCGTCTCTCTTTTGTAAACGGCGGCAAGGTATTCTGCATGTACGTAACCACATAGCTCAGCAATTTCATGGATCGTCAAATCGGTTTCCCGTAGCAGTTGCTCAATCCGATTAATTCGGACACGCTGAATCTCTTGGTGAGGCGTTCGCTCAATCGCCTTCTTAAATCGAATCTCAAGTACACGCCGGGACATCGGAGTCACTCGAAGGACATCCGCAACACGAATATTTTGATTGGCATGTTCACGGATATATTTCAACGCGACCGCAACATCCCGATCCTCGATCGCCAACACATCCGTCGACTCTCGAGTTTCAATTCCTAGCGGCTTCGTAATCAATGGTTGTGTCGAAACTGTCTCGCCAGCCATCATTCGATCAAGTAACTCCGCTGCTTCAAATCCAGTCCTTCGGGTATCCGGAATAATACTGGACAAAGGGGGGCTGGCGAACTCACACTGCAAACGATCATTGTCAACTCCTAGAACCGCAATTTCTTCCGGCACCGCAAAATCTAATTCCCGGCAAACATCAAGCACTTGCTGCGCTTTGTAGTCATAACATCCCATGATTGCGACTGGCCGAGGTAGATCCCTTAACCAGTTCTCAATCCGGCGCTTCTCCCGATCGAGAGTAAATTTTGGATCGTACCGGGAAATCGCCTGGTAAGTGTAGAGCTTTAGTCCCTTGCGATTTACGATTTCTGAAAACCGCTTGCAACGAGAATCGGACCAACGAAATGCTGGATCTCCACAATATGCTAGATGCTTAAAACCCCTTTCTATAAAATGTTCAACCGCTAAACTCGCAATCGCCTGATCGTCAGTATCAGCCCAGGGAATTTGAGTGACGTGGCGAGCGGCACTTAAGTCGACAACGGGGAGACCAATTTTCTTAACTGCCCTCGCCATATTGTCGGTTTCAATTCGAGCAATAATGCCATCACCACTCCAATGGCGCAACCAACCCGGAGGGTCTGCACCGCGCTCCTGCTCAGCAATGAACATTGACCAATTCGCATGCTGCTTGTTGTACGCAATGACACCCTCTAACAGGCCGCGCGAATAGGCATTGGAAGTTTCCACTAAGAGAGCGACTGAACGTCGATGCTTCATATCAAATTCGATTCAAACGTGAGCCAAGACATCCCCGGAACCATAAAAACAGGCTTCCCCGGCCTTAACTCCAGCAACCCCCAGCCCAGGTCGGTGAAATCTCTATGATATTTTACGCATCCTCTACTGGCAAATGGTTTTTATTGAGAAACAATGAACGCAAAACCTACCACAGCAAGGGCTATCATGACCACTACCAACGCATTTCCGGAAATTAATAAGATTCAATACGAGGGGCCAGGCTCCGATAACCCACTTGCTTTCCGGTGGTACAATCCGGACGAAATCGTCGAAGGCAAGACGATGAAAGAGCACCTTCGTTTTACCGTCTGTTACTGGCACACCTTTCGCGGCACGGGTGCGGATCCATTTGGCAGCGGCACGATGGTTCGCCCCTGGGATGACGGTAGCAACTCGGTAGAGAACGCCTGCAACCGCGCTCGCGTTGCTTTTGAGTTTTTTGAAAAACTCGACGTGCCCTACTACGCATTCCACGATCGTGACGTTGCCCCCGAAGGTGACTCACTTCGCGAATCCAACGCGAATTTCGACGCAGTTGCCGACGTCCTCGAAGCTGAACAAAATCGAAGCGGTGTCAAATTATTATGGGGTACCGCCAACATGTTTTCGCACCCGCGGTTTATGCATGGTGCAGCTACGACTTGTAATTTAGATGTTTACACCTACGCCGCAGCCCAAGTCAAAAAAGCGATGGAAGTTACCCATCGACTCGGCGGTGAGAATTATGTTTTCTGGGGTGGACGAGAGGGCTATCAGAGCATTTATAACACCGACATGAAGCGGGAGCTTGATCACCTCGGTCAGTTCTTCCACATGGCAGTCGACTACGCAAAAGAAATTGGATTTACAGGTCAATTTTTAATCGAACCCAAACCAAAAGAGCCAACCAAGCACCAATACGATTCCGATGCGGCAGCCTGTCTTAATTTCTTGCGTGCCTACGATCTAATGGACCACTTTAAATTAAATATCGAAACCAACCACGCAACGCTCGCTGGGCATTCCATGATGCACGAACTTGAGTACGCGGGAATGCAGGGAGCCCTTGGATCGATTGATGCCAATACGGGCGATTTACTTCTTGGCTGGGATACCGATCAATTCCCGACTGATTATTACTTGACCACCCAAACCATGCTGGTCTTACTAAAATACGGCCTCGCTCCGGGCGGTGTAAACTTCGATGCTAAAGTTCGTCGTGAGAGCTTCGAACCGGTCGATCTATTTTACGCTCACATTGGAGGAATGGACGCATTTGCTCGAGGGCTAAAGATTGCGGCTGCGATTCGTGCTGACAAAGCCATTGATTCCATTGTGACCGATCGCTACCAAAGTTGGGATTCAGAACTCGGTCAAAAAATTGAAAGCGGCCAAGTGGGTCTAGCTGACTTAGAAGCTCTCATGCTTGAAAAAGGCGAAACTACTGGCAATCAGAGCGGTCGCCAGGAATTACTGGAGAACATCGTAAACCGTTATCTTGATCAGGCATAAACTAGATTTGATCTTTTGATTTTCATTTTTGATTTTCATAATAGAGGGCGATTTCAAACAACGGTCAGGGTATAAATTAAGGTGAGTGTGAATTCTGTTTTCACGCTCACCTTTTTCTTTCAACGGGTTCCAGCTCATGAAATTCTTCCAACTTTCAAAAAACCCAATCGCCCTGGCGTCTCTCTTACTTGCATTGACCACCTACTGGGCACCGCCAGGTCAACTCACTGCTCAGGAAGTCGCTGAACCGCCAAATATCATTCTGGTTTTCATTGACGACATGGGCTGGGGAGATTTTTCATGCTTTGGCAATCAAGCAGTTGAAACCCAGAATATTGACCGACTGGCAAAAGAGGGAATTCGATTCGAACAATTTTATGTCAACTCTCCAATTTGCTCTCCATCGCGAGTTGCAATTTCGACTGGACAGTACCCTGCCCGCTGGAAAATCACTTCCTACCTCGCTCATCGCGAACTCAACCAGCGCAGGGGGATGGCTCAATGGCTCAACCCCGAAGCGCCAATGCTTGCGAGATTCTTACAAGAGTCCGGTTATTCAACTGGGCATTTTGGAAAGTGGCATATGGGTGGCCAACGCGATGTCGGTGAGGCACCGCTCATTTCGAAATACGGGTTTGATCAATCACTGACCAATTTCGAAGGTCTTGGACCAAGAATTCTCGCTTTAAAAGACGCCTACAACGGAAAGAAAGTAACAGCTCACACGCTCGGCTCTGACAAACTCGGAAATCCAGCTGAAATCACCTATGTCGACCGATCTTTGGTTACCCAATCGTTCACCCAGTCAGCGCTGCAATTTATCAAAAAATCTGAATCAGAAGAAAAACCATTTTATATCAACCTTTGGCCGGACGACGTTCACTCTCCCTTTTTTCCACCGGAAGCACGCCGGAGCGACGGTTCCAAACGAGCTCTCTACCATGGTGTTCTCGATACGATGGATGAACAGTTGGGCGTTCTTTTTGACTACGTGAGAAACAGCCCCAATCTACAAAACAACACTTTGATTTTAGTCTGTAGTGATAACGGCCCGGAAAAAGGGGCTGGGTCGGCAGGTCCATTCCGGGGTTTTAAAACCCATCTGTTCGAAGGTGGTATCCGCAGTTCACTGATCGCCTGGGCTCCCGGTTTGATTGACTCAGATAAAACAGGAACCGTTAATACCGATTCCTGGTTTTCGGCAATGGATCTCGTGCCTTCGCTCCTATCACTTGCGAATGTCAAAACAAATACACGCTTTGACGGCCAACCGCTCGGATCGATGATTCTGGGAAACACAAATGAATCACGGAACGGACCTCTCTTTTTTCGTCGACCACCGGATCGAGATTCCTTTTATGGCATTTCCGACTGCCCTGACCTGGCCGTTCGCGATGGAGACTGGAAACTGCTATGCGAGTATGACGGAACTCAGGCAGAATTGTATAACCTAAAATTGGATCGAGGAGAGAAAAACAATGTCGCCTCCGACCATCCGGACGTCACGCGCCGATTAACCGCCTCGGTTGTTCAGTGGCACCAAACCATGCCTCAAGATACAGGCTCAACCTTCGATGCTACACCGAAATCACGCAAACCAAAAAATCGGTAAAACAAATTCCCGTCCAGAATACAAATTCCACAAACTATAACCGAATCCAACTACTAAGAATCCGAGCATGCAAATCACGCGAGGAAGCCAAGTTCAATTCATTCCGGCATCCCATGAAAACCCTGACGATCCCGGCGTTTTAAAACGCGTGCTTGCTACCAAGAAAGACTTGTTCCATGGCCAGGTGATGATGGTTAACTGGTCATTGTTACCCGATGGTAAATCTTTTGAACCTCATTACCATGAGGACATGCAGGAAGTCTTTGTAATCTTAAACGGTACGGTCACAATGACGGTGGACGATCAAGCCCATGAACTCACTCGCGGAGACGCGATCTTGATTGATCCACATGAAATTCATCGCATGAGCAATCACTGCGGCGAAGCAGTCGAGTACATTGTGTTCGGCGTTTCAACCGAACAGGATGGAAAAACAGTTGTGGTACAATAAACCGGTTCAAAAACAAATCGCCGCTCACAATTCCTCTGAGGAAAAATTAAATGACCTTGTCAAAAAACCAGACGCACTTCGTTTGCCAAGCAGTTCTACTTTTGGCGGCGTGCTGCATTCTTCTCGGCGGTTGCGCCGAGCCTCCTGCATCCGAAACCAGTTCCAAAACAGGAATCATCGGTAAAAAAACTCAGGAAGTTGGCGAATTCAATTCTGAGGATGGCGAGAAAATCGCCGACCTACAAGTGAAGCCCTCCGCCAACCCCTATGCGTCTGCCGGAGCCTATGGGTTTGCCGTTTCAGAAGTTTCAAAAATTGCGGTCAATCAGGCGTTGAACCTATTCAAAGCAGAACACGGGCGAATGCCGAAAGACTACGATGAATTTATGTCTCAGATCATCAAACGAAACAACATTCAGCTGCCAGTGCTACCCGGCAACCGCCGCTATCAGTACGATCCGGTGAAGTTTGAACTCGTGGTGGTGGAAGCAGAAAAAACAGATAAATAATTTTCCTTTGAATTGCCCGCAAAGCAACATCAGTCGGATTTAGTGGCTGCCTGCGAATCCCACGCCCGACCCTCTTCGGTCTGGGCAATCGGTCTGGACAATCTGCTGGGCAATCCCATTGGAACTCCAATGGTGGCACCCTCAAGCCGGATGCCTTGAAACAAGCTCTTAATTGAAATCTATTTGAATGCCCGAAGGACGCCGACTTGTCATCTGTTAATGAACCTTTCCATGGCACTCGACCGCTTGGCTCGACTCTCATTCGCGAAAACCAAACCCAGTTCACCGTCTGGGCTCCCAATTGCCAATCGGTCAATGTGGAGATTATTGACCGCCATGGCGACGTCGAAAATGTTCGCGATCGCTACCCCATGGAATCGGATCCAAATGGATTCTTCAGTAAGACCATCTCGGATTGCGGTGCTGGTACGCTCTATCGCTTCCAACTCAATCGCGGAATGGGACGCCCCGACCCTCGCTCAAAGTCTCAGCCCTTCGGTGTGCACGGGCCATCCGCCGTCGTCGACTCGAACCAGTTTCAATGGACGGATCAGAACTGGACGGGAATTGAGAAAAAAAACCTTGTTATTTACGAATTGCACCTAGGCTCATTCACATCATCAGGGACGTACCTCGCGGCGATAGAACAACTTGACGCCTTAGTGAAACTCGGAATCACCGCCGTCGAATTCCTTCCTTTGGCCCAGTGCCCGGGGAACTGGAACTGGGGCTATGATGGGGTAAATTACTTTGCTCCAAGTAACAACTTCGGGACGCCCAATGAACTGAAATGCCTTGTCGATGCGTGCCACAATCGCGGCCTGGCCGTGATCAATGACGTGGTCTACAACCACGTCGGCCCCGAAGGAAACTATTTATCGGAATTCGCACCGTACCGATCTCCAAAATTCAATACTCCTTGGGGAGATGCACTAAATTTTGAACGCGATGAAGTACGTCAATTTGTGCTCGACAACGTCTCTTATTGGATCGATGAATTCCATTTCGATGGCCTTCGCCTCGATGCCGTGCATTACATGTTTGACGATCGCGAAGATCACATCCTGAGCGAAATCCAGGATTCTTTTCGAAAGATTGAATCCGCGCAAGGCCGTCGAATCCATCTCATCGGCGAATCAAATATCTTCGATGCAGATTTAATTAAACCACTGGCCAATGGTGATCCCAACTACGACGCGATCTGGTCTGATTGCCTGATGCACTCGATCTATAAACACGGGAACCCTGCGGTTCGCCTTACCGATCGTCACTATCAAGAAAATGACATCGCCGAAGCAGTTGAGCACGCTTATGTCTTCAGCACGCCCGAGGCGATGCGTGTCACTGAGTCCGTTCGAAAAAAGCAAAACCCATTAGGCGACCGCAGCTACATCGAGTCGCTGATCACCGCGCTGCAAACGCACGATAGCGTTGGAAACCACCCGCACGGCAAACGGCTACACCAGCTAACCTCACCTCAATATCAGCGATCCGCTGCCGGCTTGATCCTTCTTTATCCATCGATTCCGATGATCTTTATGGGAGAAGAGTGGTCCACCGAAGCACCGTTCCCATTCTTCGCAGATTTTGAAGATCCGCGCCTGCGACAATTGGTCGATCAAGGACGGCGAAATGAATACCCGCACCACAACTGGGACGGTTCTCCCCTGCCCTCCGACCCAACCGCTTTTACCTGCACAAAATCTCAACCCGATGACCTCAATCCCGAGACGCATCGCTGGTATCAGGAATTATTATCACTGCGAAAACAACTGCTCGTGGATGACGTTTTAAGCGCACGGAATTTATCGACTTACTCGGATTTGGAGAACTCAGTTTTTAAGCTGAGCTACAAAACCGCTGAGGGTGCATGGCATGTTTGCTCCCGGTTAGCGGACCTGCATGCCACACCACTCCCGCTAGAAACCTTAGATGCCGGAGAAATCTTATTCGACTCAAACTACGAATCGAGTAAACCTAATGAAATTAGTGGCTCGCAGTGTTTGATCTGGATGTCAAAAAAATAGTGTAACCAGCAACACAACCGCTGGTCACCATATCTCAAGAACGCGAATTGCACGACTCATCAACAACACAGAGTCGTCACTGCAAGTCGTCTCCGGAACGGCCATTGTAGACCGGTTCATTACTATCTCGAAACCGCTGGAACACGACTTCCGCTTCTTCAGTCAGTACGTTTTCGATGACTTCTATCCCGCGTGATTCCAATTCCTGCTGCCAATTGGGATGCACTGCACCTTCGTCAAATCCGGTCAATGACTCGATCCGTTCGCCCGATGCCCCAATCACCAGGCTTCGAATTCCCGACCATGGCAGCGCACCACAACACATCGCACATGGCCTACCATTAACAACAATTTGATAGTCGGGCATTCCTGGACCACCCAAATCAAACGTCGAGAGTTTCTTTTGGGCGAGCGAAATAGCAACAATTTCCGCATGGGCAGAAGAATTATTGGCAGGCACCACTCGGTTGACTCCAATCCCTACCACTTCTCCTGAGTTCTTCTCAAAAATACCGGCAGCAAAAGGGCCGCCGGTTTTTTTATCCAAATTGATTTCGGCAAATCGGATCACCGCCCGCATTCGCTGCTCGTAGTCAGGAATGAATTTCGGCAATAGCTGATTTTCTTCGACAGCCCATGGTGGGAGTGAAATTTCAAAACTCATCATGCCGATTCATACCTTTGGACTACAAATCGTAAACTTAGCTCAAGCTCGAAAGTGCCTGATTCAGAGTTGAACTGGGACACATCGCTGCCGAAGCTGCCGTTGGGTTCGGAAAATAATACCCACCGATATCCACCGACTGGCCTTGAACCGAATTCAGTTCTTCAACAATGGCCGACTCATTTTCCAAAAGTAGCTTCGCAAAAGGTGTAAACTTCTCGCGCAGCTCGGAGTCGTCGGTTTGCTTAGCCAGCGCCTCGGCCCAGTACAGGGCGAGATAAAAATGGCTACCTCGATTATCAATTTCGTTTACTTTTCGAGACGGCGATCTTCCCTCATGAAGAAGCCTTTCCGTAGCCAGGTCGAGTGCATTGGCAAGACAGCGAGCTCGTTGATTCCCCTGAATACCCGCGAGATGCTCTAACGAAACTGCTAACGCAAGGAACTCGCCGAGCGAATCCCAACGCAAGTGATTTTCAGCATTGAATTGCTGGACGTGCTTTGGCGCTGACCCGCCGGCACCCGTCTCAAACAACCCTCCACCGTTCATCAGTGGAACAATCGATAACATTTTAGCACTGGTACCTAATTCAAGAATTGGAAATAAATCCGTCAAGTAATCGCGCAATACATTTCCCGTTACTGAGATTGTATTTTCACCTGCATGACACCGCTTCAAGGTATAGCGAGTCGCTTCCACTGGAGACATAATGTGAATTTCCAGACCCTCCGTATCGTGATCGGCAAGGTAAGTATTGACCTTACTGATCAATTGCGAATCGTGGGCGCGATCGGCATCGAGCCAAAACACGGCAGGCCACCCCGTCGCTCGTGCACGCGAAACAGCCAGTTTCACCCAGTCCTGAATTGGGGCATCTTTGACCTGGCACATTCGCCAAATGTCCCCTGCCTCGACATGGTGTTCCAAGACAACCTCTCCTGCCTCAGTCACAACGCGTACCGCACCCGCCTCTCCAATTTCAAATGTCTTGTCATGGGAACCGTATTCCTCCGCCTTTTGTGCCATTAACCCGACGTTGGGGACCGTCCCCATCGTCGTTGGATCAAAAGCACCATTTTGCTTACAAAATTCGATAGTCTCCGAGTACAGTCCTGCGTAACTGCTATCTGGAATAATTGCTTTTGTATCCTGCAACTGACCGTCTGCATTCCACATCTGTCCGGAACTGCGAATCATTGCCGGCATCGAGGCATCGATAATAACATCACTCGGAACATGCAGATTCGTGATTCCGAGATCTGAATTGACCATCGCTAAGTCGGGACCATTTTTGTAAGCCAAAGCGATATCCGACTCGATCTCTTGTCGTTTTTCGTCAGAGAGCGATTTGATTTCAGCGAGCAGATTTCCAACACCGTTGTTCACATTCACGCCGCACTCACTGAGGGCGTCCTGGTGCTTTTCAAAAACATTCCGGAAGAAAACTCTGACGGCATGCCCAAAAATCAATGGATCTGACACTTTCATCATGGTCGCCTTCATGTGCAGCGACAACAAAACACCTTGCTCTTTTGCCTGAGCAATTTCGGCCGCCAGAAAACTTTTTAACTTCGCGACACTCATCGCCGTTGCGTCAACAATCTCACCAGCCAAAACAGGAACCGCAGCCTTTAAAACACTAACCTTGCCATCGGCAGTGACCAACTCAATCCGCAAATCACCCGCCGCTTTAACTGTTGTTGATTTTTCATTTGAGCAAAAATCACCCTCGCCCATCGTGGCAACATGTGTTTGGGAATTGGCAGTCCAAGCCCCCATGGAGTGTGGATTCTTTTTGGCGTACTGCTTTACAGCGTTCGGGGCTCGACGATCTGAGTTGCCCTCACGCAAAACTGGGTTAACAGCGCTTCCAAGCACCTTGGCGTACCGAGCTCGCAAAGCTATATCTTCATCCGTCTTTAACTCATCAGGATACTCGGGAAGCTGATATCCCCGGGATTGAAGTTCGGCGATCGTCTCTTTAAGTTGCGGCACTGAGGCGCTAATATTTGGCAGCTTAATGATGTTGGCATCAGGCTCTTTTACAAGCTTTCCCAACTCTGCCAGGTCATCGGCAATGACTTGCTCAGCCGTCAAATAATCCGGGAACGATGCAATCACCCGACCCGCTAATGAGATATCGCGTGTTTCTACCTCGATGTCACAAGTGTTCGCAAATGCCTGAACAATGGGAAGTAAAGATTTAGTCGCCAGAGCGGGAGCTTCGTCAGTCAACGTGTAGATGATTTTAGATTTTGACATGGATCTTCTTGGTAAGGATGTACTTCAGATACGCTTATTGTCTTTTAACCGGTAAGTTTTTCTAGTGGGGTTCCGCGACGC
>JAAHTH010001551.1_pt2 | contig 14093 bp, 10 predicted proteins | sample 6116091 | NCBI WGS metagenome assembly JAAHTH01 (sample SAMN13939990, study PRJNA603662) | sponge metagenome | isolation source: marine sponge | host: Mycale hentscheli | place: New Zealand | collected 2006
CAGGGTGGATCAAAATCAGGGTGAGAAAGCTGCGTTCTAGCGATGTTCCTGAGGTAATGATGGGGATAATAAACAAGAGCAGGTTATGTCGGAGTTTTGCAACCCGGAAGTTGATTGTTTTTCACTCAGGATAGCTGTTCACGATTTTTGCAGAAGCACCTGAGGATTATCACAAGTAAATCAATTTTATAAATCAATTTTAACAACTTCTGTTTCCAGAAACTTTAACCTAAAAAGGTGGCTCTTGCTGAGCCGCCTTTTTAGGTTTAGGCAATAGCCACAATAGGGACAAAACCACGTCATTAACCAACTTACTTGAGAACCAACGATGACGGTGGTGGTCTGACTGTTTATAGGCTTAACATGGATATTAGTTTGACGGTTTATGTCTAACTGTGAAAATAGTGATTCCTGGTTCTATGTTTTAGTCCTATTTTTTAGCCCTATATTGTGGTTTCTAGCAAATTTAACGGTATTTCAAATTTGTCAAATCCTTCCATTAAAGACATCCTGAGTACCCTCGCTGAAAGAGGGAGATCGCTGCTTGATCTTGATCGATATTCCGGAGATCCGGAGAAAAACCTACGTTTATTGTGTGACGACTTATTGAGTATGGCGGGAGAAGCTTCCGGCGTTGCCATGGCTCAGCAGGTTATTGTGGTGTATCAATCTCTTGGAGATGAACAAAAAGGCAAATTTTTCCAATGGATGCAAAGCGAGTATGGGCCAGATGAGGATAGGCTAAACGCAGCCATTGCTGCCTATGAAGACAATGCTTCGGATCAAACGCTAAATAACATTAACCGGGAGTCGGAACCCAGACGCCATGAACTGTTACGTAGGCTGAATCTTGCGCCCGGTGGGACCGCGGCTCTGGTTTCCATGCGAGCAGATTTATTGAAACATCTAAAATCCCATCCGCAATTATCAATCGTAGACAACGATTTCCAGCACCTGTTTTCTTCGTGGTTTAACCGGGGTTTTTTGGTGATCAAGCGAATTGACTGGCATACATCAGCCGCCGTGTTGGAGAAAATCACTCAATATGAGGCAGTTCATGCTATTCGGGACTGGAGGGACCTAAGGGGTCGAATTGAACCATCTGATCGACGATGTTATGCCTTTTTTCATCCTGCATTGGAGGATGAGCCTTTGATTTTTGTAGAAATAGCACTCACTCGGGAAACGACGAGAGCGATTGCGCCGGTTTTATCGGAAAGTCGCGATTATATTGATGCCAGAGATGCCACTACAGCGGTGTTTTACTCAATTTCAAATTGCCAGCCGGGGCTGAAGGGAATTTCTTTTGGTAGTTTTCTGATTAAACAGGTTCTGGAGAATCTAAAAGGTGATTTGCCGGATCTCAAAAATTTTGTCACGCTATCACCGGTTCCGGGTTTTATGAAATGGCTGAATGCTCTCCCGGATCAGGAGTTGGGCATCGATACACAAGAGAAATGCGAAATGTTCCGATCTGGACTATCCAACCCCGACTGGTGCCAGGATGCAGAAAAGGTGGAAGATATGGAGCAAATAATTCGCCCCCTTGCAGCCAGGTATTTTCTTTATGAAAAGAAGAAGGGTAAACCTCTTGACCCGGTTGCCAGGTTCCACCTTGGCAACGGTGCTTCTCTGGAAAGAATTAACTGGTTGGCGGATATGTCGGAAAATGCTCTTAAGCAATCAGCGGGAATCATGGTCAACTACCGATATATTCCTAAAGATATTGAGAAAAATCATGAACTATATGTTACCCGGGATGAAGTGGTTGCCGCTAATCGGGTTGGTAGAGTGCTGAAAAAACGTTGAGGAAATCACCACATTAGTGGCCGACCTTACCAATAGAGTGGTTGGTGAACCAGTTAACGGGCCGTCAAACAGCCCGCTGAAAGAGTTTATTCGAGAAGTCTGCTGGAGAAGTCTGGTAAATAGCGCGACACCTAATCTGAATGACGTTTCCAGATGTAGGCAATGAAGCCCGGGTTGAATTAGATTATTTTGTGGTAACTTCAAACTCGTCAAATAAGTCAGGCAGCTGTTGCAGTGCCATTTTCCCCAGTGGAGTTCGAGGTAGTTCGTCAACAATGGCGAAGCGGGATATTTGGTTGTGGGATGACACTAATCCATTAAATGCCTTTAGTATCCGGCGAGCTTCCTGTATTGGGTTATCGCCCTCAATGGATAGGATACAAACTGGTTTCATGTCTTTTTCAACTACCCCAGCTTCTTTAACCATCGAGTCTCGCTCAAGCAGTGTTTCCAGTTCCTCGGGATAAATATTTTTCCCTGATTCGGTAACAATCAGTCGTTTCAGTCGGCCCGTTAGGGTGACATTGCCTTGGGAGTCCAGTTGCCCTATATCCTCTGATTTGAACCAGCCGTCCTCCAGAGAGAGTTCATTTTGAGACTCATTTTCATAGCCAATCATAACATTAGGGGCCTTAATCCATACCTCCCCGGCACCAGTACTATCAGGTTGATTGATTTTTACTTCCACGTATTCAATGGGCTTGCCAACGCTTTCAACCGCGGGGTCAAACTCTTTTTGGATACAGGATAAAGGAGAGGTTTCTGTGAGTCCGTACCCCTGGCGTAAAGGGAGTCCGAGTTGGTGATAATAGTGGGTAATATTGCTATCGAGATGTGAACCGCCGCTTACCCAGGCGGTAAGTTTTCCGCCTAATTTTTTACGAATGGGCGCGTTTAGTCTCTTGCGCAAAAACATGGGAGACTTACGTATCAATGATAGATAGAGCTTGAGCCCACCACTAGCGGCATTAAATTTTTTGTCCAACCCATTCATAATGTTTCGAAATAAGCGTGGAACGGCAATTAAGACCGAAATGTTTTCCTGTTCCAGCGTTTCAAGGATCTCATTGGCTGCCAAAACTCTGGGTGTGACCATGACAGCGCCGTGGTCCAGAGAATAAGAATGGTGCCAAGAATACCCATGACATGGGATAAAGGAAGAAGTGAGATAAAACGGTCATCAGCACTAAACGTGGCCAGCTTCCGCGCCGCCACAGTGTTTGAGGTCATGTTACTATGGGATAACTTAACGACTTTGGGGTCGCCGGTGCTTCCCGAGGTGTAAATCCTTGCTGCCACTGAATCCGGATCAACCTCGTCCATGGTGGCCCGTTCCTGGGCTACTCTATCGTGATCAGCATCCAGGGAGATAGTAAGAGTATTACGGTATTCAAGCCTGGATTCATGTGCCAACATGATTTTCGGATCGATGGCAGCAATCTGTTGATCTATTTCATGTTCACTGTTGTTGATATGAATGGGAGCGATAGAGGCCCCTACTTTCCACGACGCCAGAGCCGCTACACACCAATGAGGGCCGTTGGGTGCAGTGATACCCACTGCGTCTCCGACGCCAATGTCCTTTTCCCGGAGAAGGGATGCCATGGTCAATATTGCTTCTTTTAGTTGCTTATAATTCACCGTCTGCTTGCCGGTTTTATGGCGACAAATCCATGCAGGCTGCTGGCTGCGTTGCCGCATTGACGCATCAAGCATTGTCCATAGTGTTGGTGTCATGGGAGTCCTCTAAAATCGATGGTTCTAATTGATCGGGCAAATGCTATCTTTTATTTGGAACAGTCGCTGCATAAACAGTCACTGAAAGTTAGGATTATCAGAGCTGGGAAGGTTCGATTTTCTGTAATTCTATTTATTCAACAGAATCCGAATATGTTAAGTAATCCATATTATCTAATATGGGTGAGTGAGTCCATCTTGATGAGACGGGCGTACCAGGAGATGGAGCAATTGGCAAAACCTGAAAATTTGAATGACTTATGACGTGGCCCTGACTTAGTGTCAGATATAGCAGGGTGCGGTTATGACCGCTTCAGATTGTGAGGGTAGGGCTTTGGGATGGTCCTATGGATAGGAAGGAACAATGGAGTGATACGGGAAGGATACGAGAGGGCTTCAGCGCTATGCTATTCTATAGCACTGAACCATAGCACTGAAATGGAGATTGTAAATAACGAACACCTATTTATTAAAGCAAGTTATTGAAGCACGGTAGTTGTATTTTTAAAAGAGTTTGTACTCCGTAACAGATTAATATTTGGAATAAATATTTGACGACCCTTCCGGTGGATTAATCCCTCTTTTTCAAGGTTGCCTATTTCTTTTGTTACTGCTTCCCGGTGTGATGAGATCATGTTAGCAATTTCCTCATGAGTCGGGAGTTTGCTGATGGTGGCGGAATTTGCGTCGGGGTGGGTAGGCATGGCGAGCTGAATGATTTTTTTCCGGGTTCGTTCTTTTGTGCTCAAAGTGGAGTAGTCGTGAATTCGGGTTGATAGAGTCTGGAGATTTCTCTGTAAGAACATGAAGATGAATTCGTTAACAGACCAATAGTTTTTCGCGATATTCACCAAACTCGCATAGTTTACCTTTAACAGTTGGGTTTGTTCTTTGGCACAGTAGCGTAGCTGCCCTCCTACATAAGAGTAGTAGTCGATGGAGCCCAACATCGCATTCCTATTTAGAATGTTGAAGCAGATTTCCTTACCTTTGTCAGTGAAAGTTGAGGTTTTTATTCTCCCATAAACGATAAAGTAAATTGAGTTCTCATGGTTAGGTTGGGCTTCCAGGGTATCGCCGGGGCTCATTTTTACCAGGGTGAAATGAGGGCTGATCTTTTTTAGGGAGGCTGGCGACAATGCCCGAAAGGTAGGGAGATTGGAAAGAAGGTGCTCTAATCCTGAGCTGAATTCGTCTTTTTTTCTGTGGATGTATTGACTCTTGTCGCGGATAAGGCTCGATTTGCTCATGAGTGTGCTCACATTTTCTAGTTTTCCATGGGCGTCAGTGTGAGCAAAAATCGTTGGTGAATCCATGACCTGATGGTATGAGATTTTTCCAGTTTTGTTTCCACTACTCATACTTTGGTACTAGTACTAAAGTATGAGTAGTGGGGCTGGCGGGCTATTGTGATTGCAGTATCCTGAGCAATGTGGAGATCTCCATGGGCTTCGTATATACATCAAATCCAGACTGCCTAATCATGCTAAGCCGGGATTCCAGGACATTGCCGGTGATGATGATCGACCGATTGGTCTTTTTTGATTTTCTAAGCGCTAATGCCAGGTCCAATCCTGACAACTGTTTCTCTCCTAGCATGTCATCAATGAGGGCCAGATCAATTGGCTGAAACTGTTGTGCCCCATCCAATGCTCGTTCATAGGATGTTTCGACCCAAACCTCGCAGTTCCAATTAGATAGTTGCATGGATAAAGCATCCACGATTTGGGGGTCGTCGTCTACAACCATCACCCTCATTCGATTCAAATCAATGGCTGATTCCATGGGGAACTTTTCAGAGGATATTCGTGTGGGAGCTGTTTCTACCTGAGTCTGCTTTAGGTGGGGCAACCTGAGTTCAAATGTTGACCCTTCTCCTCTATTTGATTTCAATATCAGGTCAAGTTGGAGCAGCGTTGCGATGCGTCTAACAATGGCCAATCCAAGGCCTGTGCCCTGTTCCCTATTTCTCGCAGGGTTATTGAGTTGGGTAAAGTCTTCGAAAATACGTTCCTGATCAATGGGGTCAATCCCCGGCCCTGTGTCACGAATGGAAACAGTACAGTATCCATCTTCTACATGGCAGGATAAAGTAATATTCCCGGACTCAGTGTAGCGAACTGCATTGGTCACAAGGTTGCTTATCAGTCTTTCAATCAGCAGTTCATCAGTACTAACCGTGGATGGTACCACCTGAATATAAAGATCAACTCCCTTAGCGTTGGCATCCGATACATTTGCAGCCCCAAGTCGCTGTAGGAGTTCATCGATCCTGAATTCAGATGGTGTTACTTCTACTCCGCCGGCGTCGAACTTGGACAAATCCAATAAACTGTTGAACTGTTCTCTAAGGATTCGGGAGGTTTGGTCGATTTTTTCGATAAGCTCGAACGATGTTTCTGAGCTTACTGTTTGCCGAAGGCTGCCGAGGAAAAGTGTAAGGGCATGCAAAGGCTGGCGTAAATCATGACTCGCGGCAGCAAGAAATCGGCTTTTGGCCTGATCCGCCTCCTTCGCCTCCTTAAGGGCTTGCTGGATCAGTATTTTGTCCTGTTCGAGTCGCTTATTCTGTTCAATGTTGAGATCCCTCATTCGAATGGATTCAGAAAATACCTCGGAGTTTCTTTTTCCGAACACTAACAACAGCATCAATAGGGCACCCATAGCAATCGCAAGCGCTATACCGGGTTTGCCACCTACTCCAAAAAAGAACAGACAACCCTGTCCGATATTGGAGATGAGTAGAGTAGGGAAGCTCCGATATTGAATCGAGGAGTTAATAGTAGTGCCAATAGCGTAAATGCAGGTCAATATGGCGACTGCATTGATCGCCCTATCGGTTCCCTCGAGATAAACCCACCAATACCCTGAGCCGATCATTGTCGTGCTGAGAAGGGAAGTCCAAAACAGCGTTTTTTCATTCCAGATAAGGCCAGCAGTATCTGTATTCTTGACGTTTTTTTCGATGTGTTTGCATATGAGCCCCCTTATTACTGACGTAATGAAAATAAGAATCATCTAGGTGAGGAGCTGATAGCTCGGTGACTCGTCCCAAAGCGACCAGACATAGACCACCCCGGTTACAACCACTAGTTTCAATGCTTCCAGAGACTGCCTCACTCTCACCATCTGGGTTTCGTGCATCAGGTGTCGGTTATGTGGAGTTAATTCTCCGATAATGAGTGAGTTAAAAAGTTTCATTGATAACGATGGAATACTAAGTGGTTTTCTTGGTGCCCTTAGGAATGGACTGGTCTACTATTCGTTTTAGTCTAGGCTCTGTAAAACTCTTTCCAACGGATTCATTTTCAGCGTTAAATGCGCTGATTCGAATACGATCCTCGTCCATGTCGAACCGTACAAAGTGTTGTGGGTCGTCGGTAATAAAGTGCTGCTCAAGATGGACTGAAAGTCCGTGGTCCAGATCAATGCTCATGACACCTTTTCGTTTTCTGTTAAAAACCGGTTCGCGATTGTCGTGCGGGTCCACAAAATCATAACTCCTCATATTATCGTTGACAAATGGAATAGGGCAATAAAGACCCGACGCACAGACATTCAAGATGGCCACTTGCTCGCTTTCAGACGAATTATGCCTTTTGAGAATAATGCGATTGGCGCTGGAAAAATGCGGATCTCCCGTCAACCAGATGATTTCTTTTTCTGCTATCAACTGCTTCTTTATCCCGTTCTCTTCTATCCCGCTCTTTTTTCTCTCTTCGAGTTCTTCCTTCAGTTCCTTCTCTATTGTGTTTTTGAGTTTATTCAACGCGTCTAGGATATCACCCAGGAAAATGGGAAAGGCCAAAAGATTATCCTGATTGACCAGGCACTTCGGAAACCTGGCGAAGTCTCTTTTTACGGGAGCCAGGGGTGTGCCACTGACAATGAATATCGTTTTCGCCGCTTTAGTTCGAGCAGAATGCAGCCATGCCTTAAATCCAGCAAATTGTTCTTCTGAAACCATGGTTTGTGCACCGTGTCGCCCTTTTGGGTCTCGTTCTAACCGGGTATCAAAAACAAAAAAGGGGCAATCAAGACTGGAGAACTCATGCCAGATATGCTTAAAATCCTTCCATCCCGTTGCTGCGAGGGTCAGATAGCGATAAGCCTCCTGTTTGGCGGATTCAAGTTTTTTAAGATCATCCAGATCTTCTGTTTCCCCATCCCAATTGTTTTCGATCTCATGATCGTCATTGGCGAAGTACGTGGGAACATTGGAAAATACACGCTTGGCGAATCTCTCTTCCCCATTAAGAGCATTTCGGTAACTGCCCTTAAATTGTTCATATTTTGAGTTGGGATCACAGAAGTCTGCAGTAGCATCTGCGTAGATAATGTCTCCCACAATAAGTAGATGATCGATACCTGGGTAGCGGTTAATGTTGCTGCCCTGATTTCCTGGACCCTGATCCTCTAAGGTCTTTAAACGTTTACCTTCCAGCTGCTGATCACTTTCGATATGTTGAAAAATAGCGTTAAAGACTGAGTCTGATCGACTTCGATCGAATTGGGTGCCGGGATATAGACAGGAACCAACGATAAAGGAGAGTCTATTTTTGTAACTTTGCGGTTCGTTTCTAAAAATCCTCTGGAACCAGGGAAATGTCATCCACTTGTAACTAGATGTTCTTCGCTGGCGGTCTCGATCTAAAGGGGTTAATTTACTCATTTTCCTTCCCGATTTTTTTCTTCATTATCCTTTTGAATGTAATATTGCTTCTCAATGTCGACGCTAGAAAAATCTCCTTCGGGAAATTTGCTAAAGTCATATAATCTGAAGCTGACGTGAGTCTTCTCTCTTTGCTTTATTACTTCCTCCGGTTCATTCTCTTCTACGTCAATAGGCTCGCCTTTATCCCCCGTTTCATTCGTTGGCTCAGCTTTGAAACCGGTAATGAACTGAGTGGCAAAGTCGTCTTCTTCGATGAGGAATCTGAGCGTTTTGGCTGAGCTATTTTTCTCTTCTCCCGGTAAGTCGTCCTTTATCGTCAGAATGGGGCCAGCCAGAACTTTATCTTGAGGTTTATGTAAAAGAATTGATTGACTGAGACTATTCTCCTGCGTAGTTCTTGGAGTGGCAAGAAAATCCTGTAAAGTTTTGCGGTTAGATAAATCGTCTCCGTCATTTATTTTCACATGGTCATTGTGTTTAACGAGTTCCTCTGCAGCGGTATAAAACCTATCTAGCGCTGGAAATATCTCTGAGTGTGCATTTTTTCCAAAAACCATATCCATATGACCGTACTCTTCGAAAATAGCGATATCCACGTCGTGCTTCCGATATTCGTTAATATTACATTTATTCAACGGGTTAAAAAGATCCTCGTTTTCTGCAAGTTGGTCCTTTTCTGATCTCCGCTTCTGAGCAGTAAGATACCGGGCAGATAAACGGGAGGATTCGATATCGAATACTTCGTTCCTAGTGCCGTGCAGAAACAGCGTTGGAAAATTCCAGTTTTTCAATCCTTTTTCATTAACGTATTCGTTTAAACCGTCATGACTTGATATCCGACCTTTTGTTATAGAAAAATAGAGCTGCTGTAATATCGCCTGGGGTACCGCACCGATCATTCCCGAAAACTGATTCATGGTACGCGGGTCAATGTTTTGGGTATGCCATTGTTTTCCCCAAAAGATGGTGTATCGCATGTAAATGCCTCTGGCAAAACCGGGCATGCTTCTCAAGTTCCATTTAAATCCACTTAGCTGAGGCAGGAGATTCTTGCTGATTGTGGAGCTGGCGATCCGATCAAATAATATCTCGATTTGGGATGGATCCTCGTAGGGTCTTGGTTCAACAATGTCGATGGGGGTTCGGTTTTTGAACAACCCCCAGACATTTTCCCTGAGGCGGTTTTCTTTTGATGCTACTAGCCAGGGAGTAACCGCATGGGGAACTAACGACGCAACCATTCCTTCTTCTTCGTGGTCTTTTACGTCATTTTTTCCATGGGTTCCAGTATGTGTCTCAGCGGGTGTTTCTTTGTCATCGCTCAGGTTTTCTTTGTTGTTCTGTTTTACTAACAGACCACTCAACGCAGCAATAGCTACCGCACCGGCGCCAATACAATGTGAAAAAATATGAACTTTCTTTTTGCGGGTTTCCCCCCTGGCGCCTGGCTGTTCGCCATTTTGATCACCTGATCGGGACGCTGAAGATTGTGGTACATCTTGAATAGGACGGTTGATAGCGTCGTAAACGGTTTCTACTGCCCAGACTACGTCTTCCCTGGCGATTTCATCCCAGGTGTTTTCCGGGTCTACATGCAGCATTATGCTGGCGCTGGTGCGATGATCGAGAATCCATACATCGTAGTTCTGCGACAGGAAATACTGGGTCATGTTGACGTCGATGGTGTCGGTCCAGAAAATTCGGCCACTGTGGGCGAGTCCATGGATCAATAAAATGGTTTTTCTGGCCTCCGCCGGTGCATCGATTTCGTTTTCCTGGGGTTGGTAACGAACTAATCGGGAGATCATCGTTCCCTTGGTGTCATATCTCTTATGATCTTCCCTTAAAGTGGATGTGTACGTGTATCTTTTGCCAGAGCTTTTTCTTGAATATTCAAAAAAACTGGGAGGAATTGCCATTCTTTCCGGGTTGTGTTCTGTCTCTTTTCTGGATGGATAACGCTTGTAATCCAATGCACCGAGATTCCAGAATTGAGTTTGGATGATGGCCCGAACCAGGAACGCACCGGTACCCACCAAACCCATGAGCATGTTAGGTAGTGAAGCCTTATTTGTAATTTGAAACGGTGACGCGCCTTTGGTCATATCCAATGTGTCTACGGAAAACTCCAGATCGAAATGTTCGCTATCGAGGGTCATTGTCGTCGGTAGAGTGATGAGTGTTGTGCATATATCATCGCTCTTGAGATCATAGGCAAGCCGCTTCCGTCCACGTATCGTAATGCCGTCGGTTTTCCCCTTCTCTTTAAGGTCATAGACTAACTCCCTTCTTTCTGAGTGCAAGTATGCGATCCTCAAAAAACTACTGAATGATTTGGAGGTCTTTCTCTTTTTCTCCGGTGAGGGATTTGAGAACGGATTTGATATGAATAGGAGCAGTTCGATCTTCCGATATCTGAGAAAGCGGCGTATTGAGTCCAGGGTGCGCGTCATTTTAGCGAACCATCCAATGGGTTTGTCCAGCTTTCCCTGTGTTACCGTTCCCTCAAGCAAAAACACGATGTTATTGTCTTCCTCTTCTTCGATGAAATGGCCGGCGGTAGGAGTTTCATAGAGGGTATGGTGCACCTGTTCCACGAAATACAATTTTGCTTCTGCCTGAAGTGGCGAATTTGAAGGGTCGCTGGCCCATTTATCAATATCTGTATTGTCCTTTTCTCTGAAAAGAATTTGATTTCGAGTGCCAGAGTTTTCGGATTTACATCCAATGCTTTCTGTCCTCTTTTTATCAAGAATTTATTTAGAGAAGTTCTATCCAGTGTGTTGGCGTATCCATCATGGGTTTGTGGTATGCGAAAAAACATTTTTTCACTAAATACACCTTCGATGACCTCGCTTTTCTTTGTCGGAATACCCCGGGTATTACCCACAGGGAGTTCCCTGAACTCTTCGGAAATGGTAGTCCCGGAGAGTTGATGGAAAGTGGATTCATCTACGGTTGCTCCCACTGCAAGTCGGGCGAGATAAAAGGAAAGCGAAGCAATAGTCATGAAGGGATTGACTCCCACTGAACCCGGAATCAGTGCGCCGTCCATTACGTATAAATTTTGATATGTATCTGTGGGGGAGCGAGTGTCGTTTCGGTAGACCCGACCCAAGGGGTCCGTGACCCCGCTTTCCCGGGTTTCTCCCATAGAACAGCCGCCTAGAGGGTGGACTGTGACGACTCCACCCTAGGGTTCCGAGGGTTGTTGAAATACGGTTGATAGTTCATCCGGAAATGCTTTCCATCCGGGGTTTGGGAAATATTTTCCGCCATCGAAGCCTTTCTTCTCAACGGCCTTGAAACACTCGTGCAGGGTTTCGAAGTAGTTGCCCGTTGTCTCCGCTTTCGCCGATTTTCGTCCATCACGAGCCTTGGGGATTCGTGTCGGAAATATCTGTCCGGTTTTGTTTGCAGATAAGCGATATTTGGGTTCGTCATGACCCATCACAAGGAGTATCTGACTGTGTCTGGCGAGATCGTTGGAGACCGCAAGAGGGTCTTTATCCTTATTCTTTTTATGCCAGGCTGAAGGTCTGTTATTCGCATAACGACCCATCAGGCTTTGAGTGGTGATGACTTCTTTCCAAATCCGGGTGAGAACATAAGGAATGGTGCCGTCTTCCAAAGTAATAAAAGACGTATGGTCGTTGGAACCGTTATGGCGTTTGTTAGTGAGTTTCGGAATACTAATCCTGGCTTTACCGATAATGGTGGGCCCTGGAAAAGCAAAATCGGCGTGCGGGTCTTCTTCCGCATCTAATGTCTTTCCGGCTACTTTACTTACTGCTTCAACTGGAGCCTTTTGACCGACACCAAATAGCATCACATCTCCGTTGGTAGAGAAATTTTCCCCTAGCCGGGGAGAGGGGCAGAAAGTGAGGCCCCCGTCCCCTGCTGGATTCGACTCCTGAGCGGAGCGGTGCAAAATTTCGGTACTCCCTATAGAGCCCGCAGCAAGAATGACCCGGTTGGCGACGACGTGAAATTGTTTTTTCTCATCGTGAGAAAAACAGCAGGTTACTATCCATTTTTCATTGTTGTCCTCGATTTTTGGCGCAACGTGGAGGACTTTGACGCCAGTATATATCTCCGTCCCGAACTGTTTGGCCATTGGCCAGATATTAAGATTGAGAGATCCCTTGGCGCCGGAGTGACAGCCAGTTACGCAGTTTCCGCAACTATTACAGGGGCGATGGTTGACAGTTTGTGCATTTGGTTTTCCGAAATTAATGGTAAGAGGTGCTTTTTCTATTTCAGATTCGTCCGCACCCAGTGCCTGGGCCAGTTTTCCCATCGCCTGAAATTTGGGCTTTTCCAGATTATATTCCTGCACCGAAAGCAGTTTTCTAACCATTTCCGAGGCGGGTTTCAGTGCTTCATGCCAGGATTTAGGTGTGCGGAAGTCGTCCCTGAGACCATCCGAAAAAATGGGGTTGGGCCACTTTTTAAGAACCGACGGCGATGGATCCAGTGCGACATTCGCATTGATGAGCGAGGTACCGCCGAGTCCACTACCGGTTACGGTGCTAATCCCTTTTCCCTGACGAATATCCCAAAGCCCACTTTGGCCTGGATCCGGCCGGGCCATGGGGCCTCTGGGTTCCATTTGGCTATAGCAGATATATGCAGGTGTATCGTCTACTGATGCTGGAAAATCCTCTGGTAGATACTCCTTGCCTTTCTCGAAAACGACGACCTTCTTTTGCCCAGTGGGCTGATGTCCCGTAAATCCATTTTCATGATAGTGATTTGAAATAGCAAAAGCAGACATGGCAGCCCCGTAGCCAGAACCGACAATTAATGTGTCGATCAAGGCCGCGGTTTTTGGCTGGTTTCTGGTATCTGTTCTTCGTTTATCAACGTATTCCCTGTTAACCAATTGTTCGATTGGTTCGGACAACCAAAAACTCATAGATGGCCGTCCTGATGCACTGTGGTGTCATTCATCCTTTTTCTCGTGGGGTGTTATTGGGTCTGGGGTCATACCCAGCATTGCGGTGTAATAAACTGTTTCTGTTCGACTTGTTGTATTCAAGGCTCTCATTACAGCAGAAACATGGGTTTTAACTGTATTCTCTGAAATGAACAGGGCCTCTCCTATTTCCCGGTTTGATTTGCCTTCGACGATCAACCTGAGCACCTAGAGCTGTCTATCCGACAGAATCCCTTCCAGTTTTCTGAATCCATCGCTATATCCGCTTTCATCAAGGTGTCGCTCTACCTGGGCATTTCGCCCCGATTGCATGGCAATGGATGGTAGATAAACGCCACCAGCTAATACTAGTCTCATGGCAAGGATCAGAATTTCGTGGGAGGATGATTTGGGAATAAATCCCATCGCCCCTGAATCGATTGCCAATCGAATCAGACTTGGACTATCTTCTCCCGAGAACAACACAATGGGAATGTCGCTTCTTAGGTTTTTAACGGCAGCCAATGCTGCCATATGCTTTTTCCCTGGCAAATTAAGATCAAGCAAAATTAGATCGAAGTTTTGATGGGAGAGTAGCTCGATCGCTCCTTCGCAACTGTCAGCTTCAGTAATGACTGTCTTACTTTCCAGGCTCTTCAGTAAGTATTTCATTCCCTCTCGGAAAAGAGAGTGATCATCGACCAATAGTATGTTCAATTTAGTTTCTCTATGTTCATCTAATTTGTTTTGGCAAGTACTACCAGACTAGTGTCTGGTTGAAAAATCCACTTTGTTCCGGGTGTTTCTCGTTCTGGGTCTCAATTGGTGTTTTTATAAAGTGGTCGCTTCAATGCGTCGTCTATAATCCGCCAGCAATGGAATCCGCCGGCAATGGTATTTATTTTCGTGGTAATCCTTTTTGTATTGTCAACAAATATTATCCTGTTGCCCTAG
>JAAHTH010002475.1_pt1 | contig 14078 bp, 17 predicted proteins | sample 6116091 | NCBI WGS metagenome assembly JAAHTH01 (sample SAMN13939990, study PRJNA603662) | sponge metagenome | isolation source: marine sponge | host: Mycale hentscheli | place: New Zealand | collected 2006
CAGACCATGCGATTTCGTTAATATTTGGCATTGGGAGAGTTTCCCAAGTAAGTTTGATTTCCTTCTTCTGTGGGGCTTCTTCTTCAGACAAAGTGTCGTGCTTCTTCACTTCCTCGTCGGGCAGCTTTCCCTTGAACTTCTGAGAGTCTACAGGGTGTGGGCCATTTGCACCTGCCGAAGCATAAGGTCCGTTGCGAGTGCTCGTTCCTGCTTGATCGGGAGTCAGGGTGGCCTCAGTTAAAAACTTTAATACTTCTTCTACCATCCAGTCATTATTCTTCATCTTTAATCTCCTCGATTACTTTTGCTAGATCCAAGCATGCAGGATCAGTTTTGTTCTCCGTTACATGATAGTGACATATCACACCCTTGAACGAAGATGATTTAATTACTCCTTTAATTAGTTCCCCGTTGTGGTTTGGGAACTCTAAAGGCACATTATAGAACTTGGTGAGTGATTTTATCAACTCTTTGAGGGCCTCGACCTGGACATCATAGAAGCCCAAGTGAGACTTGAAGGTCTTTCCGTGCAATTTCATCGGTGCGATAACTGGCCGTCGTGGTGTGTACTTCTTCATGTACTTCATGTAGACTGCGTTGCTTATCTCGATGCCGATGCTCTTGGAGTTAACACCTCTTGCATGCCAGCCGACATGGTTTGTATCCATAAGCTGATGGATGGTGCCGTCGTTGTCGATACAGAAGGGGGCTGGTAGGCCTCGGTCTGCGAGGACCTTTGCACATTGCTTAGAGTTCAAGCAGCCGTCCCAATGAACGACAATCTTGTCAATTGACTGAGCACGGTTGCCATTGATGGTCTTGTATTGGTTTGACTTGCACATTAATGCACCGGGCTCTGTCCACAGAATCGTGTCTTCCCAGTCTATGCTTACCTCATGGTCGTTGCACATGATGTTCTTCTCTTCTTGGAAGTCTATCTCAAACTGTGCTCTTGCATGTTCGAGGTCTTCATCTGATAGATCGGCTGTTGTGCCAAGCTCTTCGCCTTGTTCGTCGGTACCGAGGGCTTTAAACTCTGAGCTCTTCTCTGTTATTCTTTCTTTTTTGTTCCCTGCGAACAGGGCGAGTATGGCCTGAATTATTTCAAGTAGTGCTTTCATCTCTTGTTTCCTCCTCGGAGAACTTCTTGTAAGCTGAGAGTTGAGTCATTGCCTCATCCCAGGTTTCTACCTGGAGCATCTCTTTATAAACATTGGGGTAAGAATCAACGAACTTCTGCATCACTTCTTTTTTCCACTGTAGTAAGTCGTGATCGTCTTCGTTTTTAATTCTCTTTATTGTCTCCTCGGAAACACCTGCGGTTCTCATAGTGATGTATCCGGTTTCGAGAGACATTATCAATCGGCTGTAAACGTTGAGAGCAAACTCGATTATCTCATTCTCCACAACATGCAAAAGCCTGTTTTTTAGGCCGAAAATAACCGCAAGAGAACCCATAATTCTTTGAAATAGGATTCCAGCTAAAAATGCTCCAATTAAATATATCAATGTCATGTTTCACTCCATACAAAAAAACACTGCTTTGTCATTATACAACATAGCAGTGTTTTTGTAAAGGGCTAAAAACAAGATTACTTGTTTAAGCGGCTCATTACCTTTTCAGTGATTTCTGCAACGAGTGCATTCATCTTGTCGGATTCAGCAACCATATCGGCTTCTTCTTCCTCTTCTTCGGTATCCATAGCCATATCGTCTGCAGCAACCATGTCGTCTGCAGCAGCCATGTCGTCAGCAGCCATTTCTGCATCTAAATCGTCTGCAGCTTCTTCGTCTGAAGTTACTGTAGTTTCGATGCCAGCACTTGTGAGCAAGTCAGCTAAGTCAGCCAAGATGCCTTGAGCACGGGATGCCAAGTCGCCGCCAGCTTCTGCTTCGTCGTCCATCATGTCGACTTCTGCGTCCATAGCAACTTCTTCTTCAGCATCTTCCATGTCCATCTCTTCGTTGGTCACTTCAGTAGCTTCTTCCATGCGGTCTTCGTCAGTAGCTGTGCAGCTTGCTTCTTCAACAACTTCTTCGTTGGTTGCTTCAGCAGCTTCGTTCATATCGTCATCGTCGTGACCATATCCTTCGTTAGTTGCTTCTGCTTCTTCGTTGGTTGCTTCGGCAGCTTCTTCGATGGCTTCTTCGCCTTCGTTTTGTGCTTCAACAGCTTCTTCAACAACTTCTTCGTTTTCTGTGATTTCTTCTTCCTCGTTCACTTTTTCGTCCAAGAAGGATTCGGAAAGTGGAGCAAGGTCAGCCATCTTCATGAAACGACGAACTGTTGATTCGTTTAAAAGTTTCTTTGTCATAGTACTATCTCCTCTTGATGTTTTTTAAATCGATTTTTCAAGATATACTCCACGGAAGGTGGAATAACTCTTGTAATTAGTGTTATAGTTTACAAAAACCCCTTTTATTTAACAGAAACGGGTTTTTCCATTCTCTTTTTTAGTTTTCCTGTGGCTGCCCTTTCAATCTGGCAAACCCTCACAAAGCTGATGCCGAGTCGTTCGCCAATTTCTCGGAGGGTTAGGCCTGAAGGATTCCTGTCTACTGATATAAGTGAGCAGTTCAAGTCTTCTTCAAAATCCATCCAGTTCCTGCAATCGCTATTTGGGCACGAAACCCCATGAGATTCGCATGCCGAGACACACCCTCTCTTTATCGGTTCCGCATCGATGGTCGCTGTGGCTGGGTCCATGTCGGTAAACATACTTAGATATTTAGACATCTTCTGCACCTCCCTCGATTAAATCAAATATGTTTTCGATGTCTTCTGAAGTGAGTCCAAACTTTCGGTCTATCTCTTCTGTTTCTTTTCTCTCCTTTGCTATCATTCTTCTGCTCCTCTTGCTGTCTATTTCTTTTTGTTCTTTATAATTCTCAATAAAGGTGTTAATGTTTTTATCTTCTCCTATGAATCCACTTACAATCGCACGAAAGAATTCCGTCTTGGTAAGTTTCTCGTATTCCAACTTCATGATCAAGCGTACATACACACTGTCAGTACTGTCATAGTAGAGAGTAGGGAAGACACGGCGGTTAAGCCAGCCGTATTCCTCTATCTTCTCTTCTTTCTTCTCTTCCGTCATTAGTATGCACCTTTTCTATCTCTGCAAAGCTCAAGTACAAGGGCCTCTACTTTTGGAAGAACCCTGGCTATATCATATCTGGTGATAGTGCCGCTTGTTTCTCCCTCGTCAACACATTCGAGCATTTTAAAAATTAAATCACGTAAGTTGTCGTAGGTGAACTTGTCCTCAGCCATCAGTGTCAACCATCCTCTCTCTAACCTTCTTGTCAAAATCTTGAACGACTGAGACTGCCTTTTGCCAACAATCTGGACAGTAAAGTCTCACGGTGTCCGGATCTCTCTTCACTACCACATTCCAGCTCATCACTTGTTCCTTATCTTGTCGGTCAAAAGGTTCCGAGCAAGCGAGGCACTCATCCGGCATTTTATCGAAGAGGCCCATTTTCTGCTTGAAGTCTTTCTCGGCTTTCTTGTTCTTCTTTGGTTTCAATTTACGCACCATTACATCACCGCCAACTTGGGTGGGTTCTCAACGGGATCTCCGGCACCACTGCTAAAAACGATAACTGCAGACGGGAATGGGGCAGAGTTCTTTCCACCTCCAAACTTTAGGCGGCCTTTGATGAGACGAATTTCGTCTGCTTTCATCGCATACTTGTGCCAATATTTAGTATCGGTACGAGCAGGAATAAGCATGACAACCGTGGTGTCCTTCTTGAGACTCTCCTCATATGCTTTTTGGAACCAGCGGCCGATGCCTCTGCCATAAGGCGGGTTGACGAACACTTTGTTGCCGGACCAGTCTTGCTCAAGGCCATCTTCGTCGGGTGTGAAGTACTTTGAGCACAAAGCATTGTGACTCCTGGCACAAGGGTCTAATGTAAAATTGAATTGCGAGTCTAGCTTATGAAAAAAGTCTCGCGGGGTTGCCCACTCCATGCTCTTACTACTGAACAACACTCTTGTATCATGCTTTTTCACTTTTACCTCCGTCTGTTGAACCCAAGGCACCTTCGCCTCGGTCGCTAATTGTGATTGGGTACCAGCTATAAAGGTTTCCATTGTGTGTTTCGAGAGCACGGAAATGGACCACTGGAACCATCACACCTTGTGCGATCTTGGTCTGGGGTTCGATGATTTGTGTTTCTGTTCCCACATTGTGTAGGTTGACAAACACTTCGCCGTCGTAGCCAGAGTCCACAACACATGCACCGACGAGCAAGCTTCGCTTTGCTGCGACTGAGCTGCGGTTCTTAATCTCAATCATGTATCCGTGAGGCACACCGAAGCGATATCCCGTTGGGATGACCGCAGACTTTCCTGGCTCAATAACAATATCTTCTTTATCTCCCTGATTGGAGTACAAGTCCAAACCTGCGTCGGATGGGTTTGCTCTCTCTGGTGGCTTTACATCTTCTCTTACTCTGCAATATTCTAGAATCATATCTCTCTCCTTATTCGTGTATTTCTGTTTTCTCTAGTTGTCTGAGGAGCATCCAATTTAACATATCGAATGGCCCTCCGTAGGTTACGACGACATCATAGTCGCTGTCGCCATATTCTTTTAAAAGTTCTTCTCTGGCTTTTTCGGTTTCCTCTGCATGGCGAAGAGTTCTCCTTTCGGCAATCTTGAGTTTTGTCTTGTGAATAACCACAAGCGAATTAAACATTTTTGTCATCCCAGCATCCTAAAGTTGTGTCTAATGCTTCGTGAGGAGAAGCCCCACTGTTCACTGTACTCTAGCTTTGCCATATATGGGCGGTTCAAATGAATTGTATCCTTCCCTTCTTTTATACCCCAACACTTGATATGTGTCAAGACATTGTTTTCATCAATTACTTCGATAACCCAATATGTTTTATTGTTCTTGGTCTTTCGAGAGGTGACTTTACGTGGGATGAACCACACAAGGTTGAGGTCAGGATCATAATCAGAGATCGCTGGGACACAGTACTCGTTGAGTCGTTGCCTGATCTGTTCATCGACCACCAGGCCCATTGGAAAAACACCAGTTAAGCTCGTGAGATATTCAATCTTTTCTTCGATTGAGAAGTCCCCCTCCGGTGCATAGGAAACGATGTTTTCGTCCAAATCTTTCTCTTTTCTCGGTCGCTCAACTGCGACAGAGGACCAGAAATGCTTCAGGCCTGTGAACCGTTCGTCCATGAGGCAGTTCATCGCCTGGGAACGTACCAGAACATCAAGGGCTTTCTTGTTCAATTTGCTGTACACCATCTTTTCGCTAAAGAGAAAGTCTTCGACTTTGTTGAAGGGACGGCCAGCGACAATCTGCTCAATTGCAGAATCACCAAGACCCTTGATTGAGGTCAGAGGTTGAATTAATTGATTCCCATCCTCTGAGATCTCCCACACTCTTCCTGAAGTGTTGACATTCAAGGAGCCGATGGTAAAGCCCAGTGACTTGGCGAGGTTAATCGCTGCTTCCTTGCGGCCTTCTGGTTCCTTGTCGAGAAATGCAGCGACCCATTCAATTGGATAATAGTTGAGAAGCCATGCACACTGAAAGGACAGAGTTGCATAGGAAACCGCATGCGATGCATTGAAGCCGTAGCCTGAGAAGTATTCCATCTTCTCCCACAGTTGCATTGCCTGGCGCTCAGTAATCCCTTTGTCGTTGCATCCGTCAACAAACTTGAGTCGGATGGCCTCAAGGACCTCTGCACCTTTGCCTGTTCCTTTCTTGGTCAACAGCTTACGGAGCATGTTACCTTCGTCAAGAGAGACATCACGGCCAAGCTTGTGTGCCAAGAGGGCCAACTGTTCCTGGAATACGATGAAGCCGTAGGTTTCTTCTAGGCACTCTTTGATGATCGGGTGGCCATATTCGATGCTGTCCGGGTCTTCGATTGCCTTGACATAATCATTGGCGACACCTGCAGACAACGGACCTGGGCGATAGATGGCTGTGATTGCGGCGAGATCGACAAGGTTGTTGGGCTTAACTTCCTTGCAGAACTTCTGTGCTCCGTGTTGTGTAAACTGAAACACACCTGCCCACTTACCCTTGTGAAATACATTCTTCCATACACTCTCGTCACTAAAATCAATGTTGTCAGGGTGAAGGTTTTTGTTGTAATATTCTTTTACATCCTCGAAAGTCGGCTCACTTATTCCGTGGACACGAGTTAGGATGTGGCGAATGGCACCCTCAATCATCCTGAGTGAAGCTAATCCTAGAATATCAAACTTAATAAAGCCCATTGGCTCCAGGTGGCGGACGTTCATACCTTCGGACCAAGGTGTCTGTCGAACACCACCGGAAGAGATCAGCGGCATGTGTGTGTCTAAGTTCTCGCCAACGAGGACACCTCCTGCATGACGAGAGCAAGAGCGAACACTACCGAAGATGCGGAGAATGTGGGTCTTGACATGGGGATACTTAACCAAGAACCCCTTTAGACTGTCTGAATACTCCATCACCTCCTCGAAGGTTGGAGTGTAGACACCAGCGGCGATGCCGTTGGCTTCTTTGGCTCTTGGCATTGCTTCATGCAGCATGCGGCTTGTGACAACATTCACCTCGGAAAAGTCAATGCTGTAGAACTTGGAGATGTCCTTGATGAGGGAACGGAGCTGCAGGGTGTTCCAGTTGGAGATTGGGACAACCACATCATCACCCCACTCGTCGATCAACATATCCTTGAGGGCCATTGGGTCGGCGACATCATAATCGATATCGGGATAGTCAACAGCATCTTTACGAAGGAATCTCTCAAACTGAAGGTTGTACTTGATGGGATCAATCTGAGTGATGTTTAGGCAGTATGCGATGAGGGAACCTGCAGCGGAACCTCGACCAGCACCAACAAGTTGAACCTCTTGGGCCTTGTCTGAAATTGCTTTCATTGTTAAAAAGTATTTACTGAATCCACGAGAGGAGATGACATCGAATTCTTGTTCAAGCCTCTCTTCATAGATTTTGTTACCCTTGAAGCCGCGAGCCTCAAGGCCTGCGATTGCATCGGACTTCAAATTCTCATCTGCACCGATGGCTTCATCAACCACAAAGTCCGGTAGACGCACAGTGTTGTCAGGGAAAAAGGCCTCGATTTTCTCATGGGCGATTTCGTGGGTCCTCTCCACACTCGCAATGAGGAGTTCCTCGTCATACTCAACACCCTTCGGGAAGAGAGGCTTGTCGTTTTCGCGATACATCCAAGTGTCAGGATCACTGTACTTCTTGATGGCGGCGACCATTTCATCACCGCTCTTCGCGTACAGTTCACAACGAGTCTCGTCGATGGAGCCAGGAAGAGTAGCTTCGTCTAAACCCTTGCGTAACCAGCCCAGCTTCTTATAGAGCTCGCGGTCTTTCCATGCATTCTTGTCGGGATAGTGGCTGTCCGAAGTAGATACGAGTTGGATGTCCAGCTCACCGCAGACCTTGATGACAAATTTGTTAATTGCATGCTGATCAGGAATGGCATTCCACTGAACCTCTCCATAGAAGTTGTCGTCGAAGATCTCCTTGAATCGAGAGCCAGTTTTCCGCATTGCCTCCAAGACAGCTTCTTCGCCGGCTTCACGGTTCTTCCAATAATCACTGGCGAATACACCACCCATGCATGCACTAGATACAATGATGCCTTCTTTATATTCGTTGAGAGTGTCGAAGTCCAAGCGAGGATACCGGTAGAAATTCTCCGGGGTGTAAGACTTCGAAATCATTGTGAAGAGGTTGTTTAAACCTTTTTGATTAGTGGCAACAAGAACAAGATGAGAACGACGAGAAAGAATATCTTTAACAGCACTTTTACTAGCTTCTTCATCTTCAACTGTGGTCCCCGTAGATGCGGCATCTTTTTTAGCCTTTTTCTTACCTAGTTCCGCAGCTGCTTTTTCTTCGTGCCATTCTTGTAAACTTGGAACAAAATATGCTTCGCAGCCATAAATTGGTTTAAAGTCTTTGCCTTGAGCATGCATCTTCTTTGCATGAAGAACTTGATATGCAAGGCCGTTCATGTTCCCGTGATCGGTCAGAGCAAGAGCATCCATGCCGTTCTTATAGGCAGACTCCATGTGCTCCTGTGGATAGCCAAGGGCATCGAATGGGGAGCCTGCGACACTGTGTGCATGCAAGCCGACATATTTAACTTTGGGTGTTTCTCTTTTTGTTTCGGTCATAAGTTCTCCTTAAACGAACCAGTTGGGGCGGTTCTGTTTCCATGTTGCGATATTTCTTTTCTCACCCATGTAGTATTGCTGATAGGCAATAACTGGATCTGAATTCTTGTATTGATCTGGCATCGCTTGAGCGAACTTGGTCAAGGGACCAGAGGGGATCTTGTCAGCCAATGTAGCACACCACTCGATGACGTCTTGAGACTTGTGTCGTTTGCCATAGCGGCTGGTGTATTCTTCGCTGAGGGAGATACCGTGGTCAATTAGCCAGAGGAAGTTGGTGCGAGTAGCTGCAGCCCAGAGGGTGCAGGGGTGTCTGGGATGTGCTTTCTTGTAGGGGGTGTCTTCAACACCGTGAGCGATGAGTGCCGAGCAGAGCATCTGTGCTGACTCTAGTGGCATCTTAACGACATGCTTGTCGAGTTGTGTGACTGCTGCTTGTTTGGGATCTAAATCTAGTACAAAAATATTCATGTTACCTCCTGGTGAGAGATCATTATATCACATCTGTAATGTTGTGTCAAGAGCTATTGGGGGAAACCGGTGGTGCTTGTTTGATGTCTTTGAGCTTTTGCTTTTTTTCATCATCCTTCTTCTTGTCCTCGGGCTTGTCTGGAGTTGCGACTGCAAGAAGAAGGAAGAGACTAAGAATCTTCACTGTCAACCCTCTTTAATCTGTTGACATGCACATAAGTGGGAGAACCCTTATACATCACATGAGCAAAGGAATCGTAGCTCTTGGTATCTTTGATTATCAAGGCAGGCTGCTCATCGTGTATCGAGTATTCATCAACAGGGGTCTTCACCATCACAAGCTCTCCCACCTGGAATATGTTAGGTTTCTTTACCGATGCCTGTGAACGTCCGGTGCCCTTGTGTCTTTTGGAATGTGACTGTGCCATTAGCATTTGCCTTGTGTTTAGTTATTAAAGAGGCTTCTGGTGAACCTAAGAATTCTCTGTAACCATCCCAGCAATCAATTTGGTGATACCAGGGTAGTTCAATCTTTATCGGATCGTCGTCCATGACAGACTTAAAAATGTCGCTGAGTTCTGTTTTGTACTTTCTTATTTCCCGGCGAGCATAGACGAAGACATCGCGATCAAAAGTAAACGAAGTCTGCAGTCCGTCAGCAACCGACTTGCCTTCGTGAGTGACGACATAAGATTTGGTTGAGCGGAACATGTGACGCTTCCTTCTAAGAAAGTCGGCATCGTAAATTCCGTAGGGGAATGAAACATAATACTTGTCAGGAACAACCCACTTGCTAACTCTGAAGGCCATGCGGAAAGAGTTGAAAGCACCAACAAGTGCAGACCAGCCAAGGCTCTCTCTTCTTTGAAAGTCGATTGGTTTTATCTTGACATAGTAGATGGGAATGCGGCGAATGTTGGAGCCTTGTTTAGAGCGAGGGTTCTTGGAAATCTTGTCGATCTCCACTGGATCATACACCCAATCTCCTAGCCTGTGTCTAATCAGGGGAGTTGTACCCTCTTTGCATGCAATCCAGATGGTGTTCACACCAGCACATGCACATTCATAAACTGCATGCTCAATGGCTAGATAGTCCTGAGAAATTGGCATCAACGAGTCGTGCCATGGCATCTCAAAGTCTAGCTTCTCTCCGGTGACGGGCACAACACCTGCCAAGTGAAAGTCACCGACTGCATACTTGCCTTTTCTTGACTTTCGTTTTTCTCGGAGGATTCTTACTCCCTCCATATGTTCCTTTTTCATAAGGGCTCCCTAAAAAACTTTCCAGATGTTTATTGTACCACAATTTGCCAGGCCCTTCAAGCTTTTTCGAAAACTTGAGTGTCGGAGTGTCTTTGTACTCGTTCTTGTGGAGAGGGAATGACTCGCGGTGTGTTACTTCAATCTTGATCGACTGGTAGGCAGGAAGGCCAGTGGAAGCTTGAGTTCCGTTCTTGCTGCCCTTCATTCCCGCTGCCTTCATCATGTCTCGGGTTTTTAAAAAAACATAGGACTCTGAGTAATCTAGATTGTTCATTTGTGCCTCTGTCATAAAGGAGATTGCACAAGCATCTTTGTTAGTGTGACGTCCAGTGAGTCTTTCTGTCTGGTAAAACACAACCCTCTTCACGAAGTCGTTATCAAGATCTTCGAGATACTGATATGGGTGTGACTGGCCTCTTCGGACACTAATCCAATCGAGTACCAAGAATTCTTTTTTTGCCTGTTTTGTCGGCATGGGCAAGCCGTCGACCAGAAGGTCGTCAAAGACAAAGGCTTCCTTATATGACACAATTACTATTTTGGAATTATTCGTGAAACACTTAATTTCTTTGTCTTCCTCGGAAATCCTGAGAGACTTGGTGTTTCCTCCAAAAGGCATCTGGCCTGAGAGGGACAGGAAGAAAGAAAGCCTCTTCCAGAGTTCTTCACTCTCTTCCAACAGATGGTTTGGTGGCTGGGGCACACCTATAACTGGCAAACCAGTTCGATAAGCACACTCAAGTGCCTCCAAGCTGGCGCCTATAATTACTTTATCTAAGTTTACTGATTTCATCGACGATGCTCATAAGGGTGCAATAAATCATTTCGGAAACCGAAGAGTTTAAAGTACAGAGGAGCAACAAGGATTGAGGAACTACCAGCAGAAAAAACATTGCTGCAAAATTCCTTATTTTTTCAAGTTTCATAACACACAAAGACGAATCGAGTTCTACAAAAACCCTGTAAAGCTCGATTCGAATCGTGGTGGAAACGAAAAACTCCTGTGTTGTTAGAGCCTTACTTCGCAAAGCACATAGTTTGCTTGAAGTAAATAGTAGCTGGCTCCTTCTAGGGAAACTTCTCTAATCATATTCGGCTCTGCAACGACCAGAGAGCCTTCTTGGATCTCTTCTTTTACAGAGTCATGTACACTGAGGACTTTTGCTACTACAAAATCCTTCTTCTTTTGATACTCAACTGGAAGAAGGACGGCAGGTGCTTCCTGCTCGTCCTCTTCAATCAATTCTACCAAAAGATGTTTGTTCTTTGGCATGACTTTCATTAGACACCCCTTCCGACTGTCTCGTAGAAATCCATCAACTGGTCGAGATCGATGTCGTCTTTAATCATCTTGTAGGCTTTCATTGCAAGCTTGATCTCATCCTTGTCTAGCCAGCCGTTTTCAACATAATTTGTCTTAAGGGCTTTTTTCTGCTCCCGAAAGGGAGTAAGTGCTTCGTCGATGGCCGATACTGACTTGATGTAGTCTACAATTCGTTCTTCTTTAGTTACTTTTACTTCGTTTTCTGTAGTCATGTTAACTCCTTTTAACCACATTTGGCATAACCGCACTGAGTGCAGGTTACACAGCCATCCTGATAGATGAGGCCCTGTGCCTCGCAACTGGGACAAGTCTTGTCCGAAGCTGTTTCTCCATCAGAGATATATTTCTTCAGAACCCTGGATAACACCTTGTTGAACGAGGTGAAATCAGTGTCCTGATCTTTTTGCATCTGCTCGACGACAAACTTGACATTTGCGCCGTGTCGCAGGGAAAGAGAGATCATGCGAGTAAAAATCGCATTGTTTGGATTATCAAAGATGTTAATGATATCGTTGATAACCAATTGATCGTCGCCTTCACCCAAGACCAAATCATACACTGATCTGGTTGTTTTTCTTGGATGCTTCACTATTATACCATGAGTGTATTTGTTTGGCAAGGTTATTTTTGAAGAAAGGCCTGCAAAAAGCTCATAGGGCTTTCCTTCAACCAAGCCTGTCAGTACGACCCATTTCTCGCCCTTGATCGTAGTACGATGAATCTCGCACTCAACCAATTCTGGTCGGGCTGCAGCATCTCTCTGCACGAAACCCTCTGACTCTTCAGCTTTCGTCTCTGTGACGAGAACTCCAGTTCTAGAGCCGTCGACATAGACGGTAATTCCTTTCAAGCCTCGTCTCCACCCCTCTTTGTAGAGCTCGCCAACAACTTCCGGTTTTGTACCAGCTGGTAAGTTAATAGTGGAAGAAATAGCATGGTCAATGTGACGCTGGATTGTCTCCTGGATCTCCACTCTGCGAAGCCAGTCTATCTGGTCTGACTCAACAAAGAAGTCTGGAATAATTTCTGCTGCTTCACCGGTTTGGATTTCGTTCTCCTCTCTCCACTCTTGTACATTGTGGTGGAACACTTTATACTCCTGCCACTTGTCGCCAATCTCATCAACAAAGTCAACTTTCGTATTCTTGTCGTTGTGACCAATCTTGCGGCGGCGGGTATAGAAGTTTCTAAACACTGGTTCGAGTCCTGAACTCGTCTGACTCATGATCGAGACTGAACCTGTTGGGGCATTCGTGAGGATGGAGATGTTTCTTCTACCATGCTTCTTGATGAGATCTTTTATCTCCTGCGGAAGAGACTGGATGTATGCATTGTCTTTTTCAATCTCCCAATCGAAATGTGGGAATGGGCCACGTTCGATTGCTAGGTTGCAAGACTCTCGGTAAGCCTCTACTTTCAAGGTGTTGTAAATTTTGTCAATCACCTTGATTGCCTCGTCGCTGTCGTAACGGATCTTTAAGCAAGCGAGTGCATCTGCAAGGCCGTGGGTTCCAAGACCAGTGCGTCTGCCATTGGCTGCAGCATCACGAAGCTTTAACCACAGTGCCTTCTCGTCTTCTGTGTCACAGGAATTCATGATTGATGTAACTTTCTCGATCTCCAGTTCCACGAGGTCATCAGAGAGCCTCATAGCTTGCTTAACTGTGGTGGAAAAATCATCAAAGTTGAAAGCTGCATTATCGGTAAAAGGGTCAGATACAAAGTTCTTCAGATTTACAGAAATAAGTCTACAACTGTCGTATGCAGACAAAGGAATCTCTGCACAAGGGTTTGTGCAAATTGTCTTGTATGCAGGATACTCGTGAGCAGGAAGGTTCTTTGTGATGTTGTCCCACATTAAAATACCTGGCTCTGCAGTGTTTGTTGCTGATTCCACAATCTGATCCCACACATCGATGGCACAAACTTCTTTAGAGATCTTAGGATTCTTAGAGCCCACGGGATATGACAAGGTGAACTTCTCATCATTCTCGACAGCTTGCATGAAGTCATCGCTAATCTTAACTGAGACATTTGCACCTGTGACCTTGGTCAGATCGTGTTTCATCTTGATGAATTGTTCAATGTCTGGGTGACGGACATCCATCGAGATCATGAGTGCCCCACGGCGGCCATTCTGGCCAACCATGCGACAAACATAAGAATAAAAGTCAGCAAAGGACCATGCACCAGTAGTGGTTCCCGCACTGTTGCTGACAGCGGCACCTTCGGGGCGGAGTTGTGAGATATCTAATCCGACACCGCAGCGACGCTTGAAGAGGTTGGCAAGATCTTTGCCTGAGTCTACGATTGAAGAAATGTTGTCTTCTGGAGACTCTACAACGACACAATTGGAGAGGGATACATTAACGAAGTTGTTCCCGATACCGTACATGGGAGAACCCTGTGGTACAATTTTCTTGAATCCTTTGATGCTGTCGAAGACAGTTTCCTTTGAGAGCTTGTTGTTCCCGCCAAACTTTTCTTCGATTCTACCAAACTCGTTGGCTAGACGAATGTGCATGTCATTCGGGTTCTTCTCGTGGAATGCACCATCTTTATCCCGAAGGGCATATTTGGTTATAAATACATTGGTGGCTAAATCGTCACCTTTAAAATACTCGCTCGTCTCTCTGGTTACTGTTTCAATCTTTGACATATCTCTCTCCTTATTATTCATATTCATAATAATAACCCTATTTTCGACTTTCTTTAAACTCTTTATACTTTTCTTTTAACTTTTCTCGTTGTTCCTTCGCAGTGGTGGCTGCGACTGAGCCAGGGGTATCTCCCTGATAGGGTAAAACCTCTAGCTTAATTCGGCTCGTGTCCAT
>JAAHTH010002003.1_pt2 | contig 14069 bp, 10 predicted proteins | sample 6116091 | NCBI WGS metagenome assembly JAAHTH01 (sample SAMN13939990, study PRJNA603662) | sponge metagenome | isolation source: marine sponge | host: Mycale hentscheli | place: New Zealand | collected 2006
AAACACCTTGCGATTACCCAAGACGATCATGTGATCATCGCTGACGACCAGAATGCCCGTGTGGTTCGCTACAATCCGCAACACGGCACCATCACAGGTATTCTTGGCAAAGGCGTCAAGCAGCCAAAACGCGGATTGCTCCGACCTCACGGAATCTGTGTCCACAAGGATGGATCCATCTACATTGTGGATACAGGACATCATCGCATCCTGCGACTGACGACGAACTAAAACCCAGCCCAGGGACTGCCCCCCACTCGTCGCGAAAACTTGCTTCTGACCCCGGTATTGAAAATTACTGATATCACCCATCCGAAAAAAGACCACTTGGCGGAAGGGTTTCGAATGCAACAACATTGCACCACCATCATCATCCTTATCTTTAAAAGCGTCTCATTGCCCTATGCTTTCCACCACTGAAATTGAGCAATATCACCGCGAGGGATACATCACACCCGACTATCGCTTGCCAGAATCTACCCTCTTCAGCATCCGTCATTCCCACGACCAACTGGTAGCAAACCATCCAGAATTCAGTGACTATTGCCCCGCTTTACTGGCATACGACACGGCTTTTCTGGAGGTTGCCAAGACAAGCGAGATCCTGACCATGGTTTCCCAGCTGATTGGTGATGACATCGCCTTGTGGAATTCCAGTTTCTTTGCCAAGCCGGCCAAAACTGGAACAAAAACGCCGTGGCATCAGGATGGTGAATACTGGCCGATCAAACCACTAGCAACTTGTACGGTCTGGATTGCCATCGACGCCTCGACGCCTGAGAATGGTTGCCTGCAGGTGCTGCCGGGCTCGCATCGTGATCAAACACTTGCCCAACATAATAGAAATACAGCAGAGGGACTCGCCTTGCCGTTGGAGCTGGATACATCAACGTTCGATGAATCCGAGGCTGTCAACATTACGCTGGAACCCGGTCAGATTTCCCTGCACGATGTCTACTTGTTTCATGGGTCTGAGGCAAATTCGTCAGAGCATTCAAGACGCGGCATGACGCTGCGATACATGCCCACAACCTCGGTGTATCAGCACGCTGACGCCAAAAACAGTTTGGGCACCGGAAAGTTGGATCTTTCCCAAAGGACGATCTATCTGATGAACGGCGTGGACCGTAGTGGTCAGAATGACTTTGGGAAAAAACACTAGCCTGCCGGACTCATTTCAACGGTGTGGCAGAGGGTTGATCAGTCAATCTTGATTTGGATTCAGCCTGTCCACCAAGCCCTGCAAGAAAGGTATTGGCCAAGGATTCATAAAGAGACGTTCGACAGACAAGACGCGAACACTCGTAGGAAATCACAGCCACCCCAAGTAGAGGTAAGGTCATGTGCCTTGCCGCCGTCATCTCAACCATAATAATCGCGCAAGTGATCGGGCTTTGAACGACCCCGGCAAAATACGCGACCATGAACATCATGATCACAGCTTCTGGCTGCAACCCGGGCGATAACATGTTTATCAAGGGCAACATCGCTTGGCCAAGTCCCGCTCCCACAGTCAGACTGGGATCGAATAAGCCTCCAGGAATCCCTGATGCCAAAGTCAAAAAGGAGGCAGCCGCGGTCAAGGGTGCAAAGTACCAAGGATACTCCACACCACCCCGCAGGATCTGTTGCGTTTGCTGATAACCACTGCCATAGCTTTCACCATTGGAAAGGTACCCGAGTACACCGAGACCGGCCCCGAGTGCCAGCGGAGTCACCCATCGGTTCCACTTCATGCAACGCCTGGCAAAAGCAGAACCTTTGATGGTGACTTGCGCAAAGGCACCTCCCAGAAAACCACCCATGACTCCAATCACGAAAATCGATGCCCATTGCCCAACCGTCCAATTGGCATCCGTACTCTCGATCCTGCCGTAAAACAGATAGTCTTTTCCCAAGATAAGCACAATGAATACAGAAGAAATGATGATTGATCGGATGACAGTTCCGACATTATTTTTTTCAAACGAGCGTGCAATCTCTTCAAAGCTGAACACGAGCCCTGCCAACGGGGCATTGAATGCAGCTGCAATCCCGGCCCCACCACCGCCCAAAATCAAGCCTCGCCTGACAAGATGCCTTGGAAAACGAACCCACTTGGTAATCATGTGCATCAGCGCTGCCCCCACGTGCACCGAGGGGCCTTCACGGCCAAGCGTCATTCCTGAGAACAGCCCAATGGTCAACAACAAAATCTTACCGACCAGAATCCGCCCGGACAGCATCCGATCGCGAATCGCTGAGTCCGTTGTTTTTAGTGTCGCAATGGTTTGAGGAATTCCAGTCCCCTCTGTTCCCCGAAAGTAGCGGTCTCGAAGCGTGACAATCAACAGCATGCTGAGTGTCACCCAAATCATCGGCAAAAACGTCGCGAGCGGCTCTGGAACACTCCAGCCACCATCCCACAGAGCTGTTTCACCCTTGAGAAACGAAAACCAGTGGTCACCTTCCCGCTCTGCAATTTGGAAATACCAAGCGACAATACCGATTGCAATCGCGGCGAGCAAAAAGAGTGCGTGCCGCTGCCAGCCGCGATGGCTCAACACCTCACGTTTCCAGAGCCGTGCAATACGAGTACGTTCCGGGCCTTTCAAGCCAGCCTCTAACGATTCAGCACTGCATTAGGATTGCCGCAGTGCGAGCTTCAACAAGACCAAAACTCCAAATCTGCCAACTGAAGTCGGCACAGCCATCATGATGCTTGCGTGAGACTTAACAACAAGTCACTTGAGCGGTAAACCATAGGCGACCGCCGCATTCTTCCAGAAGTACTTTTCGCAGGCTTCCTGTCCTTTTTCGGCAAAGTACGCATTGACCAGTCGCACAAAGCTGTCGTAATCACCACTTTTCTTCGTGCACGGCCAATTACTGCCATAAATCAAACGGTCTGCACCAAAGCCCTCAAACAGTGGATCAAGCACGGTTCGATAATGCTCTGGATCATGCGGCGCAGGTTGCTGCGTACATCGCTGGTAGAGTCCAGAAACTTTGCAATACACATTCTTGTGCCGCGATAAACTCGCGACTGCTTCCAGCCACTCTTGGCTCGGTGGATTACCGTCGATGTCATAACCGAGTACATGGTCGACCACGATACGCAGTTCAGGAACCTTACTCGCCAACTCGTCAACTTCGCGGACTCCTTCGATACCCTTTCCGTTGGCGAGGATATCAAGAGACAAACCAGCCTTGGCCAACTTCGAAAAACTCTCTAGCACTTGAGGATCGTTGTAGTCAATTGGCTCGCTATTGCGTGCCCGTATGCCGACGAATCGTTTGTCTTTCTTCAATTGTTTGAGTTGCTTGGCAAAATCTTTTCGATAAGGGTCGATATTGCCGACCAAGGCTACATAAAAGGGATCACCCTGTACCTGATCCAGCACCCAACGATTGTCCTCAAGACGATCACTTGCTTCGACGATCACAACACCGGTCACACCCGCTGGCTTAGCCAATCCGGAAAACTCGGCGGGCAAGTGTGGCTTGTATAAAACCTTGTCATCAGAAGGTGGCCACGGAATCCCATCCGGTCGATTGGGATCGAACAGATGAATGTGTGTATCAATCAAATGTTTGACCGCTGGCAATGGCGGCGTTATCACGTCCTGCCCCTGAGCCGCATCACCCCTCAGCAATACGCCCATGGCCACAAGCAACAGTCCAAGACACAAGCTGAACGATTTATTCATCACTGCTTTATCCCATAGAATCCCAAGTAAAATCGACCCGGCAGGTACACAGCGGTCCACGCCCCAAGGTCTTCGGTCTAACAGTCTAACGAACCACCGGTCGCCTCGCATCCGGCCATTTCTGCCAGCATCCACAATCCCATTCTGGATTTCAGCTGTCAGTTTACGTATGGTTTTCTGGCAGTTGGGAATCCTTCCACCAGAGATAAGCGAATAGCACCGCAATCACTACACATGCTATCTGGTAACCGGTCATTCCAAACCAGATTCTTGCCTCAGGCCGTATGAACTCCGTGCAAAATCGATAACCTGCGTAGGACATAATGTAAAGCTTGATCAACTGGCCGCGAAATAAGCCACGACGTTGAAAACAGTACAAAATCAGTGCCATGCTGAGATGGAACATCATCTCATAAATTTGCGTGGGGTGCCGAGGCATTTCTCCCGCGTCCGGAAACACCACTCCCCATGGCAAATCGGTAGGAGTTCCATAACAGCAACCGAAATCGAAACATCCCAAACGCCCTATTGCAACACCAACAGCAACAGGCACTGCAAAACCGTCACCAGTTTTTGTCTTGATCATCAGGGCCCATTCGCTGACCGGGACCCCAGCGTACCCACCAACAAGTCCACACAGGATTGTTTTACCATTGGAAAACCAAGCTGCGCCACTAAGGAAACCCTCCCAATCAGAGAAGACAAAAGGAAGCTTGGCGGCAATCATGGCTCCACAATACGCGCCTATTCCAATTCCGACTTTTTCCCACCCCGAAATTCTGGTGGCCTTTTGTGTATGGCGTGAGATCACAACACTGGCAACAATTGCGGACAACATGATCACTGGATAGGTGCAATTCATCATGCTGTTTCGCCGCTTTCGAAACTGTCTATGGAGTAGGTTTCAATCCTTTTTGCGAGCGATGGCAGCGGAACATGCCCATCCCTGTACAGAACGTTGTACGCACAAAACGGGATCAGATGCCCGGTGGGCAAAAGATGATGAACGCACGACTTCATCAATTGACGAATGTCAAAATTATAGGCATCCATAAAACTGGTAGTAGTGATTCGGAACATGTCAGCTGGCGATAGATCCTCGGTCACCGCGCGACGAAAGAACGAGGCTGCGAGCTGTTCCTGAACTGAATCTACATTTTTGGACGCTTCGTTTAATTGCTCACTCCCTTGCGGCACTTGCGACATTCGCGTAACCCGACGGGTGCCTGGCGTGAAATCCAATGGATGAATTGGCGTCCGCGAGACTCCAGCATCCTTGGGCAAAGTAAACGGGGCACAACCGCATTCTTGCCCAGTCCCACAAGCCTGCCTGGACAAGAATGTATTGATCAAATCCCTTGCGCTCTGGCGGTTAAAGGTGATGCCATTAGCCAGCAGATCCAGATGGTTCTCGACGTCGATCAAGCGGGCAAGTGATGTAGACTGCGAGCCTTCACGATAGGCGTAGGCGATTGAGTGAGCATTGGGATGCGCGCACGGTAACGGCAAGAAATCTTTTTCCTGCCATCCCCCATCAGTCTGTTCTGCAATGGCAGCGATGACATCAGGAAAAGTAACGCGTTGCTCAAGTGACTCGGGCGTCACATATCGCCCCGTATAAGTGGCTGGCTGAAAACTGACTCCGGTGATCGTTGGGCGTTCCATCCCGAATTCAACCATGCGGCCCACTTGACCGAGGTTGTGCTGATCGACGGTACAGACGAGAGTCACATTTACTCCCGCCTCAGATAGCAAGTCGATCGCTTGCAATTTGCTCTCCAACAATGCCTCTCCACGCAAACGCTGGTAGACATTGTCATCGAATCCATCGAACTGCAGATAAACTTCCGAACGTTGACGATATCGACTCATAAGATCGCGAAGACGTGCGTCCTTTGCCATCCGGATGCCATTGGTGTTGACCATCACAATATCAATGGGCTGACTGCAGGCGTACTCAAAAATCGCTTCAAACTCAGGATGTACGGTTGGTTCACCGCCAGACAACTGCAAAATCTCGGGGCGTCCCTCGTACTCCACCAAATGATCAATGGCGCGACGGCAATCGGTCACCGACACATGGTGACCGCCAGGACCACTAGCTGCGTAACAAAGCGGGCACTTCAGATTACAAGATGATGTGATCTCGAGGACGGCAACGCAGGTATGCTGCTCATGTTCGGTACACAACCCGCAATCATAGGGACAGCCTCGTTGTGGCTCCAAAGCAAACCGGGGTGGTACTCGCCCCGGCAAACTGTACTCCATGCGGTCGAACCAGCGTTCATCAGAGCAAACAAAATCATCTCGCCTTCCATGAGTGGGACAGTGCTTGCGAAAATAAACCCGCCCTCTTTTGGAAAGGATTTTGGCAGGCACCACATCAAGACATTCGGGACACAGACTCTGTGTTGCGCCAAGAAAACGATGATCACGCAAACGCAAATTCGACATACAGTTCATCTCCCACTCAAACAGGCGTTAAACCTTCAGCGAGCCTTGGCACGCTGAAAGCCCGTAATAACGCGTATACATACCCACGCCCCCAACAAGAGTCCGAGGATTCCACCAACCACCATCCCAGCGATTCCCTGGTAGGCATCAACAACATTAGCTGCGATGCCTGCAAGGCATCCGGCAAACACACCAACAGACACACAAACGCCAACCACACTCACGACAAACCAAATCAATGCCGCTGAACCGAAGAAAATCCCAATCTTCTGACCAGGCGAAAACTCTTCACCACCATGCCGCCTGCGAGCCAGGACGATCGCAGTCCGCACCAAAGCTGGCAACGAAAAGATTAGCAACGTGATGCCGACACCAGGCAGGTAGAACAAAACTGCCACACAGAAAACAACCCACAGAGTTGCTGCTACGATCTCGTTACCGCTTAGCGAGCCCATCGCGTCCGGCGGCTGATCTACAGGCGCCGCCGAACGATAAGGATCAGCCGCCCCCGACTCATGAAACACGGGATCGTCTGGCGACGGCAAAATCATTCCCAGTTTAGAATCATCTGGAAGATCGCCCGGTTTTGAGTCACGCTCGCTGGGTAAGCCATTATCATTCACAGGGAAATCCTCGCAAAAGAGCACAAGCAGCACCTGCTCTGGTCATTCCTGCCTGAACCAGATCGGCTTCCACAAGCCGCAACCAACTACAAAATCATCTCAATACCCTTTGGGGAACAGGCCTTGATCGCACACGGCCAATTCCAGATCGGAATGTACCACATGCACACACAACACATCTGAATTTGCTGTCTAAGTTCACAGGCAAAGGCCTGGTTTGTATTTTGCTACCTTTATCGGCGGGCCAGAATATCCCTCCAGCCCGGAATAAGACAACTTGTTGCTATTGCTCACAGCTAAGTGCGCTTCAAGAACCAGTTTGCGACCGGTGCTTTAAGGTTGAATGAAAATCCACATATACCTGCCTTACCGCATCTCGATTTTCATCCAAATCCCCTAACGTCCACTCAGACGTGGAGATCCTTGGCAAAAAATAAACGTCTACCACACCCGATTCAGATACCAGATTCATGCCGGCATCCATCGCCGTAGGTATGTGAACAAAAATCGGGCAGATATCAACCTTCAAATTCGTCGCCAAGTGAAAGGCACCACGATTGAAGTGCCCGATTTCTCCGGAACAAATCCGCCCTCCTTCGGGTGACAGATAGACTGAATCACCCGTCTCTCGGAGCGTACTTTCCGCCCTTTGAAAAATTTGACGACGCTTGTCTGCAAATTTATACGGGACAGTCCAGAAAACACCAATCAAGTAACCAATCAATCCAAAGGGCAGAATCTTTCGCAGGAATCCACTCAGGAAATAACGGGCGCGTGGCAACGCCAGCGCGGTCACCACAAAAATGTCCAAAGTGGCTGTGTGATTGGAAATGTATACGGTCTGGGTTTCTGGAAGCGGCTCAGAGTGATGCTCAGCAATCCTAACGCCACTTAACCAGACTGCCACCCTAGCCATCCGACTGGCGATCCCTTCGCTGCAAAAACGTCGGGTCTGGAACAGCGTGAAAATTGAAACCAACAACATGAGCGTTGCACCCGTCAGCAACATGAGTGTCCCGATACCTGCGACAACAACCTTGCGTACGGTCCACGACGACCGCTTATCAGAAGATTCACTTGTTTGTGGTTGTTCTTTCTTAGCCATCAACACGATTCCAACCTTAAGTGAATTGGCGATGCTATGTAACCAAAGCGACGTACCTTCTACGCCTCTCTCTGCCTGCGTCCTGAACTGACATCCTATCGCATACTCGAGCACCCGAGTACATAACGGAGCACATTGCTACACCTCCCACAAGTTCGAATCAACGCCACCGAACACAACTCATCGTGCAACAACTCATGCAGCCACCATTGCACCAGCCTCAACACTCCTTAGCGACGATCGACTTGCTAAGCCCCTGTTGTTCTCGGTCCAAATTCTGAACATCACAAAATCGCACCAGACGATGAGAGCACTCATCCCACAATTTTAGTTTGAGCGTACCAAAACTGGATGCCAAAGTGATCACGGGAACCTGCTGCAATACAGGCAACGCATTGTGGCATTTTTCCAGATGGTAGTTGGGAATTCGTGGAAAGAGATGATGTACATGGTGAAATCCGATATTCCCCGTACACCACTGCAGCAATCGCGGCAGCTTGTAATACGAACTGCCCTCCAAAGCAGCGTTGGTATAGTCCCAATTTTCACTTCGTGTCCACAGCACCGTTTCAAACTGGTGCTGCACATAGAAAAGCCAAAATCCCGCCCCCCCTGCCACCGCAATCACGATGGCCTGAATCAACAGATAAGCACCGACACCGAACACTGCCATCATAAGCGAGACATAGGTGGCGGCAGCAATATTCATGATCCAAACGGACTGCTTGAGCTGTCGAGAAGACGCACGCACGGGCAATCGCTGTAGCACAACAAAGAATAAACCCGGAACAACTCCAAACAGAAAGAACGGATTCCGCATCATCCGGTAAAGTCGTTGTTTCCAGAGTGGTGCCCCCACGTATTCATCGACTGTCATTGTCCAAACTTCCCCGGGCCCACGCCCATCAAGATTTCCGGTGGTGGCATGATGATCCGCGTGTTCGCGATGCCATTGCCGATACGGTGTAAATACCAGCAAGCCACAAAAAAAACCCACCCAATGATTCGCTCGCATTGAGCTAAAGAACACACCATGCCCACAGTCATGAAAGATGATGAAGATTCGGATCAGAACAACACCCGCAAGAACAGCGAGCGGCGACACAATCCACCAAGACACATCACGAAGGAAATACATCAGTACCCACAAGGTGATGAACAAAACCAAGGAATTCAGCAACTGCCAACTCGCTTTGAGATTCGACGGAGTTTCGAATTCCATGGCTTGCTGCCGCAACTCAGCAGCAACAACCCGATGCTCGTACGAGATAGTTTTATTTCCTGACATCACGAAATCCCTGACTCAACAAAACCCAGCTCCCTGACTGAAAAACAATCTTCTGGAAGCACAATCACAAACAAAACCCCAATCATGAAGTCAGCAAAACATCTATTTTTGCCTGCACCTCCACGAAGTTCATCAGGTAAATATTTAGTCCGGAAACTTCGACCATACTCCAATGTAACACACTGACTTCTCAAGTAAGCCAAACGAGGTCGCACACCACTTCACGGATCATTTGTCCAGTTATCGCACAACAGTTGCCAGCACGGCTAACGCAATGTGCTGCGGAGAAAACAACTTTACTAGTCGTGGGAAGTGATTAACAGAGAACCATTGACTTCGTTAAAAGCAATGTTTCGCGATGCGTTTTCTGGCAAACGGGTCCTTCCTGCTGCCAGCACTGAATCCCCTACGTGCATCAGCACTGAATCCCCCACTTCATCAGCACTGGCTTGACCAATCAAATCGTTTTCCCGAACGGGAACGACAAACCCAATCAGTATTTCATATCATAGATGCACTTCGCGCCGTCAAAAAAAGCTACATTCATTGTTTCATTCATGAGCATCCGTTCATTGACATGCCCACCCCTCGGCTTAGAACAACGAACTGCCCGCTATTGCCCGATGATTTAGGCCTGTCCTGCACGCCCAGTAACCAGATTTCCATATCACTCGCTACTTCTGTAACGTTGCAATTCATGCTCCTGCGTATTCGCCAGCTTTTTGGATTCACGACCTATTACGGAAGTTTCTGTTATTACCTTTTATTGCTACCACTCTTGGACCCATGGGAGACCCAGGAGAGATTCCAGAAAAGGCTAAAGAAGACAGCGCGGATCTCGATGCGTGCTTTTGGTGTACATGTGAAGTTGCAGGGTTTTGACAATCTCAAAGACGACACCAACACGATCATCATTGCGAATCACTCATCCTGGTTTGACCAAATTGCACTGATCGACAGCCTTGATATTCCACTGGCGTTTGTGGCAAACGCCAAGTACTTCAAGTATCCAGGTTTGAATCGCGTTTTACGAAAGATGGGCAGCGTGCCAGTCCTTGGCCGTGACATTGCCCAAAGCCTCTCTGCCAGCAGGGAAACGCTTCAGGCTGGCAAGTGGCTGGTCATCTACCCCGAAGGCACACGTTCGACATCCCTGCTACCATTCCGTCGCGGCGCTGCTTTACTCGCACAACAGACTGGCGTTCCCCTTCAACCCGTCATTATCCACGGAGCGGAGGAAGTGCTACCACGCAGAAGAAGCCTGCTCAATGTCCGCCCCGGCGTCATCACCTTGACGATCCTACCATCGATACCAAAGCCGGATACGATCTCAACGAAGCTGTGCATGCAACAAATCCAAAGCTGCTTTACAGATCGAGAAACCACACTCAAAACCGAATCCTTCACCCGACCTGATGATCAAATACTTAGTACTCCATTGGTCACAGCAAACTCACACCCAGAACACAAAACCAGCATCCGGCACCACCTGTCGTCCTCCCGTCAGGAAGTAGCCAACTATTCCTACCGCCACGGCAATGATTGCTACGAAAGTGCCGATCGCCAACCAGAAAACGTCAGCACTGCCACAGACACTCGGCCTGAAGCCGTAAACCACATGACGCACAATACTGCCAAAGCCACTACGGATGCCGAGAACTACCCCGTTGACATAAACGCCCTTAAGCCAAACAACGGTCTCGGCATTTTTTACTTCACCTGTGCCATCATGCTTACGACCGTTTCGATCACGCTCAGCCTGTCATCGAACATGTGGGGCTGGTTGCTCGGCCAACTCCTTCTATCAATCACATTCATTCAGTGGTTTGCGATCTTGCACGAAGCGGGACACAAGACGATGTTCCAGTCCCGCTGGCTGAATCGGTGGATCTGTTATATCGCCGGCTTTTTCGCCTTGATCCCGGGGGACTGCTGGCGTCTTGTTCACGCCAAGCATCACTACTGGACCGGTTGGCAAGACCTTGATGTGACCACCGAAACATTGGTCCCGCGTCAACTTCGAGGAGTGGAGCGCCTTGTAATCAACCTTTGCTGGCGATTGTGGATACCTCTCTTTGCATCGCTTTACCGATGGAATAACTATTGGAATCTGCCGCGTCTGCGGAAAATGTTCCAACGATCGCGGCAAAAGCGACTGGTAACCACCAATATCGTGGCTTACCTGTTGGCTTACACAGCAATCACGATCACTGTCGGAGCATCCACCATGCTCACCACCTTCGGTCTGGGCTTGCTCATCAGCTTCGCACTACAAGACCTTTTGATTCTGAGCCAACACACCCACATCCCAATGAAACTTTCTGAAGGCGACGCAGTTCGTCCCTTCACGCCAAAACAACAGGAAGTGTTTACACGTTCGCTGACATTTCCGACGTGGTTCGCCCGTCTGATTCTACTGAATTTTGATGCGCACGGCTTGCACCACATCTTGCCACGAGTTCCTGGCTATCATCTGCACCAACTTCAGGCTCGCGAAACGCTGAACTGCATTCGTTGGTGGAAGTGGATACTCGCAGCAAAGGCGGTCCCCGGTGAAATCCTGTTGTTCCAGAATCGGGACGAGACCGGATTCCATTTTTAACCCCCAATCCATCGACCTGAGCCCGATGCCAGATCCGCTGCACTGTACCGTTTTTCTATTCTTGTCACTTCTAATGGCAGGCGTTGGACAAACTTGCTGGATGCGTAGTTCGTTTTCCAAACGTTTCAGTACGGCCATCGACGGTGGGTATACACTCAAAAACAAACCGATCTTTGGTGAAAACAAGACGTGGAGAGGCTTCGTCTTCATGGTTCCAGCCACTGGACTGTGCTTTCTTATCGTATACGCTGCCATGCGAATCTTGCTCAAAGAGAAACTACATTTATGGCCAATTACGCTAGCAGAGTATTTTCTACTTGGATGCTGGACTGGATTGGGCTTCATGATTGTCGAGCTTCCCAACTCATTTGCCAAACGTCGACTCAACATTGCCCCGGGTGAACCTGCTAAAAGCCCGCTAATGCGTGGGGTCTGTTTCATCCTGGATCAAATTGACTCAATTGTGGGCGGCCTGCTCGCAATCTGGATCTTTGTTTCAGTGCCGCTGAGTTCGGTCGTCAGCTTGCTGATCTTGGGTGGTCTCATGCATTACGTTTTTAATGTTGTGCTCAAGCACATGGGACTCCGGACGCGCGCTGCGTAGAAACAACAAACATCAATGAACACGCATCAGCCTGAACCACTCCCCGTATCTGTTGCCAGTCGTTGCATCCAGCCTTTATTGGATGTCACCGAAGCAACAACCCATGGAGAAAAAGCGTGCAGACTTGGTGACATGGCGCGTCTCGGGCACCCGGTACCCGATGGGGTTGTGATTGCGGGCAACTTCTTCATTGAAACACTGCGAGAACATGGCACACAAGATTTCATCAATACAAGAGTCCGTGGTTTAGTCCTGGAAAATCTGACGGAGGTCTCAGACGCGTCCCGTGACATCGAAGCCCGCATTATGGATATCACATTCCCTGCAGCATTCACGGAGCATCTCAGCGAGATGGCTTCCCCCCTGCTTGAGCATGGGCCTGTTGCCGTGCGCAGTTCTGCCTGCGGCGAAGACTCTGACGATGCAGCATTTGCCGGCCAACTTGATACATTTCTCGGCATCAGCAACCTGCCAGACCTTGGCAATGCTGTCTTGCAATGCTGGGCATCCTATTGGTCGCACCGTGCATTGTCCTATCAACTTGCGCGCAAGGTGCAACTGAGTTCAATGGGGGTCATTATTCAGAAACAGGTTGATGCAGGTTATTCTGGTGTCTTGTTCACTCGCAACGTCCAATCCTCTGCAACCAACGAACTGGTACTGGAATACTGTAAAGGCCTGGGGGAACAGTTGGTGTCTGGCGAAATCACTCCAACCAGCTTGGTGTTGGATCCGGATGGCAAGATTCTCAACGAAAACGCAAATGCAAACGCATCCCTTCCTGTGAGCCAGCAGAAAACCACAGAGAGCGATTCCAGTTTGACTCCAGAAGAAGTGGTTTCCAAGGCACCCATCGCAGGTGGGTCAGACCGATTGTCCCCGCTTCTCATCCGGCAACTGGCCCACAAAGGACGTCAACTCGAAAAGCAATTTGGTCACCCACAGGACATTGAATGGAGTGTAGACCAAGCAAATGCGATCCACATTCTCCAGAGTCGCCCCATCACAACGATGGAAAAGCCTAAACCGTGCGTGATTTGGTCCAACGCCAATGTGAACGAGAACTTCCCGGACCCAATCTGCCCACTGCTGTACTCCATCGCATCTCGCGGCTACTACCACTATTTCCGGAATATGGCTGTTTCATTTGGCGTAGCGAAAACTCGCATTGACTCAATGGAATATCCATTACGAAATATCATTGGTACGCACGCTGGACGAATGTACTACAACTTGTCCAATATCCACGCCGTGCTGCGTGCCGTACCGTTCGGGGAATTTCTTGCTGATTCATTCAATCAGTTTGTCGGTTCAGAATCAACGACCAAAAATCACGAGAGTCCATCATGGAAATCACTTTCGCGAGGAAAATTTCACGAGTTTTGGGAAACGGTTTTCATTGCACTTAAGGCTGCCAAACGCTTCCGGCACTTGGAGCATGGGGTAACTGAATTCGAGGTGACGCTCGATGAATTCGCTAAAGATTCCGATCCCGTACAACTTCCCAAGCTGAACACTCAGGACCTTCTGCTCCTGTGGCGGCGGTTCATATCGATCCGCAGCAATTGGACAGATGCCGCCATGGCAGATGCCGCCAGCATGATCTATTACCGCCTGACGGGTAGTTTTCTGGCCAAAGAATTCACAGCCGAGGGCGATCTGCCATTGTCCACCCGATTCCTGTCGGGTCTGGGTGACCTTGTC
>JAAHTH010002480.1_pt1 | contig 14069 bp, 15 predicted proteins | sample 6116091 | NCBI WGS metagenome assembly JAAHTH01 (sample SAMN13939990, study PRJNA603662) | sponge metagenome | isolation source: marine sponge | host: Mycale hentscheli | place: New Zealand | collected 2006
GCAATGGGAAGTGTTTTGAAAAGTGAGTCTACTTGTTAATGGGTGGCGCTATAGCGCTGCTTTTAAACGCCATAATTGATTTCGTAATCCGCCCCCATGTCTTTTTTCTATTATGAATTCATCAAGCGATGCAATATATTGCTTCGCGGCAACAGAATGCTCTTCAATACGCTTTCTTTCAGTTGTTGTTAAATTTGGATAAACTGTATTTTCACTCACTTGGTGCCGAGGAATACCATCCCCTGCTCCTGCGGCAAAAGCAGCATCTAAGCTCTCTTGAATAGGAATAAACAAAGTTTCATCATCAGATAGCGTCAATTGATTTAATCTATAATTATGAATATCTGTGCCATAAATATCTTTAGATACAGCAAGCGTTGGCATCAACAAAAAATAAGGCCCTGTTCTTTCAGGTAAAGCATCAATATTAGCTTCACCTTCAGGCAAGGGTGACAACATATTTGCAATTTGCAAACACAGTTGATTGGTTTGATTAAATGGTTGTACCGTATAACTCGCAGCAGAATGATGACGAATACGTTCCCAACGATCCGCTAAAACTTGTTTTAACGCGTCTTTTAAATCCTCTGAACCTTCTGCATACGTTTCAAAGCAATACTCAAGTGCATCGAGGGTTACTTCATTTTCAAGATAACATTTTCTCTCATAATACGATGCGTTTTTTACTTTTTTTTCTATGTCTGATTTTATTGCATCAATTTGACTCAAAATACTCATCAGAGGCACCTTAATCTTACTATCTATATCTTTTAGCTTACATACAGATCAATAGTAAATCAAGTTGCTCTAATTACTCTCCGACTGATTCTTTTAATAAAGTAATAAACAAGACCATCACGATAGGGCCTACAAATAACCCAAGCAAACCAAGTGTCTCAAGCCCACCTAAAATACCGAACAAAACGGCTAGGAACGGCAAAGAAATGCTTCCACCAATCAAAACAGGCTTAATAAAATGGTCCGCTGTAAACATCACCAAGGTACCCCATGTAATCACAATCAATGCGGCCCAAAAACTACCATGCGCCCAAAGCATCATCGCAACCACAGCAAACACAACGGGAACAACAAACGGAATCATGGCAGCAATACCTGTTAAAATTCCCAACAGTGTTGGTCCTGGCGCACCCACCAAGGCATAACAAACCCCCATTAATACCCCGACGCCCATGCCAACCAAACGCGTACCATTGACAGTGCCCCGCAACGCGCCCGGCAATTTTTGAGCATAACGATACCAACGACCACCTAAGCAGTTTTCTCCCACCTGATTAATCACACGCAGAATATTTTCACCATCACGATAAAAAAAGAAGAGGATTAACATGGTAAAACCAATTTGAAATCCGCGATGAGCAATATTCAAACTAATACGTTTGGCATAATAACTAATCGGCGTTAACGAAAGATGTATATTTGAAACCAAGTGCTTAATATGACCCGGGCCACCCAAATTATTATCCCAAAAAGCAACGATTTCTTTCCCAAAGAAAGGGATATCTTGCAAAAAATCAGGGAGTTCCCCACCATGCCGATTTAAAACTTGTAGATAATTCAAAAACACTTGCAAATCTTTTATCACAACCGTCACAAGCCAACTGACCGGTGCAATAAATAACAACGTTAATAATGTCGTAAATAAAAAAGCAGAGGCATTTTTTTGCTTGCCAAATAACCGCTCCCAACGCCGATAAAGCGGATAGGTCGCAATCGTAATAATACCCGCCCAAACCAATGAAGGCACAAAACGATGAATAATAAATAAAGTCAATAAAACCACAGCAACTGTTAATGTAATGCTAATCAATTCCTTATGATTTTCATTCATCAGCTCACTCCAGGTGTATACAAATGACTTAAAATTTGTAAAATGAAAAAAGCCGGAACAGCAGCAATAACATCATCAATCATAATGCCAAATCCGCCGCTGACTCGTTTATCAACCCATCCAATGGGGTACGGTTTCCAAATATCAAAAATTCGAAACAAAATAAACCCGAGCACCATCCAAACCCAATGAAAGGGCACCCAAAACATCGTCAATAAATAACCAACGATTTCATCCCATACAATGCCACCGTAATCATGCACCCCTAAATCACGTGATACCCTGTCACAAACAAATATTCCGGCCAAAAAAGCAACCAATGTTAAGAGTAAATATATTTGCGTATTCAAGAAAAGAGCGAAAACACAATAAACAGGGATTGCAGCCAATGTTCCAAACGTACCGGGTGCAATGGGCGAGAGCCCACTGCCAAACCCAAAGGCCAAAAAGTATATTGGATGGGTCCACACTTTTTTCCAAGATACTTCTGGCATATTTTAATCCTTAAGTTCTGACACCCTAATGTGCTTTGCTAACTGATTTAAAACCCCGTTCACATACTTATGCCCATCTTGCGAACCAAATGTTTTTGATAAATTAACCGTTTCATCTAATACCACGCGATACGGTGTTTCTAACACATCCATCAATTCAAATGCACCTAAACGCAAGACCGCAAGTTCAACCAAATTAATATTTTTAATCGGTCTATCTAAAAAAGGAGTCAACGCGTCATCTAAGCGTTCTGTTGCCTCTTCTACACCATAAAACAAACGACAAAAATAATCTAAATCTGTTTTGCCATCGCCATGTATGGCACGAAACTGCGCTTCAATTTCTGTTAACTCTGCTTTTGAAAGCAGCCGCTGGTAAATAGCCTGCAATGCAATTTTTCTTGCACGCCGCCTACCTTTGATTAATTGCTTATCTATTGCCACTTCAAGCCCCTGACTCATGATTTATTTGTTCAATGGCTTCACGAAAATCACTTACATCTTTAAATCGTTTATAAACAGACGCAAAACGAACATAAGCAACATGATCAAGCCCATACAACTGCTCCATCACCCAATCCCCTACTTTACGCGACTCAATTTCACGCTCACCATAACGCCTGATTTGCTGCAAAACAGCAACCACAGCATCTTCAAGTGCATCAGCGCTCACTGGACGCTTTTGTAGGGCACGTAACATCCCTGCTCGTAAATTATCTACCTGAAACATCTCTCGCCGACCATCTCTCTTCACTATCATCGGCATGACCAGCTCTGGTGTTTCAAACGTTGTAAAACGTTCTTGACACACCCCACACTGGCGTCTTCTACGTACTTGTTCACCTTCGGCCACCAAACGTGAATCAATCACCTTGGTTTCATCTGCATGACAAAATGGACAATACATCGCTTTAAACCTTACTTATAAACAGGAAAATCCTGACATAGCGCAAGGACAGACTCACGTGTTTTTTGAATAACGTCCTTGTTTTCAATGTCATCCAGTACATCAGCCATCCAATGTGCTACTTGCCTTACTTCTGGCTCACAGAAACCACGTGTTGTTACGGCCGGCGTACCCAAGCGAAGCCCACTTGTTACAAATGGCGAACGCTTTTCATTCGGTACAGTATTTTTATTCAACGTTAAATTAGCATGGCCCAACGCAATTTCTGCATCTTTTCCAGTGATGGTTTTATCCATCAAATTGACCAACATCAAATGATTATCTGTGCCCCCTGAAACCAAAGGATAACCACGCGAAATCAACACTTCTGCCATTGCTTTTGCATTGAGTAAAACTTGGCACTGATAATCTTTAAAATCAGATTGAAGTGCCTCTTCAAACGCAACCGCTTTTGCTGCAATGACATGCATTAAAGGCCCACCTTGTGTGCCAGGAAAAACAGCAGAGTTAATCTTTTTCTGAATGGCTTCGTTTGCTTTACCTAAAATCAGGCCCCCACGAGGTCCACGTAAAGTTTTATGGGTTGTACTGGTCACAACATCAGCATAAGGCACCGGAGACGGATATAAATCTGTTGCAATCAAACCAGCCACATGGGCCATGTCAGCCATTAAATAAGCCCCTACCTCATCGGCAAGCACACGAAAGCGCGCCCAATCAACCACACGAGAATAAGCTGAAAACCCTGCAATAATTAATTTTGGCTTTTCTGCCAAGACTTGCTTTTCAAGTGCCGCATAATCAATTAAGCCCGTTGCATCATCGAGTCCATAAGACACAACATCATATAATTTTCCTGAAAAGTTAACCGGTGAGCCGTGTGTTAAATGCCCCCCATCAGGCAATGCCATGCCAAGCACTTTATCACCTGGTTTTAAAAGTGCCATCATAACCGCAGCATTGGCCTGAGACCCTGAATGCGGCTGCACATTTGCAAAATCTGCACCGAATAATTGTTTAACGCGCTCAATCGCTAATAACTCGACTTGATCAACATATTCACACCCACCATAATAACGCTTACTCGGGTAGCCTTCTGCATATTTGTTCGTTAAAAGAGAACCTTGTGCTTCAAGCACACGTGGGCTGACGTAATTTTCAGAAGCAATCAACTCAATATGGTCTTCTTGCCGCTGACGTTCAGACTCCATCGCCTGCCATAAAACATCATCAAATGTCGCTATTTTATCGTGATAATCGAACATGCACCGTCCTTATAAAACAACTGGTAAATCGCAACAGTCATGATAACATGGCGTTGAATTTAAGCAACATGTTTTCTAAGCACTCGCATCCGGCCGAAGCGATTTACAACCCATTTTTCAGAACTAAAAGCTTGGCCGTCTATCGGTTCTAATAAAAAATAACCATTCATCGCGAGGCTTTCAGGCTTTGCACTCACCACGAGTTTATTTTGTCCGAGAAAACCATGCCAAGTGAGCTTTATTTGCCTAGAGACCTCCCATGGCCATCTATGTATCTCACATAAAGGTTCTTTTTCTGTTTGTAAATGAATGCCTAGCGCCCAATTATTGCTTTGTTTATCAAGGGGTTGTAATACTAAATTATTTCCTGATAAAAACGCCTCCGTACGAGAAAATGCCAATGCACGAGCAATATCATTGAACAATACCCGCTTTGCCTGCAAAACACATGCATGCCGCCAGTTTGAAGCACCCGCAACCAATAAGCTACCCAAAATAACGAGTATGGCGAGTAAACTGATCCAAGTAAAACCTGTTTGTGTGTGTCTCTGCTTAAGCATCCGTGCCTGCGACTAAGAAATTTATGCTCAAAACGCATGTTCATGCGTTTTGAGCATAAAAACTTGTTGGAATCAAATCCTGAGTATATCAGGAGATTATCAGGATCAGAGGTATTTTTTATTTTTCAAATGCAAGACAAACAACGTCCAAGGGCTGCATACGCTTTTCTTTTTTCAAGTGGATGCGCCAATAAAAATCCAGGATGCGGTAAAAAATCTACACCTTGAGTGGCTTGCTTAAGACTAACATCGTTGCTATCTAACCCAACGCTTTGCAGCATGTTATCTAATAACACCTGTTCAGCTGGATTCAACGCAATATTATCCATATAAATCACATGTTTTTGTTTCGGTGCATCACGTAATACCCATGGATTAATCCCCATGGTTTGTAAATAATAATTTTGTTTGTCTTTATTTTTTTGCATTAAACACCAAAGCCTTCAGTTGTTCTGTCGGGTTAGCTGCCTGCATAATAGAGCGGCCAATGACCGCATAATCAGTGCCAAGTATATGCGCTTTTTCAGGCGTTACCACGCGTTTTTGATCATGCATGCTATCACCTGCTAAACGTATACCCGGTGTGATAGCTAGAAAATTATCCCCGCAGGTAGCTTTTATATGAGGGACTTCTAATGCCGAGCACACCACGCCATCCAGCCCTGCTTGTTTCGCTTTTGTAGCTAAAGCAAGAATTTCTGTATCAGAGGCGTCTTGGCTTGGTAAGATAGTCACGGCTATTAAATAAGGTTTTTTATCAGCATATTTATCTAAAGCATCACGTGCGGCTTGCATCATAGCATGCCCACCAGACGCATGAAGATTTATCATCCAAACGCCCAAATCAGCTGCAGCACAGCAAGCTGCCGCAACTGTATTTGGAATATCATGAAATTTTAAATCTAAAAAAACACGAAAACCGCGAGCCACCAGATCTCGAACAAACTCAGGACCAAATCGTGTAAAGGCTTCAAGACCTACTTTCAAAATGCACCAGTCAGGATGCCAATTATCCACTAAAGCCAACGCATTAGATTGATTATCTATATCAAGGGCTACAATAATTTGCATGAAAATTTAATCCCCTTCTAAACCATGAATCGGTTTAACACGTCCCCAATGTTTACAGCTTGGGCATAACCAATGGAGTAATTTGCCAGAAAAACCACAGTGACCGCAACGATAGATAGGCTTATTATCTAAAAATTTACTGGTAATATCATAAAGCATTTTTAGTTTATCCCGCACGATGCCATGTGTTGATTCTAAGTGCCATTGGATCAGCTGATTTAAGCCACGTATTGAAGGATATCGACTGAGTTGAACCGACACAAAGTCAATCGCCATATCCAAGCCTTTTTCTTCACGAAAATACTCACCAATAGCAAATATAACCGATGAGCTCGGGTAATCACTCAATGCATTTTCTAAATAACTCACACACTCATCCATATGATTCAAAGCCGAGTATGCTTTTAACCAAGGTGATATCACTTCAGAAAAAAAAGCAGGATCTTGTGTCAGTACTCGCTTTAAAGCACGCACAGCAGGCTTATATCGCCCTTGCTGCATTTCAATATCAGCAAGCATTAAACTCGCTCGAACTGACAGCTTATCAACAACCAAAGCTTGTTTAACCAGACTATACGCTTGTTCATCAGCACGACTAAGTAATAACTGCTCTGCCATTTCACAATGATAATGTGCCGCTTCTTTGTTCATATTATTGCCGGTAACAAGCGCTAGTTTTTTTAAAACATCAAGCGCCTTTTCCCAAGCTTTTTCATGCTGATAAATAGCAAGTAAGCCTCTAAAACTACTTGCATCCGGTGTGCCACCCAGTTCAACCACTTCGATAAAAATACGTTCCGCTCTATCATAAACACCAGCGCTCATATAATCTTCCGCCAGCGCCATCAGGGCTTCTTTACGCTGCATCACGCGTAACTGTGGCCTTGCAATTAAATTTTGATGAATGCGAATAGCACGGTCTACTTCACCTCGGCGCCGAAACAAGCTGCCTAAAGCTAAATGTGTTTCAACCGTATCGCTATCAACTTCTAAAAGCTTAATAAATATATCAACGGCTTTATCTGGTTCTTCGTTTAATAAATAATTTAATCCAACAACATATTCACGTGATAATTGATTCTTTTCATTGGGTTGTTTCACTGCATAATTACGCCGAGCAATCCACCATCCCGAACAAGCAGCAGCGGGAAGAAGCATCGGCCAAAGCTGAATCATGTTAAGCACTCCATTCGCATCAATTATTTATATTTTTTAATTTTTTAATGGAATCTCACGTAAATTTTTAATTTCTCGCTCCATCAATTGTAATTGATTTTTTGTTTTACGATATTTTGATTTTACCCCCCAATAACGTCCGAAAAACATCATCAACCCAATTAAAACACCGAGTGCAAGTGCAATAATCATCCACACAGAAATAGGTAGTGTCAGGGTTTTAAAATATAAATTCAATGTCACAGCACTTGCATTTAAAGCCGCAAAACTCACCCCAAACAACATCAAGCATAAATAAAATATCATCATGATTAAACGCATTCAATTCATCCTTTTTAATTTCTACTTAATATTTGAAATACTTAATATTTAATTGATAAAAAAAAAGCGTAGTAAACTACGCTTTTTCTAGAAAACAACAAAAACAATTAGCAATCAAGCTTACTCACTGTCTTTTTTGCTATCTGCCATTTTTTCTTTCAACAAATCACCTAAAGTGGTGGTTGAGACTTCAGCTGTTTTTGAATACTTCTTAATAGCTTCTGCCTGGTCTTCTGCATCTTTTGCTTTTACAGACAATGCTATGGTGCGATTTTTGCGATCAACATTCATGATTTTCGCTTCAATCTCATCATCTACTTTTACAAGTGTGGACGCATCAAGCACCTTATCTTCAGACAAGTCATTGGCTCGAATGGTACCAAATACATCTTCAGCCAATGCAACAGTTACAGTTTTAGCATCAACGTCTGTTACTTTACCAGTTACCACGGTTCCTTTACCGAACTCATCAACGTAGCTAGTGAAGTTATCTCCTTCAAGCTGTTTCAGCCCTAAAGAAATACGCTCACGGTCAGAATCAATCGCTAAAATCACAGCTTCAAGTTCTTGACCTTTCTTGAAGTCTTTAACTGCTTCTTCACCCGGTACAGTCCAAGAAATATCAGATAAATGAACCAAACCATCAATTTCACCGTCTAAACCAATGAAAATTCCAAAGTCAGTAATCGAGCGAATTTTTCCGCTAATTTTCTGTCCTTTCTTTTGGCCTTCAGCAAATGCTTGCCATGGATTATTTTGACATTGCTTCATACCAAGAGAAATACGTCGACGATCTTGATCAATCTCAAGCACGATAACAGATACTTCTTCGCCAACAGAAACAACTTTACTTGGGTGTATATTTTTGTTTGTCCAATCCATTTCAGACATATGGACTAAACCTTCAACCCCTTCTTCAATTTCAACAAAGCAACCATAATCTGTAATATTTGTTACTTTGCCTGCGAGTCGTGTGCCAACTGGATAACGGTCCATCAAGTCAACCCAAGGATCGTTGCCCAACTGTTTCATCCCTAAAGAAACACGGTTACGCTCACTGTCAAAGCTTAATACTTTCACTTTAACATCTTGTGCAACACTTAATAACTCACTTGGATGCTTCACACGTTTCCATGAAATGTCAGTAATGTGTAAGAGACCGTCAACACCACCTAAATCAATAAATGCACCATAATCTGTTAAGTTCTTAACAATACCATCAAGCACCTGACCATCATGTAATGAGTCAAGTAATGCTTGTCTGTCTGCACTGTTTTCTTCTTCGACAACTGCACGACGAGAAACAACGATATTATTACGTTTTAAGTCCATCTTAATGACTTTAAACTCAAGCTCTTTGCCTTCTAAATAAGATGGGTCACGAACAGGTCTAACATCTACTAATGAACCCGGTAAAAAGGCACGAATCGTTCCGATTTCAACGGTAAATCCGCCTTTTACTTTGCCTGAAATCAAACCAATTACGGTTTCGGCATTTTCGTAAGATTTTGAGAGTTTTCGCCATGCTTCTTGACGCTTGGCTTTTTCACGAGAAAGTAAGGTTTCACCATGACCATCTTCGACAGAATCCAGTGCGACTTCAACTGAATCGCCAATAGCCACTTCAACTTGGCCATCTTTGTCTTTAAATTCGTCAATAGAAATCACGCCTTCAGATTTTAATCCGGCATTCAGCGTAACAAAATCGTCATCTAGATTGATAACTGTCGCTTCTATAATTGCACCAGGATATAACTGGGCCCCTACCATACTTTCTTCAAATAACTGCTTAAAACTCTCTGTCATGTGATTAAACTCAATAAATAAAAATATAGAAAATGCTTACTTTGCATTTTCCCCCTTAAATCCTCGTGCATCAACAAGCTCTAGAAGCTGCTCAAACACAGTATCAACCGTCAAATGACTGGTATCCACTGTAATAGCATCGGGTGCAGCCTTCAGTGGCGCGTGCTGACGTGCCATATCTCTTGCATCCCGTTTAGCCAATTCATCGACGACCTGCGCGAGACTAACACTTTTTTCACTATCCTTCAACTGTAAATAACGTCGTGTTGCACGTACCTCGGCACTCGCATCCAAATAAATTTTAAGCGCTGCATCAGGAAAAACCACCGTCCCCATATCACGCCCATCGGTCACAAGCCCTGGTGACACAGCAAAATCACGCTGGCGCTGCAGTAAGGCGGCCCTAATCTCAGGAATAGCCGCGAGCTTTGATGCTTCAGCACCACATGCCTCCGTTCGTAATGCAAGGCCAACCACTTCGCCATCTATCAAAATATCATGCTGATGAAATTCAATCGGTAAGTGAGCTGCTAAAGCAATTAAGCTGTCTAGATTATCTAATCTGATTTTCTGCTTTTTCACCAAAAATCCTAATGCGCGATACAACACACCACTATCTAATAGATGCCAGCCTAAATACTCGGCAAGACGATGACATAATGTCCCTTTCCCTGTACCACTTGGACCATCTAATGTAATCACGGGCGTTTTGTTCTGATGCACTGACATATCTATTTAATCCTATTCGTTTATCAAACATCCCAACTGCTTTGCCATCTGAACAAATGCTGGAAATGAGGTCGAAATGGCGTCTGTATTTAACACCTGTATGGGCGCTTTTGCAACCGTCCCTGCAATCAAAAAAGCCATCGCAATACGATGATCTAACACGGCATCAACTGTGCCGCCCTGCAATACGCCACCCTGTATCTTGACATCATTTCCATCCACAACAGCTGCAATACCTAATGTGTTTAAATTTTTTACCATCACAGCAACACGATCGCTTTCTTTATGGCGTAATTCACTCACACCTAAAATACGCGTTTCTCCCAAAGCTTCGGCCGCAGCAATCAATAAAATGGGAAATTCATCGATTGCGCGAACCAGCATCGTATGCCCAATTTCAATACCTTTTAATTTTGCATAAGCTATTTTAATATCCGCGACAGGCTCAGCCCCATAAAAACAAAAATTCGTGAGCTTTATATCAGCCCCCATCGCTTTTAATATATCTATCATCCCCATACGTGTTGGGTTCACCCCAATACCGCGTAACCTAAGCACTGAACCCGGCACCAAACTCGCAAGCACCATAAAAAATGCTGCCGATGATAAATCACCCGGCACGTCTAATACACGCGTCTCACACAGCGATTTTGAAAAAAAGGGTAGCAATCGCTCGGTATGATCACGCGTTATCACCGGTTCAAGCACTTCTGTATGACCCTTTGCATATAATCCTGCAAGTAAAACACAGGTTTTTACCTGCGCACTTGCAACAGGTGATTGATAAACAATTGCTTTTAATGTTTGTGACGGTTTGCTTTGGCCCTGAATATAAATCGGCGCACATCCATCATCCACATGAATATTAGCGCCCATTTGTCTTAATGGAGTCACAATACGCATCATAGGTCGCTTTGATAAACTCTCATCACCTATTAACACGCTATCAAAGGCCTGCCCCACTAAAAGCCCGGACAGAAGCCGCATGCTGGTCCCTGAATTACCACAATCAATATATTTAACCGGCGCATTTAATCCATTCCGCCCTACCCCATGCACAATCACTTTATCTTTGAGCCACTCAATACGCACACCCATTTGTTGTAATGCTCGCGCGGTTGCAACACAATCATCTGAATCTAAAGCATTGTTGATATGAGTCACGCCCGTTGCAATGGCTGCAAGTATTAAAGCGCGGTGTGTGATTGATTTATCACCAGGTAATGCTATCTCACCTAATATAGCATGCAAAACAGGGCTGCTTGTTATCACTGAATAAACGCTTCCATAAAAGCAATTAATGCATCGACACCTTCCATCGGCATTGCGTTATATAAACTTGCGCGTAATCCACCACGCACACGATGACCTTTCAGCCCCCTTAAACCTTCTGCTTCAGCGGCTTTTAAAAAATCAGCTTCTTTTGATTGATCTTGCATTGAAAAACACACATTCATCATAGAGCGCAATGATTTTTCTGTATGACAAACATACGCTGCTGATGCATCAATATAATCATATAATTTAGCCGCTTTGGCCTGATTCATTTGATATAAAGCCTCAATCCCTCCTGCCGCTTTAACCCATTTGAACATTTTCGCTGCCATATCACATTGAAACACAGGCGGCGTTGCATACACCGAATGATGTTTAGCGTGAACCTGATAATCTAGCATCAAAGGCACGACATGCTGAGGTGTAATTTTTAATAAATCATCACGGATAATCACAAGGGTTAAGCCTGCAGGTCCAATATTTTTTTGTGCCCCCGCAAAAATCAATCCAAATTGGGACACATCAATCGGCTCACTCAACAGACATGAAGTCATATCAGCAACCAGTGGTATATCTCCCACATCAGGTTTATCTAAATACACACCATCTACGGTTTCATTCGGCGTGTAATACACATACGCTGTATTTTTTCTCAATTTTTTTGATTCTGTCAGAAGATATGCATCGCTGAAACGCTTGGCCTCTTCGAATGCCAGTTGAGACCACAGTCCTGAACAAATATAAGCGGCCTGATTTTTATCTGATGAAATTAAATTAAGTGGTATCATTGAGAACTGTGTTCGTGCAGCTCCCCCTAAAAATAAAATGTGGTAATGGTCTGGAATCAATAATAAATCACGTAAGTCTGATGTTGCTTCTTCAAGCAGTGCTGTAAAATGCTCTGTTCTGTGGCCTATCTCAAGAACAGATAAGCCCGTGTCGTCAAAATTTAATAGCTGAGACTGTGTATCACGCAAAATTGCTTCTGGTAAAGCTGCAGGTCCCGCAGCAAAATAATAGCCGTGTTTCGTCATTATATCACTCGGTATCGACTATCACTTCAACTTCATTTTCAGCACTATTATCACCATCACCCGCATCAACATTAGCATCAAGCATATCTTGCTCATCATCGGCTTGAAGCTCTTCTATACGCTGCATCCCCACCACTTGTTCACCTTCGGCAAGGTTCATAATACGCACCCCTTGTGTATTACGACCAATCACTGAAATCTCGCTCATACGGACACGAACGAGCGTACCACGATTCGTAATCAGCATCGCTTCATCAGCATCATTGACTTGTAACGCACGTACCACGCGACCATTCCTCTCGTTCACTTGAATCGAAATCACCCCTTGTCCACCTCGACCCGTGCGTTTACCATAACCAAACTCTGTTGCCGTTAAAATAGGCCCTTCGGCAGCCGCAACCACCAATGAAATCACAGCTTGGCCTTCGGCCAATCGAATACCACGCACACCACGCGCTGTACGTCCCATCGGTCGAATTAAGTTCTCATCAAACCGAATAACTTTACCTGCATCAGAAAACAGCATGATGTGCTTTTCACCATCGGTAATATCAACACCGATGAGTTGATCACCATCCACTAAATCAACAGCAATAATCCCGTTACTACGTGGGCGACTGAATGCCTCTAACGATACTTTTTTAACCGTTCCACGCTGCGTTGCCATAAAGACAAATGCATTCGCATCATACTCCCGAACAGGTAACATAGCATGAATCGCCTCACCTTCAGCCAAAGGTAAAACATTAACAATAGGCTTACCCCGTGAAGTACGGCTTGCTAATGGCAATTGATACGATTTAACCCAATATAATTTACCGTGATTAGAGAAACAAAGCAGTGTGTCAGGCGTACTGGCAATCACTAATCGCTCAATAAAATCTTCTTTTTTAATATTAGTGGCTGACTTTCCTTTACCACCGCGTCGTTGTGCTTGATACGCGGACAGCGGCTGATATTTCACATATCCTTGATGCAACAAAGTCACAACAACTTGCTCTTCCGTGATTAAATCTTCAATCGTCAAATCACTTTGTGACGCCATAATTTCCGTACGACGTTCGTCACCAAACTGCGTTTTCATCTCAATTAATTCTTCACGAATGACTTCCATCAAACGCTCAGGTGAGTTTAATATTTCAAGCAACGCTTGAATCGCATCTAATAGCTGATCAAATTCTTGTAATAATTTATCTTGCTCAAGTGCTGTGAGTCGATGCAACCGCAACTCTAAAATCGCTTGTGCTTGGTCTGGTGATAAAAAATAACCCCCATCAACAAACCCAAGGCCTTCAGGTAAATCATCGGGTCTACAAGCCGCATTCCCGACTTTATCTAACATGGCCTGAACAGAACCAGGCGTCCACGCACGTGCCGTTAAACCTATTTTTGCATCTTGTGGCGTAGGAGACGCTTTGATTAAGCCAATCATTTCATCAATATTTGCAAGCGCTACAGCCAAACCTTCTAATACATGCGCGCGTGTCCGAGATTTTTTGAGCCGGAACAAAGAGCGTCGGGTCACCACTTCACGACGATGCCGTAAAAAACAATTGAGTATTTCTAATAAATTAAGTGGTTT
>JAAHTH010000998.1_pt1 | contig 14052 bp, 1 predicted proteins | sample 6116091 | NCBI WGS metagenome assembly JAAHTH01 (sample SAMN13939990, study PRJNA603662) | sponge metagenome | isolation source: marine sponge | host: Mycale hentscheli | place: New Zealand | collected 2006
CGGTTGGCGGAAACCACGCGTGCATTTGGCATGAGATATAAACTGCCAGCTCCACCACTGGACCTCAACTCAATTTCCTCCGCGGCGTCAATCGGAGAACTTACCGAGATATGCGCGTCGCCTGTCAGGCGAATCGCACCACCAGCTCGCATCTCCTGGTCAACGGACAGGTTACCAGACTGTTCCAGGTGAATGTCACCAAGCACAGAAGAGGCCGCAAGACTTGCGACTGCGATTCCCAGCTCGGTATCCACCGCACCAATATGACTCAAACTGCTAAGCCGAAGCTGTTCTGCCCGAACCCTCGCTGGGCTATCAGCGAGAGCACTTCCCTCGGAACCAATCAGAAGACTCGAATCTCCGGGAGTAGAGGAACCCGGCACAGTAAGCGAACCCGAGGGCGCGGCAAGTTGAACGGTTCCATCGCTACGGGCAGAACCCACCAGCAGATCCCCTGCAATTTCAGTGAGGTAAACACCTTGGGGAGCATCAGCCTGAAGCTCGCCAAGAGCAAGAGTCAAGATCGGATTTTGAGAGGCCCCGATTTGCACGCCGGAAGTGATTGACAATTGGTTGGTTTCGATCGTTGGAGCACCGTATGAAAAACTGAATGCACTGACATTCTGAATCGAATCCAGACCATCTCCGTGAGCCACAAAACCCACTTTTGCTTCATTGGTTCCCAGCACCTTAACCAGATCAAGAGCTGGCAGGTCGAACGTCAGCGATGTCCCAGCATTGGTCAACGTCACCGACGCAGTCCTTGTCAAGAACTCATAAATCAACAGCACTTCAATTGGATCTCCCGAGGAGATCCCGAACTGGTCGGGTACCGGCGTCGACTTAAATTGACCGCCATACGCAGCATCAATGGCGTCGTCATCAATCACCAGCGTGAATGTATTCGGAACAATTGTCTTCCCAGCTTGGGCAAGCGTTGCAACGTTGGTGTCGACAGATGCCAATACGAAACTGAGATTCGCATCGAAACCATCATTTTGGTAGACAAAGCTGGAGATGAATCGGTCCTCAATGGTAACCGAATTATCAAGTTGGGTCGCTGCATTGCTATACCAAGTATCAGTCGCTCCCGCCGGAGCAGCAGCATTTTGCAAGGCCACAGTATCCTCTGTAAAGGAAACCGATCCCTCTACGGATTCGCTGGCCCAACCGTTACCCGATCCATCGACACCGAAACCGGCTACGGAACCCTTGAAAAGGTTTTCAACTGCAAAAACATTCGCAGTGGGAGCCTCAATCGTTGAATCCCCCCCCGCGTAGATTGCATTCAGAAGCAGATTGTTGCTTGACGCATGCGTTAAGTAGAGATCATCGGTGGCAAACACGTCCAATCTGCCGCCCACCTGTACATTCAAAGGGATGGATTCCGTACCAAGAGCCTCACTCGCAACCAGACGCAAATCACCCGACACTATACCCGGCGAGCGTGTGATTTTGACGGCGTCAAAGAAAGCAGTCTGGTCGACAGACGCTGCATCCACTCCTTGGAATGTCAGTGTGTGTTGACCGGTAAACTCCCAACCACCAAATCCACTGATTGCTGGAGAACTACTTTTGTCTTCACGCCACAATTTAAAATCAGTGACCGTTTGAATGGATGACGCACCACCGTCTCCACCAGTGAACCCAATATATGCGTAGTCATCCAGTAACGTCGCGAGGTCAACTCCATCGTAGGTCCGTGTAAAAGTCGTGTTTTGCAAAGTATCCGTCAGGGTCTCCACGACTGTCTGCTGTACCGCATCAAAAACCAGTTGGACCTGAATTGGATTACCACTATTGAAATCAATCGGATCTGTTGAGAGATAGGCTTCTGAGGAATTGGTCGTGACAAAGTTCGAGCCCTGTTGGTGGCCATCGTAGAGATTGATTTGGTAGGCGGCCGTAGGTCCTGTAATCCCCACATAGCCAAGGGCTCCGCCTGTTGCACCAAGAGCGTTGGTGCCTTCCTTCTGAAATGCGAAGGTGACGCCATCAGCTGCTGCATCACCGCCTGCCTGATAGGTAAACTCAACAGTGAATTGACCAGCATCACCGATAGCAATAGGGGTTTGGTACCAATACGCATGGGCTTCACTGTATTGACCGTCGGTCAGTTCGATCGATGTTGTATCAAGGGAAAATGGAATCGTTACCGTTTCATAAGCAGTTGATACCGGTGTTTGCGTTGTTAATAGCTGGCCATCTAAATCGACAGTGAAAGTGGGAGAGGGAAAACCGCTTCTCTGAGCAACGTCGAATTGAAGCGAGTAGGCTTGTCCAGCAACCAACCCATCAATTTGCTGGGACATCTTTCCTTGCTCTTGAATGAAGGCAACCTGGCTTCCCAGTGGTGCGACCGGATTGTCATTCGTGAAACCACTGCCGTTGCCCGAGATGCCAGATTGACTACTGAAAGTCCAGTCGGTTGTCACCGGATCGTAGGTAAAGCCGTCAGCCGATTGTACTGGTTGCTCGAAGCTGCCATTTGCGATTGCACCGGTTGAAAAGACGGGACTGCCCAGCGTGAAGTCAGTCGCCGTGTAGACAAGGTCATTATCCGTGTAACCCAGCACCCCGCCCTTGTCACTCGACCAACCTGTTACCGAAGTAGTCTGATTCAAGGGTATGTTAAAAACATTTGCCTGAGAAACAAATTTAACAGTACCGGAAGTTTCAGCATGAAGAATATTGAGGTTCCCCAAAGCTTCCGCCAAGTTGATCGAGTCTTCCGCCTGGAGTTGAACCAGCCCATTTTCTGCAAGATCAACGTAAATGGGCTTGTCAATTTGAACCAACACAGCAACAGGAGTGACATTTTCAGGCTGACTGCGCGAAGAATACACGACACGCTGCCCACTCGCATTGACACCAATGATTTGCAGCTCTCCCGCGGCAGTTGCCTGGGTTAAAATTGATGTTTCTTGGCTGGACAAATTACCTTGCAGAAACTTTTCGTAGTCAATTTTAACTACATGAAAAGGTAAGCCGATACTTCCCGCGGCATCGAGGTTCAAGACAGTAGTCTTGACTGCCGGCTTGATGGGGCCAAGAACGGCAGAACCTTGTGGCCCCAGAGCTTCCAGCGACAGCATTGCAAAAGAATTGCTCAGATCAGTCGCACCATAGGTCAATTCGTTCACCACAACTTCCGAAGCGGTAAACGTGTAGTTGGGGTCGTAACTTTGGAACTGCGGTAAGCTGACCCAATCCGCACCAAACACCAGATTTTCTTGGAACACAGCCAGGCTATTTTGATACAGCAGGTTACCGTATTCCTGCACCTGTGCTTCAGTAGCAACAACCTCTGATTCGTTGCCCGACTGCTCGGTGTAATAAAGATTTGCAGGAGTTTGATAATACGTGATTCCATCATCATTAAGAACAAACATCCCGGTTTGTTCATTGTAAGCTCCGTTTGCAGGCAGTAGCGTCCAATACTGCAAGTACTTCTGATCGACGGAGGCCTCGAAAGCCGTTACAGTGAGGTCAGCAGTATTCTGCTGCACGTTCTTGATTTGCTCGATCAACTCTTCAGCTTCCTGACGCGTCAACTGATTGAGATTGAAAACATCGGAGGCATTCCCATCGGTGATACTGCCACCCTGCGTCGTAATCGAAACCACGCCCAAGGGAGAACTTGTGGTTACGGAAAGAAGCCGCAGATCGCCTTCAGGTTGAACCACAAAGACACCATCCGCGGCCGCCGCAGTTAACAACCCGTCGGTCACGGTACCTGATTCAAGTTGCGAGACCTGAGTGTAAATAGTCAGTGGTTCCAATTGCGTACCAATACTCCCGTTGACCACCTGCAAAGTAATATTGGTACCTTCGATTTTCGCATCACTCGCTCCCGATGTAAGATTGCCGGCGGTGGTCACTTCCACAGGCCCGTCCGATGCCACCAACTGCCCCACGTAAAGGTCGGCGTCAGCAGACAGATAAACGCCGGCATCTGAGTTGACGTTGACTGCATTGGATGAATCACTCTCAATGTGAATTGGAAAACCTGCTTCACCAACACTGCCGTTTTCAGCAACCAGATCAAGCTGCCCCGCCGCCACGACCGCGTTGTGAGCCTGCGTCAAATCTTGCGCTGACGACAAACGAACAGAACCCGGAAAAATAATATTTCCCGCCAATTCCAAGTCCTCGTTGGAGACCACTGCGAGACTACCCGATTGCACCCCGCCGAAATCGAGGGAAATTGGGTTTGCAGCTGGCACCTGATTCACAACTTGCAGCAGAATCTCGGTTGGATAAGTCCAGTCCCAAGTTGTCGACGGTCCCATGTCCCACGCATCGCTGGATGATCCGTCAAAATGAGTGGTGGCGGTCTCGGCTTGAGTGATGATCGCTTTAACAGTCTGGGTCGCGTTGGTCTCCGTATTCTCCGTGAGGATTTTTTGGCGCCAGAGATCGTTCCACGAAGCAAATCCTTCCAAATTCCCCGAACTTGAAGTCAATGAAAAATCAGTGACTGTTTGTATCGAAGTTGCTCCACCATCGCCTCCCGTGAAGCCGACATAAGCCGACGATCCGAGTAAGGCCCCCAGGTCAATATTATCGTGGGTGATTGCGTATGACGTGCCGGCAGTCAAGTCCGTCAGTGTTTCCGTCAAGGTCTGCGCATCAACATCATAAGCGAGCTCGACACGGATCTCATTGCCACTGTTGAAGTTCACAGGACTGGTTGAGATATAATTCCCGGAGGTATTGGATGTAACAAAATTCGACCCCTGCACGTGGCCCTCATACAGGTTGATTTGATAGGCCGCTGTCGCCCCCGTAATACCAACGTAACCCAAGGCCCCCCCCGGACCGCCCACCGCTGTGGCCCCTTCATTTTGAAATGCAAAAGTGATTCCATCGGCAGACCGTTCGCCACTTGCCCGATAGGTAAAAGTGACGGTGAAGTCGTCTTCCAAGGAAGTAAACTTCTCTGGATGCCAATAGGCGTTAGCGTTGTTGTCCTGCCCGTTGGACAACAGTAGTGTGTCGATCGATGGAAAAGGATTCTTTTCAACCGTTGTATTGTTTGAAGAGCCACTTTCTGGTCCCCAAGTCCAAGAATCATCGTTTGCTGATGAGGACTGAAGATCATATCCACCGCTGGCATTGACGCTGAAATGCAGGTCACGCGAAATCCACGCATCGGTCTCCCATTGATAAGCAAGCTCTGACGACATGACACTACCCGCAACGCTACTCTGCTCTGAACCGGGTTGGAAAGAAGCAGAATCTGTCGCCAACGAATTGACCAGCGTCATCTCATCCATGTCAGAGTTGAAATCACCTTGAAAAACACGAACTTCGTCCACAGGGTTGTAAACGTAAGCAGTTGATTTATTGGTAATGGTGTCGTTCATTAGTACAATCCCAGCCACTTGTTGGTCTGATGCTGCGATTGTCGCCAAGACAAGCGGATAATTGGTCTGGTTGTTGATCGCGATGTCCCCAGGATCACTGTGGACATTGATTTGACCAAACTCTGTGGTCGAAATGATGGCTCCCGTGAAAACAGCCTCAGTCACTCCCGCATTGATTGCATAAGGATCAAGAAAAATCTTCTCATAGGCAGCGTCGTAATACCCCGTCATCCCTGAGTTGCCGAAGTACGAATCGATATCCATTGTCGCGCTGGCCTGCGTTCCATTCTCATAGGCATTTTGATAGTTCATTATCTGCTGATTGAGATCACTACCCAGAACGACACTGATTTCCTGATTGACAGCCCCAACATTGATTGGACCGTTGATATCCAGAAAGAGAGCGGTGATATCCAACGATCCAGCAGTAATTCCACTTCCTCCGAGCGATCGAGCCGAAGGACTCGACACCGAAACGGAGGTGGGAAAATCTGCCGGCAGCACAGGGAAGATCCCCTTACCTGGCGAAGCGTTGTCGTTTTGGGGCCCCGTACCCTGAGTGACATTCTTGTAACTGTCAGCATCGTTCCCAGTCGCCGCTTTGCTGTAGATTTGCGCATTAGCCAAGGTGTCGAGATATCCCAACCCATCAGTCAGATTTCCTGCCCCGGAACTGATAGTTGTTCCACTGGCATCCTCCCACAGATATGGGATCTGACTACCAAAGAAAATGATGCCACTACCGTTTTGAGTCGTCCCGTAATTGTCTTTGGCCTTGTTCGGATAATTGCCGCCAACCTCGCCAGGTCTGACGTCGTAGTTAACCCTTGCATGGTCGTTGCCGGTGTTGTAGAGCCAGTTTGAGAATGTGCCGTCATTGCCGTTTGCATTGGATTCATCGATATAGAGAACCGTGGCTGCAGTGGTTGCAGCAAGATTTGCTGTGTAATTGGTCACATAGGAATTCAGTCCCGGGACAAAACCGGCTGGATTAGTAGCCAAAACCAATTCATCAAGGAACACCGTCTCATCCGCACCACTGGGCTCCAGTCCAGTCACGGTCAACAACCGATTGCCGTTAATCTCCCAATTTTCAAAGCCTTCACTCGACGTCGATCCATTCGGATTATCCAAATCGTTAATCGTCATCGCAAAACTACTGACCGTTTGGGTCGAAGTCGCTCCTCCATCCCCTCCAGTAAACCCGATGTAGGTCGAAGCACCAAGCAGATCTCTTAGATCAATATTCTCGTAGGTTTGGAAGTACGTCGTATTGGCGGTCAAGTCGGTAAGGGTTTCTGTCACGGTATTTGCATCCGCATCGTAAACGAGTTGGACACGGACCTCGTTACCACTATTGAAGTCCACCGGACTGGTTGACAAATAGTTTCCGGAGCTATTGTCTGAAACAAAATTCGAGCCCTGCACGTGCCCGTCATACAAGTTGATTTGGTAGGCCGCGGTGGGGCTCGCAATGCCAACGTACCCCAAGGCACCACCGCTGTCGCCAATCGCGTTGACGCCAACGTTTTGAAACGCCAAGGCGATCCCATCGGCTGCCTTATCGCCACCCGCCTGATAAGTGAAATCGAAAGTAATTGTTCCCGACTCCGGAAGATCGATTCGATCCTGATACCAAAACGCCTTGGATGTATCGTTAACGCCGTCGGTTAAAAGCAGTGAATCTGTATCGACCGTTTCTTTGGCGGGAACTTCAAAACTGCAACTGTAAATGTCGTAACTGATCGAAGTGGGCGTAATGGTGCATAGCGACTGCCCATCCAAGGCGATTTCAATACTCTGTTCGGGATAGCCCTCGCGTTGCGCCGCTTTGAACTGCATGACATAAGAACTGCCATCCGTCATACTGTCGATGTACTGACTGATTTGTCCCTTTTTCTGCAAAAAAGCGACCTGCGTTCCTTGGGGAGCATCTGGGTTTCCTGAAGTGAATCCACTGCCGTTGGTGGATACGCCTGATGACCCATTAAAATCCCAATCGCTCCCGCTGGGATTGTAGATGTAAGAGGATGTCGATGGGGTTTCAAACGTGCCATCTCCCGACAGTGAAGTTCCCGGCGTCCAGTAGTCGATGATCTCGCCACTGGATCCGTAGTAGTCAGCGGGAGTGCTTACGATGTAGGCCGAATTTGGCGTGCTGATGGAAACTGATTTTGCGTTGATCGGTGCCGTCTGAACCAGAGCACCCATCACATTGGTGATCTGAACCGATCCTGCCGTATTGACAATGTCTTTTTCGATAGCAACGGCAGGTCCAGCAGAACTGCCAGGAATCGATTCCCCGTAGGTTTGAGAAATCACAATTTCCGGAACAGCGTTTGTTTGGTGGAAGCTAATTGAGCTAGGGTGGTCCGCCCCACCAACAATGTTGACCTGTCCCATGTTCAACGTGTTCGCCGCCAAGGTACTCGCTGGTGCATTGTTTGGCGCGTCCTCTCCCAAATTACCCAGCAGCAGGTAAGCAGGACTGCTGTTACTGATACTGACTGAGGGCACTTTGGCTGTCACACTGCCACTGCCATTCAATGTATCGGCGTAAAGAACAGCTTGTCCTCCCACCGCCGCCAAATCGGTCAGCTTGATGGCGACCACAGGCTGGTCCGAAATTGAGGATTCAAGAATCGCTCGTGAGGTGGCGTCTAACCCATCGAGTAGCTGGGTCGCGTCATAGTTCGGATCACGCACAACCTGAAAAGGAAGAAACGCATTGGATACGTCAAAAATATCATTCGGAAGTGGCTGAATCGTCGTGATTGATTCGGCGATCGTTTCACTGACCAGATTATTGACATTGATGGTATCACCGGAAGCAGGAATCACAACCGACAATTCGTTCATGTTGCCCGCGATTACTTCTCCATCAAATGTCACCGCATTACTTTCGGTCAAACCATCGCTCCCCTGATGCACCTTGCCTTTAGCGCCGTCGATGTTGGCAAACGTATACCAAGATGCATTGTTAATTCCTGGCACAGCACCAAACTCAACGTCTGCGTGACTGATGATCGAAGTTCCCGGCTCGATTGTGACGGCGTTGTTCACCGTTGCACTGGCATCAGCCGTCGTGCTTGGAATCTCCAGCAGGCCAGCGCAACGGGCTGTCACAACGGCATAGACATCCATCAGAGTGCCCTTGTTTCCAACAGGGTTGTAACCAGCGGTGACAACGATATCCCGGCCAGCATGCAGTTTTGTGTTACTACCGATCGTCACCGTTTGAGTGGATTTCATTTCATTGCTGGAATCACTGCTGCTGCCCCCCGCCAACCCAAACGTGTAGGAATCCGCATTACTGGTGGTCGCGCTGTAATTGTTGGTACCAATACCAATTTCCCCCCCAGGAGCGACGATCTGAACATCCGATCCGACAGTGATCGTGTTGTTCAGAGTGGAGTCCAAAATCGATTGAACCCCCGCGCCATTAATGGCACCGCCCGTCCCCAAATGGGTCAACTGGGTTGATTGCCAGTCGTTAGTGGATCCAATTTCAACATTCCCGTTTTCCGTAGATTCAATGGAAACGTAGTCGTGGAGCTCAATCGTTGAACTACCAGTCACGGTGGAATTCGCGGTGCCACCAAATCCCGAGATGCCACCACCGGCACCAACTCGAGCCATAAACCCTGCAGCATTGTTGCTGTTGCCATCGCCGATCCCCAATGACGTGTTGGATGCTGACACAGCGACCGTCACCGAGGCCAGAATGGTCGTGTCAGCCGTGGTCTCGTCTGGGGTACCCACACTCAGTGTCAAGACTGGCTCGGAGGTGTTGTAGGACCTGGCAGCGGATCCCCCGACCTCCGTGGCGTAAACAGAATTTGCATTGGTCGAATAGCGTGTTTCAATGATGCCCGAAATGTTCGTTGGCCCGGAGATTAAGTCCATCTGCTTGATGGTCATTTCGACGTTGGGAGAATTCGTGGTCGTCGCTTTTGCGGCATCTCCCCCAACCAACGAACCGGACCCTGATTTGGCTTGCGTGTTATTCTGATTGCTCGCTTTTACGTCAAAGGTTGTTGTTCCGATTACATTCAGGTTCACCTCCGCAACCTGCAATGACACGTTGGGAGAAACATCGCTGTCCACTTTGAAAAAGCCCACGCCCATCAGCGAAGCACTGATGTCCTCGCCCTCGCCGCCAGCTCCACTCGTTCTTGCCGTTGCAACGTTGGTCGAACTGGCTGTCACCAGTAGATTCCCATCAATATTCCATTGCTGATTCTGCCCGGTAAAGATTGTGGATACCGACTCTCGCACGGTCACGTTATGATTTTCTCCCGTCCCGGCCAGCCCACCGACCGTGACTGACATCCCCTCAGACGTGACACCCTGCGTGGTCGATGCAATCACGCTGAGGTCATTCACGTCAAGAGCCGAAACTGTACTGAGAATCGCCAGCGTCGATCCAGCCCGCTCTGCATCAGAGTTAAAGACACCCACCGAACCAAGGCCTCCGGAGCCCCCAAAAATCTCGGCTAGGATTTGTTCAGAGCTGTCTGCTTTGACAGTCAAATCACCAAAGACGGCACCCGGCAACGCGGTCATCGTGGCCCCATCCCCAAAGGAAGCGGCGACTTCAGCATTGCTGGTAATGTTTGAGTTGCCACCGGCTCCCGACGCACCAATGCTAATCGAAAGCGACGTTGCAACCGAATCGGTTGTCAGCTGCACTCTATCCTCTGCGACGATTTCAACCGGTGCGCCGGTATCGTTGGTACCGCCCGTCCGTATCGTAGTACTCTGAACTTCCGACACGACTTGATCGTTGTTCACGATCTCCGCAAGAGAAACCCCGATGGACGCACCAAACCATCCGAGTGATGCTGCTGCCGTTCCAACCGTAACGTCACTGTTACCAGAGTCAGTGGCTTTGACACTCAAACCAGCGACTCCTTCGACCGTGAAGTCCGATACCCCATTCACGGCCGCCTTGATGATATTATTCGTGGTAACCTTCGAAGAAGCTCCCGAACCGGATCCCGCTGCACTAGCGAAATCGGGGGCAATGGAAACGCTTACCGCCACGGCAATCGCTTTATTCAGAATTGCCTGGTCGCAGGTTGCTGCTACGGTGATCGCTCCTCCTGCATTAACGCTCGAACCGTCAGCGGAAATCGCATGATCGACCAAGGTGCCATCAGCGAGAGGTTGCTGGCCAATCCATGCCAAGACCGTATTGCCCATGGTCACTTTGTTGGTCACCGCGCTGGGAGCGAGCGCGACCGCACCTGCGGAGCCATAGGAGACCTGCAAGCTGCCGGCCCCACTGCCGGTCGTCATCCTTGATTGATCATCTGCCTGAACAGTGAGCGTAGCACTAACAGTCACGTTGCTGTCCGAGATACCAGCATGCACGGAATCTGATTGATCAGACTGAAGGAACGCGCCAGAAAAGCCGAACGCGGCGCCAAATTCCGCCGTGGAAACGGCTACAGAAACAGCAACGCCGAATGCAGCGTTATCACTTATCGGTGAGTGTCGTGCGATCACGTTCACGCTTTCCCCAATCACCGCGGAGCTATTTTCGATCGTTGCCGAGGTATGACTGGATGAATCGAACGAGTTCTCGGCACCGCCAACTGCGATATCGACCGAGGATCCTGTCAGCGAAACACTTTCAGAAACCGATGCCCCACCTGCATCGGTTGACACGTTCAATTGGTTGGTTGCGAGTACCTGAACCGTCGACTGGGATTCATTGGCTGAAGAATTCTGATTGAGCTGCGAGTTCGTTGTCACGGTTGCTTGAGTACTGATTTTTATATCCGTAACGACAACGGCACCATTGACAACGATCCCAAGTGAAAACGAACTGTCGGCAGAATTCTCGCCCTGCGCACTTCCTGCGATCGCAAGGGAGTGCATGCTCTGTTCCCCCACTTGAGATTCGACGAGATTTTGCCTCGGGACAAATGAGGCGGTTTGATCGGTCAGGGCTCCGGTGTAGGCCTGCACGGTAATGTTCCCCATGCGATCGATCGTCGAATTCGTTACCTGAGCAAGTGTGGGGAGTGCGGCTCCATCATCGTCATTGGGTCCCAAACGAGCGACGATAACAGCAGCTCCTACCCCAATCCCGATTTGTGTCTCTTTGGTCGAGAGCGGTTTCCCAAAGTCGATGGAAAAATAGCCGGCGAACGATTCCATCTGAGGTGCTAGCACTGCCACCACCGTCATGGGATCCATGGTGGCAGCATTTTCAATCGTGCTGCCAGAGACCTGTGCCGTTGTGTTGGGGGAGAGATAATTGGTCGCCCACATACCCCCAATTTCCATGCTAGCTCCTGAGGGCACCGCGACGTTCACCCCAGCACTGAGTACCCGACTTGACGTGAAGTCCTCCGCCGTGACGTCAAAAACTCCCTCACTCTGATGAAGCGTGCTACCGACGACCTCTGCCATGGTTGTATTGTCGATCTGGTTCCAGACGGCACTCATCCCTACTCCAACCGCCGTTTTTGCACGCGGCTTGTCGCTGCGGCGATCGTAAGTGACCGCTGCCGTACCGGCACCGCCCCAAATCTGATCCAGCTGCAGAGCACTCAAGCTGATTTCGCCAAGGCCTTCACTCTGTGTGAGGTTGGTAGCAGAGGAAATCGTTGTATTCTCGATTTCGTTGACCACCACTGAACCGGCGATTTGCAGATCCGCACCCTTTGGCGCTTGGACCTGAAGGCCGGCCGCGCAGGTACCAATCCGTTTTTCATTGAGTGCTTGCAGATCTATCCCGAGATACTCGACTGTCGCGTTTTCGAGCATGGCTGTGACAAGGGATTGGTACTCTGCCACAGAAGCTGAGCCTGCAATTCCCGCCATAGCTCCCGACTTACCGCGTGCAATCGAAATCGTCGCTTGACCACCAATTGGGTTCATGATCGATTCGTTCTTCGCTGAAATCTCCAGCACGCTCAGTTCAGTGCCCTCACTTTCGACGCCGGAGATGGTACCTGGACTGCTGAGATACGCCTGCGTTCTATCATCAACGAACGCACCTGAAAAATCACCGGAAATTCCGAGGCCCCACTTTCCTTCGATACTTGATGCTCCACCGACGTCGCCTTCCGCGGGGACCTTGTCCTCACCATCTCCACCAATTGAAGAATTACGGCTAGCTGAAATCGCCCCAACGAGCGCCATTGGCATGATTGTTCCGTCCATCGACGCGTCGATAGTAAAGTCACCGCCTGCCTGTTTTCGATTGGTCGACTTCGGTGTGCCACCAGCAGTTCTTGATCCAACGCCGGCTGCGGCGTCTCGATTCAATTCGATCACCGAGGTGCTGACCCCAATGCCCTTGGTCGCACCCAGCATCACCGCACCACTGATCGCCCAGAGGTCGCTACTGTCCGCTGCTTCCACCACCACTTCACCGACAGTCCCACTAATCGGTGTCAATTCAATGGGAAGGTTCTCCGAGTTGAGTTCGGCGTACGTGAACTGGCCACGGTCAGCATCGTTTTCCTCGTTCTCGCCCATCAGCAGGTACGTAGTGCTAGCCTCGAATCCGAAGCCAGAGCTGCTACCAGCTGATTGACTGATTTCTATCAGTTCAGTTGCAGTTTCAGCCTGAACAGACAAACCGACGTTGTCTTCACCACTACCATAAGTCACATTTGTGGAAGTGTTTTGAGGTGCATTGCCATCTGGATCTACGCCACCGAGCAAGGCTTGGGTTTGCTCCGAAATGATCACAAAGTTAGCCGAACCACCGAACGCATTACGGCTAGATTTTTTAAATGGCAGAATATTGTTTGCGAGATCCGCTGTGCCAAGTGTGAGCAGGTTCAAACCGATGTAAAGCTGACCGGCGATTCCCCACTGCGTCATGTCACTCTTGGCATCGATAGAGACGCCGTTGGTTTGCTCTAATTCACCAAGGTCAGCCGTCTGGAGCGTCGTTTCCGCCGCGACGTCATACCAGGAAAAACCGGACGTACTCTGGTTGATCTGCGCCCCGTCGGCAATCTGAGCTAGATTGCGATTAGTGATATCCTCAACAATCACGCTGCCAGTCAGGATCCAATCCAGTCTTTTTGAGTCTTCGCTGCCAACCCCTTTGATGCCGACGTTGGTCGACGTATTAAAGAACCAGGACTCGACCGCGTTGACCGTCGGATTCAAGGCCAAACTTTTGATGATGCCATAGGCTTCATCCCAGCCACCACCGTCGGCGCCGGGAATCGAATCGCGACGAGGGTAGGTAATCTCGGAAGCGACTTCGACCCCCTCGGTACCAGTCACCTCGGCATCCGATTCAATCACAGCTTGGCTGGAGTTGTTTAAAACTGCCACCACTGTCGCCACTGCCACCGCACTGCTTTTGCTGTGATCCACCGCCGATTCACCTTTTGAGCTTTGTTTCGCCAAACCGGCATTTGCAGAAGCGTGGATTTTTTCAGTCAGATCACTCGTTACAGCGACATTACCTTCGGCCCCGATCGTAGCTGTATTTCCAATGACTGATTGAACATCGTTCTTGACATCCAAGATCGATACACCGAACGTCGCGGAGAATCGATTGACTTTATCTGCGAGGTGCTCGGGAGTTCTCTCGGTTATCTCATGATCAATCGCGCTGGGCCCCCCAGCTTTTTCTTTCGAGAACCACCTGGACTTGGCCGGCTTGGCGCCGGGGGGGTGGGGGGCCCGCGCCGGGGGGGCC
>JAAHTH010002485.1_pt1 | contig 14032 bp, 8 predicted proteins | sample 6116091 | NCBI WGS metagenome assembly JAAHTH01 (sample SAMN13939990, study PRJNA603662) | sponge metagenome | isolation source: marine sponge | host: Mycale hentscheli | place: New Zealand | collected 2006
AATGTGTCGGGGCCGCCAATGATTGGCAGGTGTTGATACTCGGTGATGAGCCATTCGACCCCATCTTTTTCCATGGTTAACAAAAGCTTTCGAGGTATTTGAGCATTTTGAATGGCGTTCGAGCCTTTGCCACTAACCTTGACCTTCACCATCATCTCAATGTCAGCTTGCAGCGGGTAGGTGTCTTCGATCACGCGGATTTTGCTGATCTGTGTAACTTTGGCTAGGCCAAACGTCCAGTTCTGTAACTCGAGGCGGGCGCGGGCTTCGAGTTCGGAATCCGCAATGACAGCGACGGCACTGTTATGGTCGTTGCGTTCTACCGCGTCCGCAAGCGTGTAGAGAAGACCTTGAATTTGCTCGCGGTCTGTTTCCACCTGATTCGCGATGAACCAGGCAAGGGGAATCAAGACGACAAAGAACAGGCCGGCGAGGGCAAGCGGTTTGTTGCCGCTGCGTAGCCAACCGTAAAGCAATCCGAAGCCCATCGCCCCCAGCATCAGCGAGACGATGAGCGGTTCTTCGGCAATTAGTCGAAACATGGTGGTTCAGCTCTCCAGTCGCAATGTGGGACTTTCAACGCTGGTAACGCCATCGCTCAAACTTTCGACTGGATTGATCACTTTTGCGGGAAAAGTGGTCCACCATAAAGTGCGGTGTCACCGAGCATCTCTTCGATTCTCAGCAGCTGATTGTACTTTGCCATCCGGTCGCTGCGGCTCGCAGAGCCAGTTTTTATTTGACCGGTGGACATTGCAACGGCAAGATCTGCAATCGTCGAATCCTCGGTTTCGCCGCTTCGGTGACTCGACACGGAAGTGTAGTTGTGGCGAGCTGCCAGCTGGATCGAGTCAATCGTTTCGGTCAGGGTACCGATCTGGTTAACTTTGATGAGAATGCTATTTGCAATTCCTTCATCGATACCACGCTGCAGACGTTCCACGTTGGTGACGAACAGGTCGTCGCCGACCAATTGGACTTTGTCACCTAATTTTTCGGTCAGCTTTTTCCAAGTATCCCAGTCGTCTTCGGCACAGCCATCTTCGATGCTGCAGATGGGGTATTTGGAGCACCAGTCAGCCATGAAGTCGACCATTTCGTCGCCAGAAAGCTGCTGTCCGTCGATCGAGTACTTGGCCGAATCGGCATCATAAAACTCGGTTGAAGCTGCATCCAACGCGATCCAAATCTGCTCGCCTGCTTTGTAGCCTGCTTGATCGATTGCTTGCAAAATGACGTCAAGGGCTTCCTGGTTGCTTTTCAGGTCAGGAGCAAATCCCCCCTCGTCACCTACCGAAGTGTTGTAGCCCTTGCCTGACAGCACCTTCTTGAGATTGTGGAAGACCTCAGTGCCAGCTCGCAGTGCGTCACTGAAACGCTCGAAGCCGAGCGGCATGACCATGAATTCTTGAATGTCGCCGGAATGGTCGGCATGTTCGCCGCCATGGATGATGGTCATCATCGGAGCAGGCAGCAGTCGAGCACCCGCGCCGCCAAGGTAGCGGTAAAGGGGTTGACCGGTGCAATGTGCTGCCGCGTGTGCCGTGGCTAGCGAGACGCTGAGAATAGCGTTGGCTCCCAGTTCCTTCTTGTTGGGCGTGCCATCGAGTGCGATCATGGCTGCATCGATCCCAGCTTGATCCGTTGCATCCATTCCCTGCAAAGCATCGGCGATCTTCTCGTTCACGTTGCTGACTGCGGTTTGAACACCTTTGCCCATGTACATGGACTTATCCCCGTCGCGAAGTTCCCAAGCCTCGTGAACGCCTGTGCTGGCTCCACTGGGAACCGCTGCTCGGCCGTGACTACCGTCGCTCAGCAGAACTTCCGCTTCGACGGTGGGATTGCCCCGACTATCAAGGATTTGACGGGCGTGAATGGCTTCGATCAGCGTCATGGGAACCTCTTCTAAATAACGAATTGACTGTTGGTTACGTTGTGTTGTGGGGCGGCATTTTGTTCAATGCACGTTTCAGTGGCTACCCGCCAACCGTTTTCAGGTGGCCACATCTGCTGTTAAATGTCATTGTGTTGTGATTTTGTCCCCTAGCGGGCTTTTTTGATAGATCTTTTACCCCTAGGTGGTCGTGAATGTTTACCGGATTGGTCGAAGCAATTGGCGAAATAGCGGCGGTGACCGAGCAACCGCCCGGTCGACGCTTCACAATTGAGGCGGGTCACTTGGCTGAAGATGCATCGATCGGAGACAGTATTTCTATCAATGGATGCTGTTTGACCGTGATTGCGATCGCTGGTAGCAAACTCGACTTTGAAGCCGGCGAAGAAACGCTCTCGCGAACCAACTTGGGTAGCCTGGGGGTTCACTCGGGTGTTAACCTAGAACGGTCCTTGGCTGTGGGGGATCGACTGGGCGGACACTACGTTACCGGGCATATTGATGGCCTCGGCAAATTGTTGGAACGGCGGGAAGATCCACCATGGGCTCACCTGCGGTTTCAGATGCCCAAGCGTCTTGCTTCACAGGTCGTTGCCAAGGGCAGTGTTGCGATCGATGGGATCAGTTTGACCGTTGTCGAAGCCGATCAAGATTCCTTCACAGTAGCGTTGATTCCACACACGCTGGAAGTCACCACCCTTGGGCTGAGAAAAATAGGCGATGCCGTCAATCTGGAAACGGATGTGCTCGCCAAGTACGTTGAGCGTTCGTTGGGATTTGTCAGCGACTCCTGACGCATTGGTTTCACCACAGAACTCATTTCACCGACTCATCCTTTCCCTCACCGGCATTTCGCTTGAACCAACCTCGTCAAACCGCCACGTATCTCTCTAAACGTCTTGCTGCTGCCGGTCTCAGGCCCGTTTCAAGATTTGGACAGAATTTCCTGATCGACTTGAATCTGATCGACTTGATCGCTGATTCTGCCAATCTTTGTAAAACAGATGTGGTGCTGGAGGTTGGAACAGGCGTTGGTTCGCTGACCAGTCGTTTATCGGATCGCGCGGGCGCTGTGCTCAGCGTTGAGATCGATGCCAACTTGCACCAGTTGGCAAGCGAGGAGTTAGAAGGAAGAGCCAATGTGCGTTTGATTCATGGTGATGCATTACGAAATAAAAATTCACTCCGTGATGATTTGATGGGGCAGATTCGTAGTGCCATGGAGACCATCGGAGATGATGCAAGGTTTTTGCTGGTTGCCAATCTTCCGTACAACGTCGCCACACCCATTATCAGCAATCTGCTGCATGAGACGCCGGCACCCGACTCGATGGTGGTCACCATTCAAAAAGAATTGGGCGACCGAATCGTTGCTACTTCAGGCAATAAAGACTACGGCGCCCTGAGTGTCTGGATTCAGTCAATTTGTGATTGCGAAATTGTTCGAGTGCTGCCACCCACGGTTTTTTGGCCTCGGCCAAAAGTGCATTCGGCTGTTCTGCGGATCGACCTTGCGAAGGAACGATTAGCCGCATTTGCGGATTTGAAATACTTTCATCAAACTGTACGGGCGTTGTTTTTTCATCGTCGCAAATTTCTCCGCAGCGTGGTGATTAGTGCCATGAAAGACCGACTCGACAAGTCGGAGGTGGATCAAGTGCTGACGGCACTCGGGCACGATGCCAATCAGCGAGCCGAGCAACTGACGGTCGAGCAAATTCAGAAGCTCGTCGAAGCGTTGCGATTGGCCGAGGTCGAGAAGGGGCAGGCGTGAAAGCCCGCTTGATGCTGTTTTGAAGGTAGCGGGTCGCATGAACGGAAATGTAGTCAAACCAGCTTCGCTTGACAGTTTCGATTGATGTGCACAACACAATGTCCCAAACCAGCAACATCGACGTGCTGGCAGTTGACGGGTAGACCTGTTTAATATCCCTATCGAAACGAGACTGTTTTGACGGAGAACTTCACATGCCTTTGATTCAGTTCGCGGGGGAGACGATCTGCTGTGCAAGAGGCGATAATTTGCGTTCTGTTCTGCTACGACACAAACCTTCCATGAGGGGCAGCCTTTACAATGGCGCTGCTGGACTCACGCATTGCCGAGGATTAGGAACCTGCGGCACTTGTGCGGTAGACGTGAAGGGTGACCTGACGCCTATGACGAAGATCGAAAAGTGGCGACTTGGGTTCCCGCCGCACCAATTGGACTCGGGTTTGCGTCTTGCATGCCAAGTTTGCGTGATGGGAGATCTAGTCGTCACGAAACATTCAGGACTGTGGGGACAACGCTTTGCCGACTGAGTGGTTCGATTTCAAAATTCTACATCGGAAGAACGCCTGTTTGGTTTCGGATTTGAGCCTTCGTCTACCGGTAGCAAAAAGACGGTAGCGTCCGGACTGATCAGTGCAATTTAAAATCAGTGCAATTTAAAAATCAGTACAATTTAAAAATCAGTACATGGCTTGAGAGTTATGAACATTCGACGAAGAGAAGCGTTAGTTGTACTTGCCGGTGTGCTTTGTGTACCTGGTTGCAGTGACAATCCTGTGAGCAACGCGGTGACCGATGCCGTCGAGGAGATCCCAACTGAGACCATCGAAAGCCTCCATGTTGGCCTGAGAGGCTTTCAATTGGTGGCATTCCTTGTGGGTAAGCGAGTGGTGCGACTGCCCCATCCAGCCATTCGAATACTTGGCGTTGCTCTGGTTTCGACGGCCTTGGTCAGTCTGTTGGCAATTGAGTATCTGGATGACGAGTTGAAGCGAAGGCAGATTCGTGAAGAGTTGTCAGAGCAAGAGCGGGCATCAATCGAGGCACTCTTAGCGGTCGTCTTCACGACCGAGAATGGTTTGGACGAGCAGGTTCAATTGGGGCCGAATCGTTACGAGTCTGAGTCGGGTTGAAGTAAGGAGGTTCGCCCTGGCCAAGCCACGCGGTAGTTGTGTTTTCTTTTCAAGCTTGTCCTGATGTTGAAACAGGGTGTCTCAGTCCTTTGCTGCGGTTAAGGAGGCATTGGTCTTGCATTCCCCGCGTAACGCGAGATTCCATACTTTTGACGAATGAGCTTAGTAAATTGTGTTTGCTGGGATCCCAACTGTATCTTCGTGTCTTCTCTGGCTCGCTGGCGTGACCGCGTGGTCCGCTGTTGAATCCAGCGTCAAACGGGGCTTCGGTCGATTGGTTTTACCCCGGTATTTTGGTGTGGTGTTGCCATACGGTCGCCAACGCTGCCGATGGGCGTTGACATGAGGGCAGGATTGCGCCGCCACTGCTCTGTTCACTGCAGTTGCATGATTCCATCACGGTCTTGGCCTCGCCAATTTTCGCGGTCGAAGTTTGCCCAGTGAGACAGGCCCCACAGCGTCAGGCCCCACAGCGTCAGGGCCCACAGCGTCAGGGAACGAGATCGCAGGCTGTCGTCTTCTCCTGCTTCCTCATCTGGGGCTGTGATCAATTGGGGCTGTGTTCTGTCTGGGGGCTGTGATGTTGCTCGACAAGTCGCAGATAAGAGGAGGAAATTCATGCCTCGCAGTTATAATTGGGAACACGCGGGTTTGTCGCTGCGTCTGATTTCTCGAGTGATTAGGCCGCGTCCTCGTCCAAAATAACCGTTTTTTTAGCGATGTCGTCTTAATTATCGGGTTTCCTGCGGTGTCAGAGCGTCATTCACGCTTGTTAAAGCGTAGGGGTCATGCGGGATTTGTTTGTCCTGACGCCTATGGAATGCCGACCGTTTACCGATGACAACGCATTGCAAGCGTGCGTGGGCCCCAAATGTCCACGTTGTTTGATTCATTTTCCTGTCTCTTTCTGGCTTCTTTTGAGACCGATCATGCACTTTTCGACCAATCCTTCGTCGCCTCAGTCCCGTCGTCAGCGATTTCTCAAGCAGCTTTGGGACAGTTTGACGGGGGGGGCAACGCGTCAGCCGGACACCAGCCGCAACCGCTTGCAGTTGGAACCGCTGGAGAAACGCCAATTGCTGGCTGGTGACATGGAATTGTTGTTCACCGAGCCCACCGACGAGTTGGGGATTGGGAGCGATGCGAACGAGGTCGCGGATGCTAGTTTGCAGGCGTCGGGTGTTGGGGAGGGCGAGGCCGCCGACGATCTAGTGCAATTTGCCAAAGATTTGGCTGCTGCTGACGTCAAGTATTTTGGAGCTGCGTGGTGCCCCGCATGCACCCAGCAAAAGCAGTTGTTCGAGGATGGCGGACACTTTTTACCGTTCATTGAAGTCACGAATCCCGATCGAACACTGAATTCTGTTGGTGTTGCCAACTCGATCAGCAGTTTCCCGACTTGGGTTTTTCCGGATGGCTCTCGGGTAGAGCAGGTCATGACTCTGGCTGAGGTAAGCAGCGCCAGTGGCGTCGCAATTCCGCAAAGTGAGAATCCGTCTTTTGCGACGATCGGCGATCAAACCGTCAGCATCGGTGCTCCTGTCCATGTGAGCGTGGACGCTTATTCGCCTCAGGGTGGGCCATTGACGGTCACCGTTTCGGTGTCTGACCCCAGCTTGCTCGAAGCACAGGTGCTGACAGGAAATCGGTCCATTCAAATCGATATGGCGGGTTACGGTGACATGGTGTTTGAACTCTTTGAGCAAAGAGCACCCCGTCCGACTGAAAGAGTGATTCAGCTGGCTGAAGAAAGCTTTTATGACGGAATTATTTTCCACCGAGTCATCGATAATTTCATGATTCAGGGTGGAGATCCTACGGGAACCGGAACGAGCGGTTCCAGTTTGGGAACTTTTGATGATCAGTTCGATTCGGAACTGTTGCATGTGCGGGATGGAGTACTTTCATTCGCCAAGTCCAGCGATGATACCAACAACTCCCAGTTCTTCATTACGGAAGTTCCAACCCGCTACCTGGATGGAAATCACTCTGTATTCGGACAAATCGTTGAGGGATCCGATGTTCGTGAAGCGATCAGTGAAACCAGCACGGGCGCAGCTGATCGACCTGATATCGATATCGAGATCAGCACGATCAATGTCTTCACTGACACCGAAAACTCAGTTGTCATGCTCAAGCCAACGGGTGCAGGAACGGGACAGGTCAGTGTCACCTACACCGTGACAGATCAAGCTGGCAACAGCGTCTCAGAAACAACGCAGGTAAGCGTGGAAAATGACGTGTCCAATACTCAGCCTTGGCTGAACGATATTGCGACGCCGGACCCTTCACCGGTCAATACCACCGCAGAGCTACAGCTTAGTAGCACGGATGTTGAAGGTGACGCTGTCACTTATTTTGCCCAGTCATTGTCATCAGGAGCCAACGGTTCTGTTTCGATTGACGAAACAAGTGGCTTGGTGACCGTGACGCCAGCAACCGACTTCGTAGGGGTTATCAATGTTCGGGCAGGAGTTCGACCTGGAGCAGGGGTGGTCGGTAACTCAGGCAGTGATAGTGACACGCAGACGGTCGCCTTCACGTTTGAAAGCGAAGGCATCCTCGCGCCGACGTTGATTGACTTAGCTGCCTCAAGCGATAGCGGGGTGAGCGACATCGACAATGTGACCAGCAGTGGGTCGATGACCTTCCAGGTTGATGGTGTTGACGGTGGATCGACGGTGGAGCTGGTGGACTGGGGCACCAACGCTGTAGTGGGTACTGGGGTGGCATCCGGGACGAGTGTTGTGATCACGACCAGCAATATCGCAGCACTGGGTGATGGCACCTATCAACTGGCTGCGAGGCAAAGTGCTGGAGGACAGACCAGCACATTTTCTCCGACACTCACAGTGATCTACGACACGACTCAGCCAGGAATTGTTTCTGGTACCGCTAACACTGATGCCAATGTCGGGACTCTTTACAGTTCCGATCTGATAAGCGACGAAGAGGGCAATGGGCTTGTTTACAGTCTTGTCAGCGGGCCCGACGGTGCAACCCTCGATAGCACCTCGGGGATCGTCGATTGGACACCGACCAGCGCGCAGATTGGGGCACAGACCTTCTCGATAGAACTCACTGACTTGGCGGGTAATGTTCGCTCAGATTCTTTTACGGTCACCGTTGCTGAGGCACCTGTGGCTGCTATCCGCATCGACCTGACAGACTTGGAGGGAAATCCGATCACGGGAATCGCTGCCGGGCAGGAATTTCTGTTGAAAATGGTGGCGGAAGATAACCGGGCGTTCCTTGATCGGGATGGAATCTACGGTGCATTTGCAGATATCACTTTTGATGAAAATCTTATCCGTCCCAAGCCGGGGGCTCCGATCGAGTTTAGCCCTGCTTTTACTGTCACGAGGAGCGGAACCTTTGAGACGGGTTTGGTTGACGAACTGGGGGCCGTGTCAGGGGCGACCGCTGCAACCAACCTTGCTGAAAGTCTGATTGCCACGATCCCAATGGAGGCACTGGCGACTGGAAATGTCAACATCAACAGTAACCCGGCAGATAACCTGTCCAGTGAGTTTCTGCTTTTCGGTTTAGATAACACGGTGCCAGCTTCGGCGGTCTCCTATGGCAGTGCAAGTCTTGCTATCGGGCAGTCCTTCACGCTCAACGATGATAGTTATTCTGTTCTCGAGGACTCTGGTGACACGGTGTTGGACATTCTCAGCAACGATGTGGTCAACGTTGGAGGAGAGTCGTTGACGTTGGTCTCGGCTACACAGCCCACCCAAGGCGGTACCGTCACTGTGAATGGTGGAGTTCTCACGTTCAGTCCAAGTGCCGATTACACCGGGCCGGTTAACTTCACTTATCGAGTGACAGATAACGCAGGTGTACAGCAGAATGCTAACGTCAGTGTTGATGTGACAAATGTTAATGACGCACCCACCGCAGTGGATGATGCTGTCAGTGTTGATCAAGACTCATCTGAAAACCTGCTGAATGTCTTGCAAAATGACGAAATCACGCCGGACGTCAATGAAACGCTGGTCATCAGTTCGGTCAGCGCACCAGATAACGGTGGTGCTGCTGTAATTACAGGCGATGGCTCCTCCATCTCTTACACGCCCGCAGCAGAGTTTGTGGGTGTTGAAACCTTCACTTATGTCGTCAGTGATGGAGATCTTGAAGATGTTGCCACTGTTACCGTTACCGTTGCTCCCTCTGACAATGCACCCACTGCAGTGGACGATGCTTATGAACTTGCTGAGGATGCTGTGTCCGCGGATTTTGTTGTGCTCAGCAATGATTCCAGGGATGTTGATGATCAGGATTTCGTTTTGGATTCGGTTGGTGTGCCTGACCAGGGTGGCCAGGCCACTGTCAGTGCCGATGGAACACAGTTGACCTACACACCTGCCCTCAATTTCAACGGCGTCGAACATGTGCCCTACACCATTCGGGATACTGGTGGTGGAATCTCCGTTGGTACCGTGACGTTCACCGTGACTCCGGAAAATGACGTGCCGCCGATCATTGACACGGACGTTAACTTGAACCGTGCTTCATCAGAAAACACCGTGTTTGAATTGACGGATCTACCTGCAAACGTTGACGCCGGAGAAACACTGACCATCACCGTCGTCAGTGCGACTGAACAAGGGGGCACAGCGACCGTTGATCCCGCCACCCAGGCTGTGCTTTACACTCCCTCGAACGCGGATTTTATCGGTACAGATACCATCACCTACACCGTCAGCGATGGAGTCGAGTCCAGTACGGGTACGATTACCGTCGAAGTGACTGATTTTGAGACACGCAAAATCACACTGGATATCGAAGGTTCGGCGGGGGCAGCTCAGCTTGATGGAATCGTGCTTCGTGGTACCAACCTGCTTGGGGAAACGGTTGAAATTCCACTCGATATGGTTGGTGGTAATTCAGATTTCGGCGAGGTGATGCCGGGGAACTACAGCATCGACATTCCTTCAAATCCCTTCTTGCAAGGAGCAGAGGAACCACAACAGCTTTCTGTCACAAGTCTGCCTGAGGATGGGGATGTCACCATCGCCTCCAATGTTGGTCTCTTGAAAGCGAAGTTTGTTTCTATCCGTGACATGTTTGGATCTGCGACCGGGAAATCAATACTTGTTGGGATTAAACCCGGGGAAAGCAGCGTGCTGAAGATCGCGTCAGCAGATGCGGATGTCGAAATTACTGATGTGCAACTTGATGCCAATACTGGAGCCGTCACTGTGCAAGCGGTGAGGACTGAAGTAGACGAAAATGGTGTTGAGACCCAGCAGAATGTTGAGGCTCTGGCATCGACTGATGACGAAAGCCGCGTCGAGACGCGAGGTGAGGCTGGCGATTACAAACTGCTTAAGCTCAAGTTGGATAACAACGGTTTGAATTTCAGTCCAGTCACCGAAGCATCTGGCGATGACGAAGCGTTACCGGCGGGAGATGGTGAAGGGGAAGCTGTGACCACTGCCCCTAGTGCACTGATGGTTGGCACCATGCAGGCAGAAGGTGAGTCGACAGCGGCGCTGGCTGTCACAAGGGCCGATCTTTTTGTACCTGTTACGGAGGATCAAAGTACGCGTTCGGATGCCCTCGTTTTACCGACAGAGCGTGGTGATCTTTGGTTCGGTGAGGATCGCCACATCACAGAAGGCGATCTCAACGGTGTTCATAACGGGGATCTGAACGGCGAAGCCCCATTGCTCCAAGAAGCGGGAGAAAACTCACAGGTCGTGGATGAGGTGATGCAAAACGTGACCGAGGAACTCACCATTATCAAGTCTGCCGGTGATGACTTGATTGATACTGAGTCGTCTTTTCATTCTCTGCAAGAGAGCAGTGTCGATGCTGTTTTGGGTAGCGAGCTGTAAGTTGTTTTAACGCGACACTTCGTTTGAAAAACGTGTCAGGAAATGCGTGAGCGGGAATTGCCTGTGAGCATCGATCGTGTTGGAATTCACGGTCTAAAAAAACGCTCTTCGGGGGACGAAAACCCGTTTTTCGCCCTCCCGGATCGTCAGAAATCCGTCCCCATGGAACATGTCCAGTCAAGACCCCCTCGAAAAAACCCCTGAAAACGTTGGTTTTTTTGGCCAAAGCCGGGTTGCATGGATCGCGGCAGGGACATAACACTTTGCCCATAGGAATCACGGGCATGCGTTAATCACGCCCTAATCGACCCAAAATACTCAACACTTAAGGTTCTTCCCCATGGCAAAAGCTGCATTGAAGGCGCCAACCAAAACCCAGATTCTCGCCAACATCGCTGAAGAGACCGAGCTGTCCAAGAAGGACGTGGCAGCTGTTTTTGATGCTCTCGCCGGTGAGATCGAGAAGGCTATCTCCAAAGGTGGTCCCGGACAGTTTGCGATCCCAGGACTTTGCAAAATCGTTCTCAAGGACGTTCCTGCAAAGCCAAAGCGCAAGGGCCGCAATCCTGCCGATGGCACTGAGATCTGGCTTAAGCCAAAGCCAGCAAGCAAGAAACTGACCATTCGTCCTCTCAAGGGCCTCAAGGAAATGATCTAAGCCATTCTGGCTTAAATCCCTGTAGGTTCACAGTTTTTCTATGCGAGTCGGTCTCAGACGCTCTGGGGCCGCTCCGGGTGATGGGCGTTGAACTTCGAGTCAGCTTGCCTAAACTGCCTCAGTGCCCCGCATGGGTGGCTAAATGCTTTACGGCCGGGTTAACCCCGGTCGTTCCGCGACTCGGGAATCTTGGTTCTTCTTCAAACGGCCATTCTTTAATGGGTCTTTGAGCAGCTTGATCGGCTCTCTACCGACCGCCCCTGCTGTTGATGATCTGGGCTCGTCCGGCGATGCCTATCTACCATTACTGTGTACTAGTCTTTAGCGAAAGACTCCGGTGGAGCACAGGCACCAAGACTGAGCAGCGGGAACTGAGCAGCGGGAACTGAGCCGCTGTGGGACAGATCAGCTGGCAGTTACTTTCCCTGCTTGAGCCGGAGTTCACCTAGTGGTTGCTAGCATTTCCGCGGGTTCAGTAGGCTGACGCGAGTTTTTTCTCGTGTTTTTTTTTCCAACTTTCCTGCTTCGTTTTATCGCCGGCAGCCTCTGCGGCTGATTTTCACACTCAATAGATCATGGATTGTCATTGGGGCTGTTTCTTTCGATCATCGATTTGATCTGAACAGCTTTCTTGCCTTTAAAAGCACCGGCAGTTGCGTTGTACTTGGGAACATTCTGCACTGCGAGTTCAAGCGGCGCTTTGATTTCCTTCTCAGTGGTGATGATGTCACCCACAGACAGGTCAAGCAGATCGCAGGTGCGAATCTTTGAGCGGGCGAGGGTAACCACGACATCCACCGGCGCTTGATCAACGCTACTGGTGATCTTGCTCTTGGTTTCTGGGGTGGGGGCAGCTTTCCCGTACCCCACCCAGCCGTTGCGTGACAATTTTGAGTTGAAGTGTTCAATCGTGTTGAATGGGATACACAGGTTTAGCATTCCGCGATTCTGTGCCAGCATCAGTTCAAAGCCTAGGAGAATCACGACTTCATTCGGTGGTACGATCTGCACCAATTGTGGGTTGCTTTCGACGCTTTCGACTTTGACGTCCAGTTCAACGATGTTTTCCCATGACTCTTTGAGTTGGTTCAGGAAGACATCGACGACCCGACCGATCAAGCGATTTTCGATTTCGGTCAGTGGTCGCCTTAGTGTATCGCTGGGTTTGGGGTCACCGCCCAACATCCGGTCAATGATTGCGTACGACAGTGACGGTGCAATATCGAGAATCCAGTTACCGTCCAACGGATCGGGCTTCAGTACGGTGAAACAACTGGGATTGTCCAAACTGAAGATGAACTCACTGTAGGTAAGTTGGTCAACACTCACCAACTTTACCTCGATCATGGTGCGGAGCATGCCTGATATTTCTGCTCCGAAGTTTCGGGCAAGCGTTTCATGCAGGGAGTGCATGGCTCGCATTTGATCTTTTCCAACCCGCTCCGGGCGTTTGAAGTCGTAGGCCGTGATTCTTGCGTTTGGGCCATGAGTGGAGTCTGGAATGCTGCCCACAACCGGGCCATTTTGCGGTGGCGTTCCGGCCGCGGTAGGGTCTGACGGAGAGCCGCCGACTGTTTCCATGGCCTTGAGCAGATTTTCAACCTGGTTTTGACTGAGTGATTCTTCGGACATGTGATTCGTCCCGTGGGGATTTCTGCTGATGCAATGGTTGCAATTTGGGCCGCGTCGCGGGATTGCCAAAATTGCATCTGATTTGATTTCTGCTCCGTTGTCACCGTCCATCGCGTGGATGGGGTGACCATTACTGCCTGATCTGTCCGCTACCTTGAACGATGTACTTGTAGGTGGTCAGTTCGCGGAGTCCACACGGTCCGCGAGCGTGAAATTTATCCGTTGATATGCCAATTTCAGCACCCAACCCAAATACGCCGCCATCATTAAATCGTGTGCTGGCGTTGACCATGACTGTAGAGCTATCAACCAACGTGGTGAACGCGTTGGCAGAAAGTAGGTCGTTGGTGATAATGGCGTCGGTATGGTGTGAACCATATTGATTGATATGGGCGGCAGCTTGTTCGACGGAGTCAACAATCGCGACGCTTACCGTTGGACCAAGGTATTCAGCAGCCCAGTCGTTATCTGTGGCTGCGATAGAACCGGGGAGAAATGCCAAAGCTCGTTGGTCTGCCCGAATCTCTACGTTGTGCGATGCCAAGCGTTTGCCGATTAACGGCAGCACCCGTTCTGCCACGTCAGCGTGTATCAATAGGGATTCACAGGCATTGCAGACACCCATTCGCTGGCATTTCGAATTCTCAATGATGTTCACTGCCATCGAAAGGTCTGCAGATTGATCGACATAAACGTGGCAATTGCCATCGTAATGCTTAATCACTGGCATCGTTGCTTCCTTGGCAACACGGCGAATAAGGCTCTCACCACCTCGGGGAATAGTGACGTCAATCAGATCATGCAGGCCTAGAAAATGTCCTACCGCTGCTCGATCTGTCGTCGCCACCAGTTGCACGGCTGTCTCTGGAATACCAAAACGCTTCGCCGTGTCCGCTAGTACATTTACAAGGGACTGACTGCTGTGAATTGCTTCTTTGCCACCACGGAGGATGACTGCGTTGCCGCTCTTCACGCAGATACCAGCAGCGTCGGCGGTCACATTGGGTCGGCTCTCGTAAATGAAAAAAACAACGCCCAGTGGCACCCGTTTTTTCTGGATCTGCAGACCACCGGGGCGGCTGAAGCCATCGATCA
>JAAHTH010002489.1_pt1 | contig 14025 bp, 10 predicted proteins | sample 6116091 | NCBI WGS metagenome assembly JAAHTH01 (sample SAMN13939990, study PRJNA603662) | sponge metagenome | isolation source: marine sponge | host: Mycale hentscheli | place: New Zealand | collected 2006
CCGGGGAACGACTCACCCGTAACTTAGCCTGATATTAATTGTAAAACCCGTTGCAAATTTGCGGCGGGTTTTTTTTATGTCCCGCTGGAAGTGCTGCTAAGACAACTCCGTTTAATCGTTGTAATTGGAATTTTTGTCACGTGAGGGGATACGCGAGCGTGAATTGAATTGCGAGTTAGTCGATCATAAAACCCTTTCACGTGAATAATTGGCAAGAATGATTTCTTGATCAGGATTCCAAGTCATCGAGCCGAATCTTCTTTAGGAGAAGTTTTGAATTTTGTTCCGAGGCAGCCGTGAATCAAGCCAACTCAAATTCGATGTCGTCATCTTCCTATTCCGCGAATTTTACGTCCACCAATGCGGTTTCTAAGTCAGGTTTTAATTCCGGTCGCTCGAGGGTTGGAAGTGCTAAATCTGAGTATCTTGATCAGGTCTTAAGTCGGATTGACGGTTGCGCTAAATTGGTGAAAGAGGAACTGGATTCCTACCAGGCTGCCGACCCCGGTGAAAACGCCAGCCCGCGTACCGACTATTTGCTCTCCGTGGTAATTCCGGTATTCAATGAAATTAACACCATTGGGAGAATCTTAACCCGGGTGGCTGCGTTGCCATTAAATTTAGAGTTGGTCATCATTGATGACTTTAGTACCGACGGCACGCGTGAGGTTCTCCAGAAACTGGTAGGCATGCCCAATGTAAATATTATTTTACAAGACAAGAATCAGGGCAAAGGTGCAGCACTTCGCACGGGCTTTATGCATGTGAAGGGCGATTTAGTGGTCGTCCAGGACGCTGATCTGGAATACGATCCTCGGGATATTCCTCGTCTAATCCAACCTCTACTACGGAAAGAAGCGGACGTGGTTTACGGCTCTCGGTTTATTGGCGACGAGCAGCAAGATGAGTCTTGGGTTCATCGGACTGGAAATGCAATTCTAACTGGGGCTTCTAATCTCTTCAGCGGATTAAAGCTGACAGACATGGAGACTTGCTATAAAGCATTTAATCGCGAGGTGATTCAAGCGATTCGTATTGAGCAAGATCGATTTGGAATTGAGCCCGAGATTACAGCGAAACTGGCAAGACGCGGCTATCGATTTACCGAGGTTCCGATCTCCTATGACAGTCGGGGCTACGATGAAGGTAAAAAGATCGGGGTGAAGGATTTGATCAACGCGATATACTGCATTGGTCGTTATGGCGTTTCTGACTGAGTCAAACTTCATTGCTTGCCATTATCTCGACCGCCGTAATAATTTCATTTTAGCGGTGGCATTATTTAATTTGGATCGACTGGGAAATTCGTGTGATCGACGTTGGATTGCCGTCGCTTAATTCCAATAGAATTTCTATTCTTCGAAATAGCTTTTTTGTATCTACTTTGCTGCTGTAATATTCATCTTACTGTGGAGAGAGTTAATCGTGCTTGACCGATCTCGAGTTGTTGGAATTTTGCTGATTACTTTGATGTCCATTCTGGCAACAGAGGTTCGGGGGCAATCCAGCCCGCGGCGGGTTATTTATTTGGAGATTTCAGCGGACGCGAGGGCACGGGTAGGAGCACAGCAACAGTGGTTGGAGATGCTTCAAGGAGTGGGGGCGGATCGAGTCGTTTCGAGAACCTTAAGAGATGGGCGGGTCGGAATTGAAGAAACGGATATGACCAACGCGACCGTCATCAAGGTTTCGGGAGTGATTGCCGGCAACCGCCTGAAATTGCCCGGAGGTAGTTTTTCGATTCGTGATAAAGCCGGGATCCGTGAGTTGTTGACGCGGCTTCGAGACGACGGAGCCCAGGTTGCGATGGCCGAAAAGAAAGCGTTTGGTTTAACTTCAGAACAATTGGTGACGCTTCACGGACGGTTCTCGCAAACGGTTGAATTTGAAACCAAGGGGCGGAAGGCAGGGGATGTGACGGCTGAACTGATCAAGAAAATTGGGGTTCCGTTCGTGTTGGATTCTTCAGCGAGAGCAGCGGTGAATGGAAATGAGTTGGTTTCAGATGAACTCAAAGGGCTTTCGACGGGGACGGCACTCGCGGCAGTGGTCCGCCCGCTTGGTTTGGTCATCGAGCCCAAACGGGAGCAGGGTAAGCAACTGGAGGTGCAATTAAGAGATACGCGTCAAGGCAAGGAAAACTGGCCCATCGGTTGGCCACTTGAGCGAGTGCCCGTGGCAGTGGCGCCGACTTTATTCGAGAAGATACCATTGGAAATTCGCAATTTCCCACTTTCGGCTGTGCTCAATGCGATTGAGAAAAAATCAGGAGTCAATTTCTTAATTGACTACAACACGCTGGCCAGAAAAGACATCGATTTAGCAACCACCAAGGTAACACTCGTCGACGAAAAAGTTGCTCTTTTGGTTGCAGTCTCCAACGCGTTGAAGCAATCCAAACCACGTCTTTCGTGTGAAATCCGAATGGATGAAAACGCGAAACCCTTTTTGTGGATTACCTCGAAGTAGATAGCCACGCGTCGATTTCAGTTGAGTACCCAGGCGAGTCGGCTGATTTGTCTGAGTTGTCGAGATGGATTCGCATGTTTGCTCCGCTGAGCGGTTGCAATTCCCAATGTCCATTGATGGGGCGATTTTGGACTTCTGCTTTCACCATGTATCGCGTTAAGCCCTGTCGTTCGAGGCCTACGTTGGTGATGACGCCATCGAATGTCGCTGTTTCATTGTGAGCGCGTTGCACGGTGACGGTCACGCGTTTCCCCCTGACTTCTTCTGGATTGAGGTCATTGATTTCGATAGCTCCTTGCACCCAGAGACGGTCCATTCGTGCGATCCGCATGACCGCTTCCCCTTTCTGGACGTACTCCTGCGGCTTTTTCATTATCTTAATGACCGAAGCGTCGAATTCGGATTGCAAGATGTGGCCTTCGACATGCTTTTTGGCTTCAAGGAATTTTGATTCTTCGAGTTGTTTTTCCAGTCCAGCCTTCTTCTGCTCGCGGACGGCTTTGTCCCGTTCGAGCGCGGCAATTTCCATTGTGTAGATCGCCATCAGTCGGTCGGATTCCGACTTGGATCCTTTGTCGGCTAAATCAGAAGTTTTGCGAGCTTCAATTGCTGCAACGTTGTATTTCTTTTCGGCAGCCTCAATCGCGAGAGAATCTTCCGCAGCGTCCGCGGCGAGTTCATATCTTAGTTTGGCTTGTTGGAGAATTTGTTGAAAAAGTTCGTCATCAATTTTGCCAACCACAGTCCCGGCTTTAATGGAGTCGCCTTCTTTTACACTGAGCAACGAAATGACTCCGCTCTCTTGTGCAGGTAGCATGATGTCGTCGATAAAGCTGATTTGGCAATTCTCTAAATACAGGTTGTCTTGAGAGCCAGAAATCTTTGCCCCTGTCGATGCGGTATTTACTGCTGGTTGAGTCAGTTCTTGAGAGGATGCTTTCGCCCGGTAGGCAGCAGGGATCGCAGGCGTCGAGATATTGCGAATGGTTCCTGAGGTGGAATGCGTTGGCTGCGTGGCGCGGAAGGGAACCGTGTTAAATCCTGCTCGCGGCTGGATCGGTTGGAGAATTCGATTGGACGTTTGCGCCTGGGTGGAAGGTACTAGAAAGCCGATGGCTGCGAGCGTGAGTACCGATTTTAAAAACCCATGTGTTGCCGAAATTCTTGACATAATTAGCCGATCACGAAAACGGTTGTCTTGCTTCGAAAGTAAACTGCTTTTCTCTAAAAATCGGAATTAGGGGCTAAGATATTTAACCCGCTTTCCAGCAGTAGATGTTTCAGTTTATACGAGCTAGCATTCGTTTGGGTCGCTTTCTTTTACCCGGCAAATGAGCGAGTCGAAGTGTTAGATGAAATTGGCGATTATAGCGACTACGACCATCGTCGAGCCGATTATCAACTTTCCCAGAGTGCCAAACAGCCGGCCCAAGAAGGCGGCAGTGCTTATTTTCACACTATCGGGGTTCGATTTGCCAATCCATTTTTCGCCGATGAAAGCGCCGATGAAAGCACCGAGTGAGGCAAACAGCAATGAGCCGACAAGGCTACCCACCAGCGGAATGGGGATGGGCAGTCCCAGTATAGCGCCCGCAATTCCACCGATGACGGAGCCAACGACGGAAAGCGTGGCACCGCGGCTGGAACCTCCCATTTTTTTGGTGCCTACAACGGAAGTGCCAAATTCAATGGCTTCGCCGAGGGCGGCCAGTCCAATCAGGATGGCAATGGTCAACCACGTGGTTTCGTAAGACTCAGGCCCGAATAACATCCACAGCAGACTCAATACGACGATGAGCCAATTTCCGGGCAAACCGACTAAATTGAGGATCCAGAAAAGGATCAGCAAAATGATGAATAGCGAAAACAGGATGTAAACCATGAGAGGCCAATCTGAGAGCTTGTTCGCGGCAATACTAAAACAGGAACATTATCTTCGATTGTACTGTTTCGATCATCTCGTGGAAAATCACGAATCCTGTTGAGCGTTTACCGCAGATGACTTTGGCGTTAACGCGTGTTTCGGCGCGGAGTAATTGCGGGTCGATTGCTTCGTTGGGGAATTGAACGCGGACGAGCGCGGTATTTCCTTCATCTGAGTGAACGTCGAGTTTTTCATCGATGTCCAAAACCACGCCGGTGTATTCCGTACCCGGGTTGGAAAGTAGGGCGAATGTGACTTTGAGTGGTTGTTCGCTGATTCGCATTGCTTCAGTAAGATGCCCGAGGCGCCGCTCTGGCATTTCCAGTTCGATCAGCCATTGAGTGTTCGGATTAACAATCGTCATTAAATTCTGCCCGCGAGTCACGGGGCGGTGCATTAAATTTTGTTTGGCGTTCCAGTTGACGACGCGGCCCGTTGCAGGACTTGTGACTGTCAGGAGTCGCCGTTCTTCTAAACGGATTTCTAATTCGCGTCGGAGGTATTCGATTGTCTTTGTTGCCAGCGTAATGTTGTTGTTGACTTCGACTAATTCGAATTGGCTCAGATCATTGCGGTTTTGGAGTTGAAGGTTGGAGGTTCTTTCCGCCTCTTGAATCGCGATTTGCCCGTTGATTTGATCGATCGCAAGTTCCAGGTCACTATTTTTCATTTGCGCCAGCGGTTGACCTAGTTGCACCAAGGTGTCGCCGTCGTCGGAAACAAAGATTGTTTCCATCGTTCCATTAATTTTCGCGAACACCTCGTGTTGTTCGGCCGGAATCAAACTGCCGTTAGCGCCGAGTCCGAAAGTCCAAGGGAAGCAGGTGAGGAAGATTAGTAGGACGGCCACCATTCCAGAGATAGCGAGTGCTTTGGTGCGCCGGCCAGATCGAAATAGGGAAACGAATTGTCCGATCATTTTCCAAACAGGAAGCAGGAAAATTTGGTGATGCTGGGTCGCATTGGCGAGGGCCGACTGGCAGTGGAGGGCAATTGTTTCAATGTTCTTTTTTAACTCGGGGTTGATCCGCGAATCGCTAAGTTGTTCGATGATCAGCGCTCCCACGGGAATCGGTTTTTTTCCAGATGAAGCTGGGTCTGAGAGCTGTAGCGGTTCGTGAAAAAGAGGAAGGATCGCCAGCATTTTCGTGTGCGATCGATCGACATATTCGTGCAATGGCTCTCTTAATTGTGGTGGTAGGTGATCGCTTGTTCCGGAATACCAAAGTGGCTCATTCGTTTGTATGACTAAAGAAGCGAGCTGAGATAGCTGCTTGACTTGGGTTGCTCGCCGTTCGATTGTATCCAGGCCGCTAACCGCCTCGACTTGGTATTGGCGGTCGTGCCCAATGGCAACGCTGACGCGATCGCATTCAAGCAAGCGACGCCCCTCATTTGCGATGGCGTAGGCGACCTCTTGAGTATCGAGGCTTTGGTGAATAATCCCGATGAATTCTTCTCGCCGGTTCCACATCGCACGTTCGATTGCATAGGAGCGAATTTTTTGATTGCTAAGGAATTCGTTTGCGATGTCTCCCATTTGAGACACAAATTTTAAATAGCCGCGCTGGGTCGTGAGACCCGCGCCGGGTCGTTGAAATATTTCGATTAGGCCAACAGTAGTTCTGTCGATTTTTAGTGGTTGTAAGATCAAGAGGTGGTCGGTTGGATTTCCTGTTGGGCGGTCTCCGTAGGCTCCCGACGCGGGAGGTACGAGCACAGCCTGCTGAGTATCCAGTGTTTTTTTCAGCAGTCGCAGGTGCTCGATGGCTGCTGTTTGCTCGGTCAATTTTAAGACTGGGGGAACATTGACGTAGTGTTTCAGCGCGAGGTTGGCGGATTCCGGATTGACCAACCAAATGGCTGCTCCTGCTGAAGCGAGAGCGTTGGCAATGCGTGGAGTGAACCCGTCCATGAATTCATCCACGGTCAAGTTGGTTCGCGCGAGGTTTTGGATCTCATCGACGAGTATTCGAATCTGATTTTTTGTTTTATCGACTAGTTCCGGATCGACCGAAGCTGCTTGTGTTTGTTGATGTTCGCTCGGATTCGGTGACTGGGGGAGGGAAGCAGATGGTGTTTGAGAATTCGAGGGATGGTGGTGAGGTGCGGGGGGCCCTAAAGGATCGGCACCGAAATTGCCGAGATTGGGGGTGTTAAATTGTGGAGAAGGTTGCGACATTGAAAAGTATCGATTGTGCTTCGAAGACGATAGACAGTGGTACCTGCTTTAAGCGATAATGCGGGAGGACTGTCCTTGAAATCGGTGGTTTTGGCAACCTCGATTCGAGAATGCCAGCATTTTTGCGGGGATAAGGTAAGAATTATCTGGCGACAGCACTGGATTCTATTCGGTAGAAGGCGATTGGAATTGAGTGAGCATTGCAATTAATTAACTTATGTTTGGCGTGGATTTATGCGATTTATTGGCGATCTAGATGACTCTCGACAAGCTCAGAATTTTTCTGCTTATTTGCTCGTGAAGGGGATTGAAACTCAGGTCGATGAACTCGAGGCGGGAACGCGGTTTGAAATTTGGGTCAAGGACGAAGACCAGTGTGATGCTGCTCTAGCTGATCTAAAAGCTTTTCAATTGAATCCCAGTGACTCCAAATATGCCGAGGCGGTGCAACAGGCCCAGGTGCTGGTGCGGGCGGAGGAAAAAAAACGCCAGCAGGCGCAGAAGCGAATGGTCAAAGTCTCTGGGGGAGTGCTGCCAAAACGCAAGCCATTAACGATGGGGATCATCATTGTATGTGCTCTGGTCGGCTTGCTGACCAGTTTTGGTGAAGGCTTAGGTAGCGGTGATAATGCTCGGGTTAAATACGACGACCCTGTTTACCGCGCGCTTCAGTTCGTCTGCTTAAGTAAAACTACTCTTGAAAAGGAGCTTGAGAGTTGGGACGGTTCGAATCCACAGGATGATCTAAGTTTACGCCTTGCAAGCATACGACGCGGTCAAATCTGGCGATTGTTCACCAACGTGTTCATTCATTACGGGATCTTCCATCTCATTTTTAACATGATTTGGTTTTTTCAGTTTGGAACTTTGATTGAGAACCGTTATGGCACAGCAAAGTTTGGAGCCCTTGTTCTGGCGACGGCAATTTTTTCTAGTTTGCTCCAGGGCACCGTGCCCGATGCAGTTGGGGGAAGTGTTCCCTTTATCACTTCCGGTGGTTATTGGATAAGTGCGTTTGGCGGTATGTCGGGGGTTGTCTATGGCCTGTTTGGTTTCATTTGGATGAAATCAACTTATGACCCAAATTTTGGCTACCGGCTTTCACAATCAACGGTCATCATTTTGATGGGGTGGTTGTTTTTCTGCATGCTGCCCCCTGAAATGCGGGCTGGAATTGGATTTGGCAGCAATGTTGCCAATTGGGCGCACGGAGTTGGGCTGATCGTTGGTCTCGCTGCAGGTTACGCGACCTCGGTTATTCGCCGCTAGTGCATCAATCGAGTGGGCGGATCGATTTTCTATTTAGCTATTTATTCAATGCACCATTTGTCGAATCTGCTTGACGGGGAGTAGATTCGACCTGAGTATCGACCCGTTTCCAACCAAGCGGAACGCTGGGGCGAACAAAGGCTCCGAAGAAATCTTGAAATTTGAATAATTGGTTATTCAGTTCACGATCCTGAAATTGGAAGTAGCTACTGGTTTCGTCACCACGGGCTGGATCGTAGTTGGCGGAATAAAGATGCATTGCCGACGGGAGAAAGTCCTTTCGGGCGATCACGAGCTCAATTTTCGAATAGGTTCTGGCGTCTTGGATTCGTTTTGGATAAAGCTCGAGCCAATACTCATCCTGAACACCTTCGGGTGTCGCCGAACGCACCCAGTATCGTTCCTGAATTACTTTTTTCTCAGCACCAAAAATAAATGGAAGCGGGCTCTCTGAAATATTTCCCTGCATATTCGGGGGGATTTTGGTTTCGTAGAGACGTTTGGTACTGAAGTCAAAATCGAACACGCTTTTCCCGTCGCAAATCCAACGCTCTTGTGAAATCGCATCATTAGCTTGTTTGTATTCAGCATCTCCATTGGGAGTTTGTGGCGGACGAGAGAATAGGAGAATATTGGTCGTCTCGTAGCGAGCTCGATCAGGGGCTGCAAATCTAATTTGCCCCTGAGTGATTTTGTGAGCGGCGAGACGGTTGTTGCGCGGGTCCCGCCAATTAACTGCTTCACTGTCGTATTCATACCTGACAAAACCGCATCGGTATTTTTCAACCCGCTTGCTGTTTTGTTCCCAGAAATCGAGAAGGTCATTGACATATTTTTCATGCTGAGGATCGAGAGGAAATCCCGGAGGTTGCCGCGTTGGATTGGCTAGGGCTTGCTGCTGAGCCTGCGCGGTGGCGGCCAATTGTTGGGGTGAAAGCTGGACTCTTTGAGGTTGACTGGTCGTTTCTTGTAACTGAGTTTGAGCCAGAACCGAGTTGGCAAACATGGACAAGCTAATCGCCAGAATTGTGTTCAGACACCCGTTAAGCATTTCTTCTTCCTTGAATCAAAGCCTTTTCTATCGCGCACGGAACTCTCGTGCGTCGCTGAGTCTATCACTTCGCGCAGGAGTGACCTAGGTGAATCGATCCGCTAGCATCTTTAAGAGGTAGGGCAGGGGAGTTGAGCAGGGGGCGTTTTGTCGTTTCCGCCAATTGCATTGACGACCAGAGCCCTGAGGTTGGGGGCTGCGATTGCAGCAGCATCAATGACTTCTTGTCCGGAAGTCGCTTCGAGTACATCGGGCTTAGCAACATTGGAGACGACTGACATCGCGAGAACCTGCATGCCATGCCGGCTGGCAACGTTGACTTCGGGTACGGTGGACATTCCGACGACATCGGCCCCCGCTTTTTTTAAGAATCGATACTCAGCCTTGGTTTCATAGTTGGGGCCAAGCATGGATGCATAAACGCCTTGGTGCAAAACGAAATCTTGCTGGCGAGCGCAGGTGATGGCCTGTTGGATCAATTTCCGGTCATACAAATCGCTCAGTTGCGTTGGCCGCTGCTGACGTGTCAGTGGCGAAAGATCGGCAGTCGAGCGGAACATGAAATCGAGATGACTTTCGATGAGCATGATCTCGCCGCTTTGGTAGTTGGGATTAATTCCTCCGGAAGCATTACTGATGAAAAGTGTCTTTATGCCCAGTTGATTCATCACGTGAATTGGGAGCGTGGAGAGGTCGACCGGGTAGCCCTCGTAAAGATGAAAACGCCCCTGCATGGCGATGATGTTAGCTCCGGCGAGGCGACCGCAAACGAGTTGTCCCCGGTGACCGGTTGCCGTGCTTTTGGGGAAGAACGGAATTTGTTCGTAGGGGAGAATCTGGTCGACAGCGATTTCGTCGGCAACCTGTCCAGCGCCGGTTCCCAAAACAATACCGAAAGCGGGGCTAGATCCCCATTCCCTCGAGATATGATCTGCTGCTTTCTTGATGATTGTGGGGAATTCCAACGGCGCAAGCTACTTTTTAAAAGATAGGAAACGGGTGGATACTCGTAAGGGAATAAAGGTGGGTGGAGACGGTTGTTTTTAGGCGACTTCTTCAGCCAAGACTCCGAGTACCAATTCCGTTAGTTTGGGTTCGGCTTCGTTGGCAATTCGGATAATTTCGTTGACGTCCGCTGGTTTGAGTGCATCGGCGAGGCACATATCAGTGATGATCGAAAAACCGACGACACGCATGCCAGCGTGGATTGCCACGATGACCTCTGGAACGGTCGACATGCCGACCACATCGGCGCCAATGGTCCGAAGGAAGCGATATTCAGCCCGGGTTTCCAGGTTTGGTCCAGCAACGGCAACGAGCACTCCCTGGTGAGCAACAATGTCTTGGGCTCTTGCGATTCGAAGGGCGCGATCAATCAGTTGATGGCAATAGGGTTCACACATGTCAGGGAAGCGAGGTCCCAATCGGTCGTCGTTGATACCAATTAGCGGATTGTCTCCCATCAGGTTGATCTGATCTTCGATCAACATGATGTCTCCTTCGGAGAAGTAAGGATTCAATCCTCCCACCGCGTTGGAACAGACCAATAGGTCTGCACCGAGAGCCTTCATGACGCGAACAGGCAGGGTAATTTCTTTGAGTGGATAGCCCTCGTACATGTGAATCCGCCCCTCCATCGCAATGACTGGAAGGCCGTTGAGAGTGCCGCAAACGAGTTGGCCTTTGTGGGATATCGCAGTGGATTGCGGGAAGTTGGGGATGTCGGCGTAGTCAATGGAGACCGCAACCTCGATTTTTTCTACCAGCGATCCCAGACCAGTGCCAAGAATGATCCCGGCTTTGGGGGTTTGGGGCCACTTGGATTGAATAAAGGCGACGGATTCCTGAATCTTATCAAACAAGTCGAGCATAACTGTATCCTGAGTACTGAAGGTCAACGCCACAACCTACCCGACACGGGTTTTGGTGCTCAAGTGGCTATCGTTGGAACCCGACTAAAACATGGGTTGAAACGGGAGTGGCAAAAGCGTGCTTCGTTAGATTTTAAGAGCTTTTTACTTGGTTTCGGAGTCAACTGCTTTTTTTGAAGCAATTTTTTTGGCCATCGGTTCAAACTCGAATTCGTTGACGAGTTGCGTCGCGATCGGGTCCACGCGGCGGGAAACAGATTCGGCTAGTGTAAAGACGAGCGTCACTCTTCGGCCGTCTTCGTTGGTCACGTGGTAGTAAAACCAATTGACCGGCACGCCCTCTTCTTGGCCACCAACGACGACTTGTAGTGCCATGTGTCCGGCCAGCGTCGGCAGGCTTGTGGCTGCCAAAAGAACAGCGTTGTCGTCCGCGGCAATAATTTTGGCGACCTCAGTTTTGTAGTCTTCCAAAGTCAGAGGATTCTCCGCCGGGCGCGAAGGGAGTTGTACGATGTTGCACTGTGCAAGTAGCTCGTTTCCATCGATGAACCGGAGGACGGCAGCATCCTTTTCGTTTGCGATCATTTTCCAACGCGGTTCGTAAGTCACCGAAAACTTGCCTGATTCACTTTGCCAGCGAACACGTTGACGAATTTTTTTGTCCTTTCCGGTGTACTTCGCAAGCGATTCATTAGAAAGTTGATCGGTGGTGGCGTCAGTGATTCGAAGATCGATTTTGGTCTTTCCGTCAAATCCCGGGGCAATCTGGCCAGGGCCACGACGCTCGCGTACGGTCAACTTCAGACTCGATAATGATTCATCTAACCGGTTGATAGTTGCAATTCCACTGAGTTCCATTTCCGTGACGACGTCGTTCACGTCGCCAAGGAGAGTGCCGACGATGTAAACCCGCGCTGATTTTGAATCGTATTTTTTTAATAGAATTCGAACTTTGGATTCTTCGATGCGATTCAGTCGGAGCATTTTCGCGAGAGCTTCAACTGGCGGTTCCCAACTGTCGCCTTCTTTGACTGATTTTCGGCTGAACACAGAAGAGAGGGTCATCGGGTCAGCTGGATTTTGAATCAACTCAAGTTCTGCCTGGTCTAAGACTCCGGCCATAGACGCTAGTTCAACCTGCTCGCCAGCCTTCTCCCGGAGCCGAGCAATAATCAATTGATTTTTTGAACTGAGCTCAGGTTTGGTCGTTCCTCGATCAAGTTTGATCCGGCCATTTGCTTTTTCGAAAAAGCGAATGGTCTGTTCTCCGCTGGTCGTTCTTTGGAAAAATGACAATTTCGCATCGACATTTAACGGCAGAGGGACGATTTCCCCCGTTTCTTCGCTGGGAATGGTCACCGTTCCGCTGTGCATGAAGTCACATATAACCCGACACTGGGAACCTTTTTCAAAATTGACACTGAGATCGATGGTCTCCTGGGCCAAAGTGGGGGATGCAAAAACGACCAACGCAAAGGCAAAAAGAGACAGTTGGCAGCAAAAAGTCGGAAATCGTTGGTTTTTAAGCATTATTCTTTCCAAGAAGTCGTCTAAAAGGCGCGAATTATGGGGTGTGTTCAAAATCACCGCTGTTTGGTCAACAATCGACCAATTTTCGTCTCAAATCGAACAATCTCGTCTCGATCCGAAATGTTTGCCATCGGCTATAAAACCCTGATTGAGAGGGTGAAATTCAATTTTATACGGGAAAAACAGGCGATTTGTGTTTATTCGTGAGTTTGCGGAGAGCTTTGGAACGTATTTTGCAGAGTAAAAGACGTAAACTTCGGCGAAACTGAGGCCACTTCAGCTAGCGACTTTCGGTAATTTGGGGGTGTTAGCAGGGAGTTGTTGAATGTGGGATGGAAGCGATACCCAAATGGGCGTCGGGGTGAACGAGTGCGAGTGCATCGAACATTTGTTGGATTGGCTCGTAACTAAAACCGTAAGAACACTGAGGTTCGGTCGGTTTACATGATCAGGATGATCGTAGATGTTAGGAGTCTCGGAGTTTTGGATTGAGTGCGAAATCAGAAGCGTGCTTGGTTTGGGCGAAGAGGCACAAAAGAAATAAGGCTTGTCATGCACTCCGATTACAAATGTGATTCAATTCGAGATTTACGCGACCAGCAGGTACGTTTTGCGCCACGGGACAAAAAGATTGAGCAAGTCGATTGTGCCGAAAAGCTGCTGCGCGATATTCAACTCGATCGAAATTATAACTTTGAGTTTGTTTGTTTCCGAATTACTGGTTTCCGGCCTGAAAAATCAGCAATCGTAAAAATTAAAGGGGAGAACCTTCGGCACGATTTACATTGTTTTATCGAGGATCTTTCTGATTCTGCCAACGTCAGTGCTGAGGAGTTTGGCCAGCCGGTACATACCGTCGATGATTTGAGCAAGATGTTCAACGTCTCGACCAAGACGATTTCGAGATGGCGTCAGCAAGGTTTGGTAAGCCGTAAATTTATTTTCAATGGCGGTCGCCGACGCGTTGGTTTTTTACATACCAGCGTCGATCAGTTTGTGAAGCGTAATCGTCAAAAGGTGAAACGCGGTGCGCGGTTCAGCCAACTCAGAAAAGCAGATAAAGATGAAATTATCGAACGAGCTCGCCGGCTTGCGAAAGCGGGTGGATGTCCTGCCGATATTACGCGTCGGATTGCGAAACACATGGATCGCAGCGTCGAGACCATTCGCTACACGATTAAGCAGTTTGATAGCGACAATCCGACCATTGCAGTGTTCCCGGATCAGTCGGGTCCACTGAACCTTGAGATGAAGGAGCGGGTTTACGCCGATTTTAGCGCAGGACGGTCGGCAGAGTCGATTGCGAAGCGTTACGGCAGAACAAAAACGACGATCTATCGGGTCATTAATGAGGTCCGTGCGAATTTGATCATGGAACTTCCGCTCGATTTTATGGATAACGCGGAATTCCATCGCAGGGCGGCTGAAAAGCGGATTGTGGATTCGGAGATGCCGGTTCCCGAGACAAAGACGCGGAGGACGAAGCCGCCAGCTGGATTGCCTCGCTATTTGGCTTCGCTTTACGAGGTCGCTTTGTTGACGCGAGAGCAGGAGCAATACCTTTTTCGGAAGTACAATTTTCTTAAGTTTCAGGCGAGCCGCTTACGGGGGACGCTTGATCCGTCGAATGCGAAGTCATCTGAGATGGATACCATCGAGCAACTTTATGACGATGCGGTAAAAATTAAGAATCGGATCGTGCAGGCGAATCTTCGCTTGGTGGTCTCGA
>JAAHTH010002493.1_pt1 | contig 14018 bp, 25 predicted proteins | sample 6116091 | NCBI WGS metagenome assembly JAAHTH01 (sample SAMN13939990, study PRJNA603662) | sponge metagenome | isolation source: marine sponge | host: Mycale hentscheli | place: New Zealand | collected 2006
TTTAATTATTAGTAATGCTTTTTCGTATTCTTCTATTATCATGTTTATTTTATATAGGTATTTGTTTACTGGCCTTTCTCCGTTTAGTATTTGATTTAGATGACCACCACTTATACCTATTGATCTAGCTATTGCTATCTGTTTTAAACCTAGATTGTTTATTCTGTTTCTTATTTCTTCTCCTTCGTCAGTTATCATTCTTAGATATTTTAATGTTTTTTTTACTTGATGGAGTGTATTTACCCTGGTGATTGTATTGTAAATTCCTTATACCGTTGTATGCGTTATGCTGATTAAGATTAAATACCTCACAAACTTTAACAAGACTATCAAACTCAAAACTAAAACCATTATCAACACACTCCACTAAGTAGGTAACCATTAATAAGTAATTTTGATTATTTGCTTACCAGCAGACTTTACAGGTATTTTAGGTATTACTTCACCATCAGATGTTACAATGTCGTTAGAAGTCTTGTAAGCATCTTTAAGCTCCTTTTGTCTGTGTTTCTTAGCATCATTCAACTCTTTGTATGTTGGATCTGAATCATAATCTAATCTATCACCAGTATATGATAGTTCTACAAAAGCACCCTTTATGTTTAATCGCTTTTCAGGGTACTTTTCTCTTTCTTCGATTGCATAAGGTTTTAGTTCATCGTAGTAAGATTCTAAAAACTCTATTTGTTTTTTAACTCTTACAATTTCATCAAGCGGATCTAATTCACCTTGCTTAACTGCTTCGATCATGTTTTGGCCTAGTTGCTGTGTTTCTTCTTTTGTACTGTTCATAATTTGACAAGCTTTAAACGTGTTAAAAGATTCAAAAAATAACACTAGCCCTAAGGCTAATGCTAAAAGTGTTTTTTCAATATTCATATCAGAATGGTAGATCGTCTTCCGTTCCTTCAAATTCTGGTACAGGAGTAGCTTCTTTACTAGCTTGTGATGTTTCAGCTTTAAATACTTTCCATGCTGAAAGTGATGTGTAATACTTACCTTCCCATTCTCTTGTAGATACGTTAAAGTCCACATCTACAACGGATCCTACTTTATTGTACTTGGTAAAGTTTTCTACCTTTTCAGCACCGAATAACTCAAAAGCATAAAGGTTATTATACTCTTCGCTAGTGTTACCTACGAATGTTAGCTTTTGCCATTCTTTACCGGCCTTACTTGTACCACTTTGCACATCTGATATGCTTGTGATTGTCAATTGTTCTACTTTCATAATCTTATCTGTTTTTTTAGGTTTTCTTTTTTTGTTTCTAATTCTTCTATCCTTTCGTAGTGGTTTTGCCATTTAGCAAATTGGATAGCGTTTTCTAGTTTTCTTATCTCAAAGGATAACTTTTTATTGTGGTCCAAACTCATACACTAAAGTTCAAAGGTTTTTTAATGCTTTTTCCTGTTCCTCACTAATTGAGTATTTAGCTTTTACTTGGTCCAATGTTGCTTTACCATTAGCAATAGCATCAATAGCTTTTTTGTATGCTTCAGATGTTATTTTAGGTAGTTTCTTCGGCTCTTCTCCTGTTGCGTCACTATCAACGTCAGTAACTAAACCTAATGCAGCAGATAAAGAATAACGTCTATAATATGTTATACCACTTCCAGCGGTTTGATACGCATTTTGACCTTTTAAAACTACACCCTGAGGTATGTTAGTAATTGATTCTATACTTTCACCGCTATCAGAATGAAATATGATGGTTTTAATTGAATCACCATCTAGTAATTGAGTAAACCCTAAACCGTTCTTTTTTAGTATTGGATTAATTACTTTGAATATGGTTTTGAGATCCGAGTAGGTGTAATTAAACCCCTTAGTACCCTCGTGTATTGCTGGTACTTCTTGTTGGAATGATGCTAATGATTTAAATAGATTTTTCATGCTTTTCTGTTTATTGAGTTGTAAATATAAAACTTATTATCGCAAATCAAAAAGGGAATTGATCTTTTTTAACTCCCTTTATTGCTAGTGTTTGACTACCTATTTTAATTTTATCATATTGATTTGATGTTTTAATTCCGTTGTAACTTTTACCCTCTTTTTTAGCCATACCTTGTATAGTGTCTATATCTATCTTTGAGGATATTAGTTCAAATAATTGAACCAGGTGCAAAGGGTTATCTATTTCACTTATTGATAAAATTGCTGTTTTAAATTGTTTTAGGCTGTTTTCCATAGTTCAATATTTTGAATTACTGATAGCGATGTGTTAGCTACAATTAAAAATAACTAACCTTTACTTTCAAATTAGCACGCTTTGCCAAATCTATCATATGCTTAGTTCCTCTGCTCTTACCATCCCAAAAAGCAATTAAAGCATCTGCATATTCAGCCATTTGTGCGTTTCGTTTATATCCTGCACTTTTACCGTATTTATCCCAATCGGCAGGGAATTGCTTTATTGGGTATCCGTTATCATTTGCATACTTCTCACCAAGTTTATCAGCACCGTTGGCTGTTCCACTTACTATTTCAACCTCTGTCTGTTTACTAAGTGCCTTGTCACAAAATTGGCAAAGCTTTTCGTAATCATTAAAGTTTCTTCCTCCTGCTATTATTATCTTCATATTCCGTTATTTTTAAAAGATAGCTAACAATGTATATAAGCCATTAAAACAGGCTCATATACTACCTCGTTATGCTCAAAATAATAAGCATATTAAATCACCTACTTTTAGCCCTATAAAAAAACAAGCCAATAAACGCCATTTATTACGGCTTCTAAGCATAACATTATGTAAATCACATAATTTACTGTGGGCTTCGTTAAACCATATCTCATGGTTAGCATATTGCATAAGTATTTTTTCTATTTTCTGTATCATAATTACGTGGTTTACATTTGCCATTATACTCAATTATTGTCTGTAATTAAGTGTTTAGGTACGCAAAAATTCTCTAAACATTTATCTAATAGTTCTTTGTTATCACAAACCTTGTATAGTTTTTCAAACTCAGATAATACCTTAGCTATACCTTCATAATTAGGTTCTAATAGTTCAATCTTTGCGTTACTTTTTACTGATGTTTTAAATAAGTCTTTCATAATTTGTTTTGTTTAAAAGAGTATAACATAATATAACAAGCCATTAAAACGGCTGTTACACTATCATTAGCAACAACTCTTATTAAAATCTTCTTTGCAATCTTTACAGTGTATGTGTTGCAGTTTGTATTGATGTAGGTTTTTGCTATTACATAAAGGGCAGTGGCTAACAAGGTGTAAAGAATCATTTTCATTTACTAATTCTTCTGCTCGTGCCATAATCAATTCTATAATCTTAGCCCTAGAGTAATTATCTCTATTATGTTTAACTTCTGCAAATACCCATTCATCAAGTATATTAAATTCTTCTCTCGTCATTTTTGTTTTGTTTTATTATCGTAAATAAAAACGCTTTTTACACAATCGTTATGCACTATTACAGTGCGTTAATAATATGTCTTTTGGTCTTTTCATAATATCAAATATACTATTATGTTTTAAATTTAAAACATAAAACACAAAAAAAGATGACCTATAAAAAGATCATCAATAAAATAATGTTACCACCTGCTGAAAATATAAAGCTTTTACGCCAGATGTTTCTCCTCTTTCTTATTTCTAAGTATTTATTCTTAACGCTTATCAAATCGTTTTCTAGTATTTGAACATCTAACCTTATTTTACTTTCTTCTCTCGTTATACTTGAATCTATAACGTTTAAAATACTATCTTTTTGCTTTGTTATTAGATCCACTTGGATCATTAAAGAATCAAAAGCAAATTCATGAGCTTCTTTTTTTCTTAAAAGTTTTAATACCTTATCTATTCTCTTTTCTAGTTTAGATATTTTTAAACGTTGTTTTATTTCTGATTTAGGATCTTGTACCCAAACTTCTTTGTTAAAGATTAAAGTATCACCAGGATTAGTAAGTATAGGTAGTTGTTGTGCTGTCAGCTTTGTAGCTATTAAGAATATTATAAATACTATCTTTTTCATTTTGCGTACCTTCAAATTTATTATCCTCTAATTCTTTTATTGCTTCTTTTGTTATATCTGTGCTAATAGCGTTTATGTTTTTCAAACTGTCAAACACAAAAAAGATATATTCTTCTTTTGCTTTACTATGTTCCTTTTCTAAGTAGTAAAGAGAGTCTAATTTTCTATACCTATCCTCTACTATCTTTTTTTCCTTATACCTTTTCATTTCAATATAATCATTGGCAAAGTAGGCTAATATAGTAGTGATTAAAAAGGTAACAAAGATGTCTTTTATTTTGCTCATGATGTCTTTTTAAATGCTTTTACAGCTACACCACCAAAAGCAACGGATATTATATTAGATAAAGGGTAATAAGCATCTTTACGGTCGAGATATAAAGATACAGAGAATAATAAAAGGCCACCTATAACACCTATAAGCATTAATAAGTTAGTAGCAGATACGCTACTATTATCCTCGTTTAAGAGTTTGTTTTCTTCTTTTCTTGCTTCCATCTTTTGTACTCTCGATAGGTTTTAGAAATCATAACCATAGCACCTAGAAAAGCAGATATAAAAGCAAATAACGGAGTTAAATCTTGTAAAACCAACGGAACAGAAGTAAAAAGTAAAGTTTGAATGGCTGTTTTGCTATTCATTATTATTATTTTCCAATTTATAAGCATATTCTATACTACAACAAAAATAATAAAAACTTTACTTTTTTCTATTAAAGCCATATATTATTCTATGAAAAAGCTATATCTAAATCTATTATACCTATAAATACTTTTCTACCTGCTTTTAATTCTGGTAGTACTTTAAAATATAAATCTAAATAGGCTTCTGTAGATCCACTTATAAACCCTTTGTTTTTAGCGTTGTTATTTGCTGTAGATCCTACCAATAAACACCCTGCTGTATCTTTAGCATCGTTACCAATATGTATTAATATATCTTCAAAGTTAGGTACATCTTGAAGCCACAACATACCTTCATGGCCTTCGTATTTGTTTACGTATTTTTCGTAATGACCACCAAACTCTCTAAGTTTTATCTCGTACCTACCAGCTTGTATTCTTGTTTCTCCTTTTACTTTTTCTTTTCTGTATCGGTCCTCTATTGAGTAACATTGAAACTTCTTATCAACGTGAATTATGCCTAATGTGGTTTTACTTTGTGAGCTGTATCTATATAGTTTAATATCCATTTTAAATAGGTTCTACTTCAATATCCCATCCAAAGTTATTAAGTCCTTCCTTATCTACTACTGTTACACTAGGAAAACTACCCATCTGTGGATGTGGCTCAAAAGGTAGTACCCAATACTCTTCATCATCTTTTTTATTAAAGTACCCTTTGCCTTTAGTAGGTTCTAAGGACTCTTTAAGTTCATACATAGCTTGGTATGAATCTCCGTAACTTAGAGATCCTAAACCAATATGCCTTGAATTGAATAAGTCTACAATCCCATCCTCGATAGGAGTACTCATTTCTTTTTGTATTAGAAATACTGTTTTCATAATTATACTATTTCTTCCCAAACGTTAGCGTTAATATAAGCTATACCAGCAGCATTTGAGGTATTTATAGTACCTACAGTGTTGTTATCTCCGGTAATTGTGTTACCGCTCCCTTCATTTAATGGGAATGTTTCACCGTTAAAATTATAATTATAAATAACTCCATTTGTATTAAACATCAATCTGTGTCTAATAGAAGAATCTATATCAAAAGTTGTTGAAGAAATTGTGCCTTTTAAAACACCATCAAGATATATTTCTGAATTATTAACTTTTAAAAGGTATTTAGTATTTGCGGAAAGATTACCTAAATTTAAACTGTAATTAGCAAAAATATCATTAGGTCGCCATATAAGAAGTTGAGCAAAACCGGTATTATCCGCATAAGTTAATCTAATTTTCCCTGAATTTGGGTTATTAGAAAAACCTATATCTAGTATAGTATTGATTAAAGTATCATTTGTTTCAAACTCTATCTCAAAATCAATATCAGAATTAGTGTTCCAAATAAAAGAAGAACTAACCTCAATATTATCTTGATTAGCAGCATCAAAGTTTAACTTATAAACAGCACTAGAACTATAAAACTCTACACCATTCATGTAAGCTTTAGTAACTTCTACACCGTTCATGTAGACTTTATTCTTATTTACTCCGTTAAAGTTAAAACTCATAATTAAGGATTAGTACCATCGTTAGTGAAATATATTTCTGTACCGTCTATTCTAACTTTTAAAGTACCTCCTACTGTTTCACCCGCATAATCATCAGCTTCTATTTTATCAGATATTGCAGCGGTATTAATAGTAATATTTGAAGCATTTGTAGCTATACCTGATATATCTTGATCCCCTGTATTAGTACCGCTTTGGTTACCTAAATTACTTTTTTCAGCATCAGTAAAAGCGTTTGTATCTGCGTTAGATTCGTACTTTGTTTTTATTTCTGCATCTGTATATTCAGTATTAGGAGTAACCACATCACCTGACCCATTTAGATCTTCACCATTTACAGTTTTTAAAGGTCTTTTAGTTTTTATACTTGCGTTAGTTTCATCTCCTGTATTAGTGTTGCTAGTATTTGATAATTTTGTTAAATCAGCGTCAGTAACAAAGTTTTTATCTGTATCTTCTGTTATTTCAGATGAAGTAGGAAAACTTAACACAACATCTTCAGCAGTTCCACCTACACCATCACCATTTACAGATTGAACACCATCAGACCCTCCCATACTTTGATATGGCAATGTGTTCCAATCACTAACACCATCACCTATTTTATAAAGGCTGTTATTAGTACCTAAAGAGTCTATATCATAACCTATTTCTCCTTGTGCTAGTATTGGGTTACTTGCTGACCAATTAGCATCTGTATCACGTCTTATTTGTATTCTTGAAGCCATAACTTTAAGCGTTTCCGCCATCTATATTTTGAGATTGTAAATAAACACTTGCAGCAGATCCACCGTCTACCCAATCATCACCACCACTACTAATTGATGGCCCTATAATTACTTTTAACTTTGCCATTATTTTACGGTTAATTTTCCACTAATTACAGTATTCGCACCTATTAAGTCTACCTTATATGGGTATTCTCCTGGTGTTATATTTAATGTTGTTTCGTTTATAAATAACTTGTTAGTATCTACCACTATTAAATTAGTTAAAGAATCAACTAAGCATTGATCGTTATAAACATTTATAACAAACGTAAAAGAAGTGATATCATAAGCTGTCAATACTCCACATTCATCTTCAGAAAAGAACTCAAAAGGAGTTGAAGAAGTTATAAAAGGCTTGTTATACTCACCTATTAAGTTGTACTTATTATACTCGCTAGGTATTTCTATTGTAGTAGGTATCATAGGTTAAATATACTTGTTCCTAGTTCGTCATCTTTGCAACAGCTACAATTATCATCATGGTAACAAGTGTAATTATCTTTGTCGCTTTCTAAAAGTTCTATTATTTGAGCTTTGTAAGAATCTGCATTACTTGCGTAGAATTGCATTTCTCTCTTTTTCTCTGATTCCGTTAGGTGAATAATGTTATCACCGGATAGCTTTACTATACCCTCTTCTGTAGATGTTAGAGGTGATGAAAAAACATATTTAGCGTAGCTGTAATTAACTAGAAAAGGTTTTACTATGTCTAGTAATTCTGTTTGGTATTGGTCCAAAGTATTAGCGCATTTGGCATCTTCTAATTCCTTTAAACAATCCTTACCTATTATTTCTCTTAGCTGTATATTTTGTGCTGATATTATGTATTGCTTGTATTTATCAATAGTTACGTTATCACTCATATTAGTGAGGTTTCTAACGTCTGCTATATTAATCAATAGTGTGTCCATTATCAGTTAAATATATTCTAGTTCTAGCTATTAATTTATTCCTACTACATACAGGAAAGTTAATTCTGCACCCTGTTTCTTTGTTATAGGCTTTGTTTAATTGTTGATATAATTGCCTTTGTTCAGAAGACATACCGCAACTAGCTTTAAAACTAGTTACGGATTTGTATAGATTGATTAGTTCTTCCATTAAGCTACAGGAGCTTCTAAAGCTACCAATGCAGCTAAAGTAGTATCATAATCAGTATCGAAGAATAACTTATAAGGAGCATCTTTTTCTTCACCTTGCAAAGATACAGTAGTTCCAACGTCTGTAGCTGCTTCTGTTCCTGAATCAAATAGATCGCCCTCAATTGCTTTTAGTCCGTTGTTTTGACCTAATACAATAAATCTTTGATTGTTATCTTCGTAAATGATCCCTAAATCAGATGCTTTACATACTTCGTTTAACCAAGTAATATCTTCAGCAGTATCTACGATCGTTTTAATGTTACCAACTTGTGTATAGTATTTATTTACACCTGGCATAGCTAAAGCATAAGTAAAGTTATGAGCATATTTCTCACCTTCTACAGGAAACAAACCTTCACCAGTTGTAAAAGTAATATTACTAATTACATTAGATCCCGCTACCTCTGTATAAGTAACTTTTTGCCCATCACTATCTTTAAGGTTATAAAGCCATAAACGGCCATTTACACCGCCAATCTTTGAAGCGGTTTCACACGTTTTAGTTTTGCTATTCGCAATCAAACATCCTGACATAATAAATAATTTTAAGTTTTACTAAAAATACAAAATATTATATTGTTTTTTCTTGTAAAGGTTCTATTTTGTTCTGTTTTTTTAATATAGCTTTAGTAAATAGCTTGTAACTAACTATAAAAGCATCATCTTTTACACTGAATAATAGTTTAGATATGTTTTTAGTTTGTATGTTATTTAAAGTTACATACGCTTCTAATCCTTCTATATTCTCTTTTACGTCTGTTTCTAAAGCCTTTATGATGTTGTTAAAGGTTTTTAGTTCAGTAGTATCTAATACTGATTCTTTTAGGACCTCAAACTTTTTGTTTTCTACTTTAGTAGCTTTAAATCTCACTACTTTCTTTTGCTTATACCCCTTTGGCGTTAAGGATAGCATAAGGTTAATCATTCCTAAGTACTTCATATTGTAGCTGTTTGTTCTGATATGTTTACACTTTGTTGTACGTCGTTTATTTCTGTTACACTAATTGACATCCCTATATTGTTTGTGGCTGCTATTAGTGCTTCTTGCTGTTGTAACTGTTGATCTATTGCATTTGTACTTATTTGTGGAGTTGCTGCACCTGCTCCACTTGATGGAGGTGTAATAGATGCACCACCGCCACCACTGCCACCACTAGGAGATGTAGATGCAATCTTAGCTACTTGTGCGAATCCTGTAATACCTACGGCCGCTGCATTTGCAAACCTTAGTGATTGTGTAGGTGTAAAGTCAGTTGTTTCTTTTAACGCTTTAGTAACACCTGCATAAGTGTTTATAGTAGCGTCCGCAATAGCAAAAGCTTTCTGTTCTGCACTACCTTGCTTTAAAAAAGAACCTACCGCTCTGAATACGTTTGAAGCTACACTAATAGTATAATCAGCTAATTTACTACGTCTTTTAGTTTCTTCTTTTACCTCTTTGTCTACTTGTTTTATTCTAGCTTCACTAAACGATCTTTGTGCTTCTGTTTTTTCTTGCTCTGCTATTATAAATTCTTGTAAACCTTCTTTTAGTCTATTGTTTTCTACCTCTGATAGTTCTTCTAGCTTTCTTATTTCTTCGGCTAGTTGTTCAGGATCTCTAATGCCTAGTAATCTATTAAACTCTTTTTCACTTAATCCGCTTTCTTCAAATGAATTAATTATACCTTCTTGAACTCCTTTTATTGCTTCTGTATATTGCTTTAGTGCTTGTGTTCTTTCAAATAAAGAAAGGCTTTCATCTTCTGATTGTTTTTTAAGTTGCTCCGCTCTACGTAAACCAATATCTATAATAAAATCAAGATCTTGTTCCCATTGATCCTGGTTTTTTTGCTTTTCTCTTTTCTGTTGGTCATATACTTCTTGTTTTTGCTTTGTTTCTTTTTGTGATATTTCTATCTGCTTATCTGTTAAGATTTGTCTAGCATCTAATAGTTCTTGCCCTCCTATCTTCGCATTTTTTAGCCTATCTACATCAGATTGTAATATTTGTTCTTGTTGTTTTAATAAGGTTAATTCAGTACCTAACCTTTTATTTAAAGCTACCTCATAATCCTCGTTTGCTTTTTTCTGTTTGTTTAAAGATAGTGTTGAATCATCTGCTATTTTGTTTAGTCTTTCTTCTTCTTTTATCTGTTTTGCTATTGTTTTTTGAGTACTTAAAATACTTCTTTCTAAATCAATTCTAGCTGACGCGTTTTTAATAGTTTTTTTAGTATTCTCTACTATTTCACCTGTTAACTCTATCGTTTTTTCTGTTAAAACTTTAGTTACTTGTACTAGTGGGTTAGTGTCTACATAAATCTTTTTTAAACCTTGTCCCGCTGTTTCTGCTGCTTTTGTAAACTCACCAGCGAATAATAAAGATATGCTTTCACCTAATAACCCTAAGCCATCTACAACTAATTTAAACTGATCTATTATGTACGTTTTTATACCTTCACCAAACTTTTTTAAATTAGTCACAGGATCGCTAAATAGATCTATTAACCCACTTGCTAAAGTACCTATTAGCCCTACTAATTCACTAAATACACTATTAACAACCTCACCAGCAATAGCAAAAAACTTAGCACCTTTTTCAGTTTTACTAAATGCCGCAACTAAACCAGCTAAAACAGTAACTAATATCCCTATAGGTGAAGCTTTAAAAACATTTCCTAATCCACCTAAAGCACTACCAAACCCCTCAGATTGACCTGTAACACCTGCGAAAGATCCTTTTAACCCATCTAAAGCACTACCGTAATTGCCTACATTACGTCTAAAATCACCCCCAGCTTGTTCAGCTTCTTTTATAGAGTCATTTTGTTTTTTAATTTCACTTGTAAGTCTTTTAAATTCGTCAGATCCTTCTTTTGTACTTGCGTTAGTTGCGTTTCTCTGCGTTGTTAGCTTTGCTTGATTGGCCCTTAACTCCTTTAGAGATCTTTTTTCACTAGATACTAACTTTATATTTTGTCTTCTAGCTGAATTAAGTTTCTGAATCTCCGCTTGATTCTTAGCGTACTGTTCAGTATCTTTTTTACCCTCCTTAGATAGATCTTTATTAGCTTTCTTTAATTGAGTAATAAGTTTTGTCTGTTCCTCAATATCCTTTTGAGCTTTGTCGTTATCTACTTCTATTTTAAGTAATATTGTTTCGTCAGCCATTATTATATTTTAACTAGTTTAACTTTTGTACTCTTATCTTGGCCTTTATATTGGCTAATTTCATCTATGTAATAATACCCACTATCTAAACCGAAGTTAAGAAATATAGGAGTAAAGAAGTCTACGTTTTGAACATCTAAAGAAGTAAGCATTAGATTTATCTCTAAGTAAATAGGCTTATTTAATACGCTCTTTTGAAATGAGTAATACTGATTTAACAGAGTGCTAGTGCTATTAGTTGTAGATGTGTTTGTATTCTCTAATATTTGGCCGTTATTATCGTTTTTATTCAATTCTATTAATTTACCAAATGATAAACCTTCTTTATAATCATTTATTATACTGTCATAATTATAAGGGTAATCACTTTTATCAAAATAAACTAAAGGCATAGAAGCGATTTGAGTAACATCATCTATATTTATAAACTCTGTGCTGCCTCTGTAAGCATTCATTATATTAACATCATCTACATATAAGTATTTTTTTGCACCTATATCATTTTCTTCCCACTCATCTATAGCTGTTCTAGTGTATAATGGCACAAAAGGAAGAAAAAAATTAGCTCTATTATTAGGGTCATCATTACTAAAAGGGAAAGTACCTACCATGATAGTTGGCGAATATGGGCTAGTGTAAATATCTTTTTCATCTGTTAAGAATCCGTTATCTATTTCTATAAATCCATCACCTAATTGATAATTTGTTATTGCTTTGTATAACGTGTTTAATACATCGCTATCATCTACTTCGTTGTATTTAAAAAAAGACTTTTTACCATAATTAGATAAAACCTTAGTTAGATTAACATTAGGTAAACTACTTAAATCTACTCTACTACTCCAATTTATAGCATTACGCTTATTATCATCTATTATATCAAATTTGTTACAGGTTAATGTTTTTGTTTTTACATCATACTGACTAATTGCGCCAAACTGTATTAATGTATCTTTTATAAAATCAGCTTGTGATATATCAGGTAAAACCTCATTACCTGTGGTTGGTTTTACATAATCTTCTAATATAAATTCAAAAAACGGTATAGTAGGTGTAGGGTTTGTTCCATTAGTTAAATCAGCTGCGTAATAATATCCAATAGGTACATTTTCTGGGATGTTTGTTTTATATTGAACTGTTATAGTATCACCATCAATAAAAGATGTAGATAAATCCACGTCATCAACAGCATAATAAGAACTAAACCCAACAACGCCACCGCTACTATTAGGAACTTGTACTATTGCTGTTAATGGTATTGTTATTTCTAATATTTGACTCTCATTTAATTGGCCAATATTTTTTATAACTTTATAAGTTAATTCTCTACTTGTAAAACTGTTAGGACCACTAAAATTTACCTCAAAATTTATTATAGCATTTGAACAATCACCATTTAAAATTACAGTATCACCACTCCATTCATTAGATAAAAAAGAGTTTTCCGTAAAAGATAAATTTGAATAAATGTCTGTTTGTAAAAACTGTTTGTTTTCAGACATTTCTATAAAATCTGTATAATTAACTTTATTTGATAGTATTTCAAGATCTTTTGACCCACTAATTAATGTTTTATAGTATTTAGGATCATTAAAAATATTGCCCTTTGTTTTTATACCTATACTATCCATTATTCTATTAAAGATAACGCCTTGACTTACCCCTATTTGCCAATCCCTAACAGTAGTATCTAAAGTAATATCATTTAAAGTATTTCTTTCTGTATCTCTATTGTTATCAACTAAAAAAAACTTATACGGGTATGATTCACTCAAATCATTAATAAACGATTCCTCTATCTTCTGTGGTGATATTATAACATTTAAAATATCATTTACATTATAATTATTTTCATCAGTATAACTTTCATTTATCTTTCTATCTTTTAACTCACTAAACCAATCAGTATTACCACCATAAAACCGCATATCTACCTCCTTTTTATAAGGATTGAATTTAGTTACTTGGAAATAACCATCACTGATAACTACATCGTCTTCTACTAATTTGCCTTGTATGCGTTGAAAGCTTTGGTTTGATGTACTGCTATTAATAATAGTAACATAGTTCAGTAGCTTAGTGTTTTTGGCTGTTAGAGGTACTTTAAAGCCTGTAGACCTGTCACCATGTCTTAGGTTTATTTCTCCAATCTTACTAACTGCTTTAGTGATAGCAAAAGAACTATTACTATCAAACTGATCTAAAAACTCTGTTCCTATTTTGTATTTTATCATAGTTCTTGAGTTAGTGTATCTGGTAGTGTAACATCAAAAGATATTTCGTGCATATTCTTTTCTTCTTCTATCAATACAAAAGATCCGCTTTTAATACTTACAGTTTGATAAGTTTCTTTTCTTGTTCCTGATCCGAATGTAGTTTCCTTATCTGTTAGTATTTGTACCTTAATACTCCTTTGTAGTTGGCTCAACACCTCTAATTCATTATCTGTAAGCAAACCACTTCTAAGTGTTATAGACTTCCTAGAATCAACTGCAATGGCATCATATTGGGTAGACCCGTTAATAAAGTAGTTGTCAAAATCTGAAAATATATCTCTTTTTATTTCAGTCTTTTTAAACTTCTCTTTAACCGTTTGGAACTGTTTAAACTTCCATGTCTCCCATCCTCCTAACTCATTCAGCCATCGTATGGTGTTGCCTTTATAACCAAAGCAATCAGTATTTATTTTTATAGGTTTTTGTTAAGATACATATGCGATAGGTACTTTAAAAGTAATATCATCTATTATTAAACTTAAACCAAAAGTAAAATCTATAT
>JAAHTH010002248.1_pt2 | contig 14012 bp, 7 predicted proteins | sample 6116091 | NCBI WGS metagenome assembly JAAHTH01 (sample SAMN13939990, study PRJNA603662) | sponge metagenome | isolation source: marine sponge | host: Mycale hentscheli | place: New Zealand | collected 2006
TGGCCGCAGTTCAAAACCCAGATCTTGGAACCATTGTTGAATGAGATTCAGCGTCGAAAATTGGTTGGACAGATCGACTATGTCGTTTATTCTTCAGATTTTCCGACGACAATCATTGTTAATGAGCATCGAACGAAGCTACTGGAAATGCTAAAGGAACAGGGGCAGGAAAACGTCCCGCCGCAGTTATTTAATCCTAACGCGTCGATTACTTCGCTTACCTTTTTTGCCGGTGCGGCAGTGAGAGAACAGCCGGCCTACATGTTGCTTGAGTCAAATCGATACTATCGCCAGGCGACGCAAAAATTGCTCCGCACGCCCTTTTCAGGTGAACGACAAGACGAGTTCGAGACTGTAATTGATTTGATTAAGTCAGAACGAGAGGAGGATTACCAAGAAGCAATTTCCCGGTTAAGTGAATTTGGAAAAAGTAATCCAGCGCAGTTGGCCATCAGTTACTGGTTGGCAAAGTTCTATGGAAAGCTTGGTGATGCTCCAAACGCAACGAAATGGCTAATCCGGGCATTGCGGCAAGGGTGGTGTTTCCAGAAACATACTCGGTCGGATTTAGCTTTCGAACGAGTCAAAGACGATCCTTTGTTTCGTGGAATTGTCGACCGCATTCCTGAGGTTCCATTTGTCTTTGCTCCAACTCATGGGTTCAAGAATAATTACAAGTGGGCTGCAAATGGAATGTTAAACAATGAGCGAGGCCAGGGGGATCAGTATTTTTTATCTACCGTGTTATCGGTAACACGAAATTATGGCATCAATGAACAGCAGGCAGTTGAACAATTGCAGCGGTCTATCAAAGCTGATGGAACTCAACCCCGAGGGACGTTTTACTTTACCGACACCAAGGATGTTCGCTCGACGACTCGAAAGCCCAATTTTGCTTCTGCGATCACTCAGCTTGAGGCAATGGGATTCGAAACAAAAATTGTGAACTCGGGGGTGCCAGTACAGGCTCTCGATATTGTTGGGCTTACATGTGGCACTCCCGGATTCGACTGGGCTGCCTCGGGGAGTCAGATTCTGCCTGGAGCTTTTTGTGATAATTTAACAAGTTTTGGAGGGATGTTTTATCGGGCTGGACAAACCAAATGCAGTCAATTCTTGCGATATGGAGCTGCCGGTAGCAGCGGTACGGTGGTAGAGCCGTATGCGTTGCAGGCGAAATTCCCCCATCCAATGATTCATGTCCACTACGCTCGCGGTTGCTCATTGGCTGAATCTTTTTATCAATCGGTGAGTGGGCCGTTTCAGACCATTGTCGTTGGCGATGCACTCTGCAGTCCGTGGGCAATCGAACCAACAATTGAAGTCGCCCCTTCGAGTTTTGAAGGTGCAGTAAAAGGGGGGTTAAACCTTTCAGTTAACGTTGAAAGTTCGCCCGCGAAGGTCAGCTCGCTTCTGTTTTATGTCGACGGTCGGCTGGAGCAACAAACGCCCGTAGTGTCCGAATTAAAAATCGATACCCGCGAGCTATCAGATGGTTACCATGAGCTCAGGATCGTAGCCGTTGCGAACAATCTTGTACAAACGACTGGGCGGGTGGTTCTGCCGGTGGTGGTTGACAACTGCGGTCATTCCCTTGAGTTGCAAGTCAAGCAAACGGAGTATCGCAATACGGATAATATTCAGGTGGTCGCAAAATCCACGCTTGGGGAATCCATTGAGTTGCGACACAATGGTCGAACGTTGATGATGCAGGCGGGGCGAGACGTGGAATTTTCAGTACCAGCCGCGTCGCTTGGGAGGGGGCCAGTTCAAATTCAAGGGGTCGCCATCTCAGCAGAGTCTGGCGAGATTGCGAGTTCGCCAGTCGATTTAGTTATCCAGGGGGATCTCGCTGAAGGATTGCGAAATACCGAAACACCGAAAAAGAAGTAAGTTCCCGAGCAGGGTGGTGGAAGTGTACTATATTAAATGACTCTCTCGGTAACCTGAGAAATGTAAAGCTTCTCGTTCGCAATGCTACCCCGTTTTAAGCGGCAGATGGATCTCAAAACAACTGCCTTTGCCCAATCGGCTTTCCAGATGTACCGAACCACCGTTGCTTTGGGTCAGGTGTTTGACAATTGCCAGTCCAAGTCCAGTGCCTCCCATGTCCCGGGACCTTGCTTTGTCGACACGGTAGAAGCGTTCAAAAATTCGATTTTGCTGGTCTTTGGCGATTCCAATTCCCGTGTCCTTCACCTCGATCACAGCCGACTTGTTCTTTACATAGCTCGAAATTGAGATGGAACCATTTTCAGGTGTGTAGTGAATCGCGTTGACAATTAAGTTTTTGACGATTGTCTCAATGGATTTGAAGTCCGCAGCGATCACCGGGCTGGGTTGAGTAAGGTTGAGTTGAAATTCCAGTTTTCGCTCAACTGCAATTTCTGCGAACTGGTCATAAGCAGCCTGGCAGATTTGGTTGATCTCAAACTCAGTAATTGTGAATGTTTTCTTTCCAGATTCTACTCGGGCGAGATGGAGCAAGTCGAGGATTTGCTGGTTTAGCAATTCTGCTTGAAATTCAATTTGTTCAACAAACTGCATGTTTTTATTTTCGTCATGCAGTGCTCCGAGTCGCAGTGTTTCGGCGTAGGCTTTAATCGACGCCAGCGGTGTTTTCAACTCGTGAGAAACATTCGCGACAAAATCTTGGCGCATGGTTTCAAGTTGCCTTAATTCTGTCACATCATGCAGAACGATGGCGACGCCCGGCTTGTCTTCGTCGGCCAGCATGGAAACCCGAGCCTTAAGAGTTTTTTGTTTTCCGGAGATTGTCTTAAATTCTGTTTTGGAAAAAGTGCGCTGCAATTGAGTCTTTTCAATTGCCTGAGCGAGTTCTGGAATCCTTACAATTTCCAATAGCTTTTTCCCAAAGATTTCGGGGTGCGTTAGTTTGAGCATTCGGCAGGCGGCGCCATTGGCCAACATTACTTCGCCTGAAGGTTTGACAGCCAACACGCCCTCAATCATGCTCGAGAGCACAGCTTCCAGCCGTTGACTGTTTTCGAGCAAACGTTTTTCGCGTCGATTGAGTTCTGATTGCATTTGTTGAAATGCTTCACTTAAAGTTCCCCATTCATCGTCTCGGCTTTGGATTGTCAATGCTGTGTCGTACTTTCCGATGCCGACTTGCCGAGCTGCTTTGGCAAAAGTTGTTAGGGGCTGCATGCTTCGCATTGAGAAAATTGTCATCAATCCGGAAGTGAGTAAGCTTAAGGTCAGCGCAAATATCCAAACGAACATTTGGATTTCCAAAATCTCCTGATTGATTTCGTAACTCTCGCTGGCGACTCGAATGTAACAACCGGTGTCCTGATTGGAGTTGTCGAATCGTTGGGCACCGTACATCATATTGACGTCTAAGGTATCGCTGTATCTCTGAGCAAATCCCCAGCCCTCTTGCTTGGCAAGCAAGACCTCTTCACGATCACCGTGTGGCCCAATTTCCTCGGTTCCCTTCACGGAGTCTGCGACGACGTTGCCTTCGTTCGTAATCAGCGTGAACCGCATGTTGGTAAGCTTACCCAGCCGTTTAAGATGCTCGACGAGCGCCTGGTCGTTGATGCCGTTTTCAAGATCTTCGATATGTCCTTCAAGCATTAAGGCAACCGATTGCATCTTGGCTTCGATGTCGTCAATTTTTTGATCTCGAACGATCTGCGAGAGCACGAGGATGAAGAGCCCGGCGGTGAGGAGATGCAGGATGAAATATCCCAGCATTAACCGGCGTGCTGCACGTGTAAATCTCATGTTATTTTTCTTTGAATGCTGGTCATGTAGAACTCATTGGGTGGGCTCTAAAGCTACCGGCGGAGACAGTTGAAATCGAAGGATTAGGTTAGTCGCGGGCATCAGTTTTAAGGCAATACGGGCGGGGCTCGAAGTGATTAATAGCGTTAGAAGAGTAATTTTTTGGGAATTTCTTGACATATCCAAGCAAAACCGAGGCTCGTATTCGTTTACTAAATCTACCCCACTGGAAATGAAGAAATCTTAAACATATATTCACATTTCGAATTAACGTGAATTTTCATTGGTAGAGCAAATGAGCACAATTGGCAAGCTATTCGGACGTTCGCCTTTTAGCCAAATTCAGCTTCATATGGAGCAAGTCAACAAGTGCATTGGCAAAATGTCAGAAGCACTGGACGCGGTGAAGGCCGGGAATTTTGAGAGCCTTGATCGACTCTCAAGTGAGGTGTCTGAACTGGAGCACGAAGCTGACCAGATCAAGGCAGATATCCGGGAACGATTATTGAAGCGTTTCTTCATGCCAATCGATCGAGCGGAAGTTTTAGAAATCTTGTCACTTCAAGACAGCCTCGCCGATACAGCTGAGGATGTTTGTAAAGTCCTAACGCTCAAGCGTTTGCCATTCCCCGAAGACTTAGTCGAAGACTTCGATAAGTTTGTTGGCTTTAACATTAAAGCGTGTGAAATTTGCGCGACTATCATCAACCAGATGGACGAGTTGATTGAGTCCGGGTTTGGAGGAATCGAGGCTGAGCGAATTCGCGGACTCGCGAAAGAGACTGCGTTAGCGGAGCACGAGGCAGACGTAGTGCAGTTGCAACTGTTGAAAAAGATTTATGCTCACGATGCCGATTTTTCGAAGGGCGAGTTTCATCTTTGGATGCGTGTTACACGGGTGCTCAGCCGTCTTTCGAATGACTCTGAAAACCTTGCTAATCGGATTCTCAAGACTTTGAGTTTGAAGTAAAGAGTTCTGAGTAGGGTGAGAACCGTTTTTGTTTTTATTTGATACTTGAGAAAAAATATTCTTTGTTAGATAGGGCCGTTTCGCCATCATGGGTGCTGAATATATTTTAATCGGCTTGATTCTCGTCTGTGGTTTTTATGTTGCTTGGAACATCGGCGCCAATGATGTCGCTAATGCCATGGGAACCTCAGTAGGATCAGGTGCGCTGACGCTTCGTAGAGCGGTGATTTTAGCTGCGATATTTGAGTTTGCTGGCGCTTATATTGTTGGTTCCAATGTTTCAAAAACTGTCCGAAAGGGAATTTTTGAGCCAACGGATATTTCTGCTATGTATCCTCCCGATCAGGCGCCGTTTATTTTAGCGTGTGGGATGATTGCCGCGCTGTTGGCCGCGGGAACTTGGTTGTTAATTGCAACTTACATGTCTTGGCCGGTTTCCACGACCCATTCGATCGTCGGCGCCGTTGTCGGATTCGGCGCGCTCGCGCTAGGCTTTGAAGGTGTCTTGTGGGGCAAGGTGGGCCTGATTAGTGCCGGTTGGGTAATTTCGCCCTTGATCTCAGCGGTGGTTGCCTATGTCGTTTTTGGGATTTTACTTAAGACCGTTTTTTATAAACGCGACCCGGTCACAGCAGCCCGAAGGGTTGCGCCAAAACTCGTTTTCATCCTGATGTTCGTCATGACAGGATTGACTTCATACAAGGGTTTAAAACCACTTTGGAAAAAGTGGGAAATGGATTCAGGGGATCCGAGATTTATGCTGGTGGTCGTCGCCGTGGCGATTGTCCTCGGTATCATTGGGTTTTTCGTTACGAAAATCTCCCTGTCCAGAACGCAGGCAACTCCATCCGATTCAGATTCTGGAAAAAATCCGGTTCTTGACGCAGACGTCTCAAGGTCGCTCGCCAAGACCATCAAGCACCTCCAGCGGGTTAGAAATAATTCAACAGATGAAATCCAGGACCGGGCAAGACAGTTGTTGGTCGATGTCGAGGCGCTGCAAGACAAAGCGCTTGATAATATTACAACCAATACCGATTCTGATGAGTTGCGACAGGTGGAAAAAATATTCAGCGTGTTGCAGATCTTTACGGCGTGCCTGGTTGCTTTTGCCCACGGTTCAAATGATGTGGCCAATGCGATTGGTCCGCTCTCAGCTGCGTATCAGGCGGTTACTCAGAATGCCATCACGGCGGAATCTCAGACTGCCCCTTGGATGCTATTGCTCGGTGGAATCGGCATTGTAATTGGATTGGCGACTTGGGGTTGGAAAGTAATTAAGACGGTCGGAGAAAAAATTACGGAGCTGACGCCGAGTCGTGGTTTTTCTGCAGAATTTGCAGCGGCGATCACTATTTTAGGTGCTTCTGTTTTGCCGATCGGATTGCCAATTTCGACGACGCACACGCTGGTCGGTGCTGTTTTGGGGGTTGGCTTGGCGCGTGGTATCAATGCCTTGAATTTGAAAACAATGAGGAATATTGTTGCGGGTTGGGCGATTACCATTCCCGCAGGTGCGATCCTCTGTATGATTTTCTACTTTATTCTCAAGCTGATCTTTATTGATTCCGGCTGGGCTGTGGGCGGCTAGGCGGCTGTCAGGTGGGCGTTTTTCTGGGCGAGTGTTAACGCAGCAACGGTGTGGGCGAAATCGTTCTTTCCGCACACCACGTTGTTCCTAATTGTCGTGTTTTGCGGAAATCTCAACCCGAGTTCGATTGAGATCGCTCTTATTTCACTGTACTTAAAGACCATTTCAGACCTATACTTACACAGCGGCGGCGACTCGCCAGCCAGTAAACATTAGCTCCTGAAGTGAAGATGACATATTTGATTCAAATAAGAATCGCAGTCTTATCTGCATTCCTCGTTCTTTCGGTCGCGTTACTACCGGACGTTGAAGCCGCGATTGCAATCGCTCCAGCATCTCAACAGGCCGACACTGGAACTGGTTCAGAGACCAATCGAGAGGGCTACCGCGTTAAAGTTCCATTGCCAATCGACGGGCAAGCGAGTGCCTCGGTTCGACAAACGCTTAAACGGATATCTGAAAAGACGAGTCCGGCTGCCCAGCGAAGAAACCGGCCGGTTGTTGTTTTAGAATTTGATACACGGGGCGGGCAGACTGGCAGTGGGAGCGAGTTGGAGGCGTGCATGGCTTTGGCACGCTATCTTAGAGATCCAGATTTAAATCGTCTGCAAATAGTCGCCTATGTTCCTCAGCGGCGCGAGCTTCTCGACTGGGGTAACGACGAATCCATGCCCAACGGAGGGCTTAACGGACACGCGGTACTCGTCGCAATCGCAGCGAATCAAATTGCGATCGATCCAGAGGCGGCTTTGGGAAATGCTGGAATTGATGATAAATCGCCGGATGATCTCCGTCGAGAAATTTATCGAAGTATCGCTTCACAGGGGCTAACCACCTTGCCCGTTTCAGTGGCCCTTAGCATGCTTGAAAGAGACCAGGAGTTGTACCGGGTGACCGATAGTGAGGGCGCTGTTTCCTATGTTAATGGCGATACGTTAAGAGAGTTGGAGGCTTCCGGGAAACCGATTACCGTTGTGACCGTAACTCCTCAGGGTAGCTTTAGTTTATTAACTGGAAAGGAACTTCAGGATTTTGGCTTGGTTCGATTGTTGCCAAAATCAAGAATGGAATTGGCTCGGGAGTTGAACCTCAATTCAAGTGTGCTGCAAGGGGACCCTGGAAGTGAAGGGGAGTGGAAGCCGTTATTGGTAACTTTACCGCCGTTCATCGATAGTCGAACGGCGACCTGGGTGACACGGTCACTAAAGCAGCAGTTGGGTGGAGAAGAAGTGAACTTAGTCATTTTCAATCTCGGTGACAACTTGGGAGATGTTGAGGCTTGTTTGCGAATTGGGCGATTGATTGCGAGTTATGATTCAGATGAAGTTCGAACGGTAGCATTTTTGGAAAGCTCCGTACGCGGGCCTGCCGGAGTAATCGCTTTGGCTTGTAATCAGTTAATTATGAGCGACGACTCTCGACTCGGAGGCGACTACGGAGAGGATGAGGTTGGGGGTGAAGATGAGCTCGCTGGATTTCGGGAAGAGCTTAAGCGTTTAGCTGAAGATAAAGAATCAGACTGGTCGATGTTGCAGCAGATGTTAGAGCCAAGTTTGGTGGTAACGCGGTATCGCCATCAAAAGACGGGGCAAACTCGATTGTTGTGTAACGCTGAATTCGAGGGCCTTGAGCAGCCCGATCAGTGGTTGGCATTGGGGCCGATAGGTAGTCCCGAAGGAATCAGTGCGATTACCGCGGAACAAAATGGTTTAGCTAGAACGATCGTATCGGATGTCGAGCAAGTTAAAAAGTTTTATCAACTCGATGAGTCAATTCCTACGTTAGCGCCTTCGAAGATTGACAGGCGGATTGCCAAGTTCGCTGAATTTTTGTCATCTCCGTTCGTTTCTCCCTTCCTTTTATTCGGGGCGATGTTCTTTCTGTCGACAGAGTTATCCGCACCGGGTCTTGGTGTGCCGGGGTTTTTGGCTGTCCTCTGTTTTGGGTTGTTCTTTTGGAGCCAAAGTCTCGACGGGAATGCTGATTGGCTGGAAGTGATCATGTTTGTGATTGGGGCGATTTTCATTGTGATGGAGATCTTTGTAATCCCGGGCTTTGGAGTGTTTGGTATTGGCGGAATTGTTTTGGTCTTCAGTTCGCTAGTGCTGGCATCTCAGTCGTTTCTTGTTCCTCGATCGCTGAACGATCTGGTTGAAATGACGTATTCATTTGTCCCGGTCATTGGAGCGGGCTTTGGAGTTTTGACGGCTGGTATCGTACTGCGAAACCTGATCCCCAAAACGCCCCTGCTGCGACGTATGATTCTTCAACCGCGTAAGATTGTTGATACGGGGCTTGGAGGCCAGGCGGATCCCGAAGCCATGGTGGATTGGAGTTATCTGATGGGGCTCTCGGGCGAGACGGCCACACGTTTAAATCCGTCTGGGAAAGCGAGATTTCAGGGAAAAGTCTACGATGTGATTTCTAACGGTCAGATGCTGGAACAGGGCCAAAGAGTCGAAGTAATTGAGGCAATTGGCAACCGAATTGTGGTCGTAGCCAAGCCCGACGTGAAATCAGATTAAAAAAACGTCCGAATGGATGAGGCAGTCATTTCGATTCGCTAGAATTCAGGTCTAAACGCGCGTAAGCTAGTGGTAAAAGCACATTTATTTTTTAAGTTGATCGTATGATCTATTGGGCCTTCTTGTTGTTAGCTATCGGTTTGTTTGCCGTGGTTCTCGAACTGTTCGTCCCCTCGGCGGGGATTTTAGGAATCGTCGCCGGAATTCTAATTGTGACTTCGGTTGTTCTTGGATTTATGGAGAGCGTCAGCTATGGCGTGATTCTCTTAATGGCCGCGGTGGTAACGATTCCAGTGCTCCTGACGTTGATGGTAAAAGTGTGGCCGTATACGCCTCTTGGTAAACGCATTCTTTTAAAGGACTTAAAACCGGAGGATGTGCTTCCCAACTACTTAGAGAACAAAGAGCAAAAGGCGCGGCTTGAGGGTCAGTTGGGAATTGCCCAGACCAAGATGCTGCCCAGCGGAATTGTGCTGGTTAATGGCGAAAAATTTGATGCGGTGAGTGATGGCTTTGCTGTGGATGTAGGGGACTCTATCCGAGTGGTTTCGGTTCGTGGAAATCACGTTTACGTAGAGCCGTACGATGGAGAGGCCGGTGCTCAGGACGAGTTACCACCCCGTGATCTTGACATTCTGTCCCGGCCGATTGAGGAGCTGGGAATTGATCCGCTTGATAATCCGCTCGATTGAATGAGGGATCGTGCATTTAAATATGATTTCGAGTTTCGCCCGAATAATTTGTTATGAATAATTTGTTATGCTAACTGAGTGCCTTGGCGTTCGCCCTGCATTGTTAGTCGTATTGGAGATTTAGTTTGAATCGTTCTTTGTATTCGCTCGCATTGGTTTTACTTTTAAGCGTTACTTCGATTTCCTCGGCTCAGACGGAAAGACGATCGTCTCTCGCTGAACGTCTTCAGGCAGAGCCGGTTGCGCAGTTAGTGAATGACTCAGTTAAATTCGGAGATGCTCAACGCGGGGCAATTGCCTTTTATCAACCGGCGATGAATTGTGCGCGATGCCATGAGGCTTCTGTAGGTGGGCGGCGGTTAGGGCCGCAGTTGTCAGAAAAACGAAACGTAGATACTTCCCATCTCATTGAGTCAGTTCTCAATCCGTCAGCCAAAATCAACGAAGGTTTTGAGACGATGAAGGTCTTGCTGGCAGATGGACGAATGGTTTCCGGAATCTTAGCGAGCGAAACCGACGAGCGGTTGTTTTTAGATCAGATTGAGCAACCCGATAAACCATTAGAAATTTTAAAGGCTGATGCCGATGATTGGTCGAAAACAAAAACTTCGACGATGCCAGTTGATCTAGTCAATCAGCTTGTCGACCGGCAGCAGTTTCTGGATCTAATCGCTTACCTGACTGAGATTGCAGCCAACGGTGCAGGGCGGGCGACTGAATTGAGACCTGCTGGTTCAATGGCGTTAACGCCATTGCCGGAATACGAGGAACGAATCGATCACGCTGGACTGATTACCAGTCTCGATGATTCCAGTTTTGCACGTGGTCAGGAAATGTATCGCCTGCGATGTGCCAGTTGTCACGGTACCGTTGCTGAAGAGGGTTCGATGCCGACCTCACTTCGGTTTGCCTCCGGAAAGTTTAAGCACGGAAATCAGCCGCTGACGATGTACAACACGTTAACGCATGGATTTGGCATGATGAATCCGCAGCGTTGGATGGTGCCGCAGCAGAAATACGAAGTGATTCACTACATTCGTGAACACTTTTTAAAAGCTCACAATCCTTCTGAATATTTTGAAATAACGGATGACTATCTTGCTTCTTTACCAACTGGTAACACGCGAGGCCCTAAGCCTGTGGTATCGACTCCGTGGACATTAATGGATTATGGGCCAAGTTTAAATAATACCATTGAGGTTTCCAGAGACGGATCGAATATTGCCCAAAAAGGAATTGCGGTTAGGCTCGATGCCGGCCCTGGTGGTGTTGAGTCGGGAAGCCATTGGATGATGTACGAGCATGACACGATGCGGATGGCAGGAGCTTGGAGTGGAAAATTTATTGACTGGGAGGGGATTCACTTCAATGGCACCCACGGAAGGCATCCGAAAATTGCCGGTGAGTTGCACGTGGCGAACCCCACAGGTCCGGGTTGGGCAAATCCTAACTCATCCAACGACGCATCCTTCGCGAGGCGTTTCGAAGATGATCGCGTCGTGGGGCGAGATGGAAAGCACTACGGCCCTTTGCCGTCTTCCTGGGCGAAGTACCTTGGGATGTACCGGTTTGGCAAACAGACGATCCTGAAATATCGGGTTGCAGATACGGAAATACTTGAGTCACCCGGCCTTGAATTTGTGGGGGGCCAACCGGTTTACCAGCGGCGTTTCGAAATTGGGCGTCGAGACCGGGAGCTGACGATTCAGATAGCGAAGCACAAGGGTTTGTTGAAAAAAGGGGCGTCTTCCGAAAATATAGCTGTCATTTATCCAGAGGGGAAAAAGAGCAAACTGGATTCTTCGGAGCGCGCCTCGAAGAATGGTTTGGTATTTGATGGGAATAAATTTGCGGAGATTAAAACAGCGAAACCGTTTGACTTAGCGCGTCAGGATTATTCAATCGTGGTGCGATTGAAAACGCGTCAGGATGGAACCATCCTGGCGAAAACAAAGAAACAAGACCAATGGCTTGCTCAGGGCAAAACGTTTTTCCTCCGCGGTGGGCGGCCTAGCCTCGATGTTGGCTGGGTAGGAGCGGTTACCGCAAATCGCTCAGTCAACGATGGAAAATGGCATGACGTCGGATTGACCTGGGATGCAAAATCGCAGCGGGCTGATTTTTACATCGATGGGAAACCCGCTGGCGGTGGAACACTGGATGGGGTTGAGCCTCTCGGCAATGCCGTCATTCGGTTTGGGTTTACCAATGATAATTTCCCTTCGAAGTCGGCGTTCCAAGGTGAGATGGGAATGCTGCGGTTTTATCAGCGGCAATTGTCGGCCCAAGAGTTGTCAGACTTGAATACGATTAAACCCCGAAAGCTGGTTGGCGATTGGGTTAAACAAACAGGTAGTGCAATTCCAGAAGCAAGAGGTCAGAAAAATCTGTCAGCGATCGTGATGGGAGCTGCCGAAAAAATTGCGCCTGCCAGTGGTATCCTGGTCGGCACCTCGCTCAGCAAAGCGGTGTGGGACTCAGATGATGAAGGCAATATAAGACTGACTATTCCAGCTGGCGAACCGATTCAATTTGTTGTCACCCAAGCGCCATTAAGTACGGTGGAGCAGGTGGAAGAAATTAAAGGCAAGCTTGCCGATATTCAGAAGGCAGTTAATCTGTCCGCTTTGACTCGCGGGGGGCCTGCTAATTACCCAGAAAAATTGATGGCTCCCGTTTTGCGCGGAGATGATGCTGGTCCTTTTGCGGTCGACGTCTTTCAACGTCCCACCAACAATCCCTGGAATTGTCAGCTTCGATTGACGGGTCTCGATTTTTTACCCGATGGCGACACGGTGATTGTTGCCGCATGGGACGGTTCGGTTTGGAGAGTAACGGGACTTGGCAAACTGGCAGAGCCAGGGAGCGAGCAACAGCTCCAATGGCAACGTATTGCCTCCGGTTTGTTCCAGCCGCTGGGTGTTAAGTACGTGAACCAGAAGATCTACGTGACTTGCCGTGATCAGATTGTGATTTTGCACGATCTCAATGGGGACCACGAAGCTGACTGGTATGAAAACTTTAACAGTGACCATCAGGTGACTGAGCATTTTCATGAATTTGCGATGGGACTCCAGGCCGATGAAGCTGGTAATTTTTACTACGCAAAATCAGCGCGTCATGCGAAAAAAGCAGTGGTGCCGCATCATGGGACTTTATTGAAAATCAGCCCCGATGGTGCGACGACTGAAATTCTTGCCAACGGATTCCGGGCAGCTAATGGAGTTTGTTTAAATCCGGATGGGTCGTTTGTGGTGACCGATCAGGAGGGGCACTGGAACCCAAAAAATAGAATCAACTGGGTGAAGCCGGGACAGTTTTACGGGAATATGTTTGGTTATCACGATGTGACTGATTCATCCGACGAAGCTATGTCTGACCCGTTGTGCTGGATCACAAACGCATTTGATCGATCGCCCTCAGAACTACTGTGGGTGGACAGTGAGCAATGGGGGCCTCTGAACGGGGCATTGTTAAATTTTTCTTACGGCTACGGGAAAATTTATGTTGTGCCGCACGAGGAAGTTGACGGTCAGATGCAAGGAGGGATGTGCGAGTTTCCAATTGCACAATTTCCGACTGGCGTCATGCGAGGGCGATTTAGCCCTGATGACGGCCAGTTGTACTGCTGCGGAATGTTCGCCTGGGCTGGCAGTCAGCATCAACCAGGCGGGTTCTACCGAGTACGTTACACGGGAAAACCACTGCATTTGCCGCTTGGTCTCAATGCAACCCGTTCCGGTGTGAAAATACGTTTGTCAGGTGCCGTCGATGCTGAATCAGCGGTGGACGTATCCAATTATTCGGTCAACACGTGGGATCTAAAACGAACGGCGAATTATGGTTCCAAACATTACAACGAAAAACGATTGACCGTGAAAAGTGCGACGTTGTCAGAGGATGGGACAACCGTGTTCCTCGAAATTCCCGACCAGCAACTGACTTGGGGGATGGAGATCAACTACGCATTAAAGTCGGCCGATGGAAAGCCGGTTCGTGGCAAGATCCACAATTCGATCTACAAATTTGGAGATGAAAAGTAGGGGTTGGCCATTCCAAGAGTGTTGTTCCAGCAGCACGATTTTGAAATAGTAGGTCGGGGAGCCAAGGGCGGCAACGTTTGCGCCTGTTGTCGTTCACCTGTTTTTGTGTTGGCGTTGAAGGCTCGCTTGCTGGTGGCCGATGAGTCCTTCAATTTCCGCCAGTCTCGCTGTGTCGTGAACGAGGGAATCGGGAACCTCGGATAATTGCAGATACGTACGAACACGTGTGTAGGTGAATACATTGAGTCCCGCACTCCATCGAGCCGTTCCGGCTGTTGGGAGTGTGTGGTTGGGGCCAACTCCATAATCACCAAAAACCTCGGCAGATTGATGGCCAATAAAAATACAGCCAGCATGCTTGATTTGGGAAGCAATCGATTCTGCATCGAGGCAATGGAGTTCTAAGTGCTCTGGTGCGAGCGCATTGCAAATTTCAAC
>JAAHTH010000448.1_pt3 | contig 13982 bp, 8 predicted proteins | sample 6116091 | NCBI WGS metagenome assembly JAAHTH01 (sample SAMN13939990, study PRJNA603662) | sponge metagenome | isolation source: marine sponge | host: Mycale hentscheli | place: New Zealand | collected 2006
TAAAGACTTAAGCATTTCACCAAGTACCCAGGCAAATAGACCAATCAAAACTACTACACTTCCTAATCAATTATTAAAAGTTAGAAAAAAGAAAAGATCAGAAAGACTTCAAAAAGAGCAGCAAGCTAACATTGAAGCACAAGCACAAGCAAACGCACAAGCTCAACAAGTAGCAGCGCAAGCGGAAGTTCAAAAAGATCAAGCTATGTTCCAAACTAAGTCTCAGTTAGAACAGCTAAAAGCTCAATTAGAAAACCAAAGGATTGGTATTGAAGTTGATGCTAAAAAACAATTGATGGCTTTAGAATTTCAATATAACATGCAATTAAAAGGCATGGAGGTTGATAAAGGAGTCGCTAGAGAAAAAGAAATTGAAGACAGAAAAGATCAAAGAACAAGAATACAAGGAACTCAGCAGTCGGAAATGATTGCGCAAAGAAAAAACGATTCACCTCCTAAAAATTTCGAATCCAGTGGAAACGATATTATGGGTGGTGGTTTTAATCTAGGTGGATTTGAACCTAGGTAATTATTTACATTAATTTTATAATATTATATCATGGCGAAAGCACAAAAAACAGAAGGTAGTTTTAAAATAAAAAACACCAAAAAAGCAAAAGAAGCTGAAGTTAAAGAAACTCCAGAACAAACAGGGCCAGCTGTTATTAATGAAGAGACTGGCAATATAAAACTTGATTTAACTAAAAAACCAGAACAAGATGCCGATACAAAGCAAGAAGCAGCAAACGTGGTTGATGATAAACAAGCCGAACCTGTACAAGAAGTGGAAAAAGAAATACCACAACAACCAGAGCCCGTTCAAGCTGAAGAATCCGTACCTGAAAAACCAGTAGAGGAAACTGTACTTGAGGAAATAACAGAAGAAAAGAAAGAAGAGATTACGCAAGAAGTTACACAAGAGTTAAAAGAAGATGTAGCTGAAGCAATAGCGGAGCAAAAAGAATCTGGTATAGAATTACCTGAAAACATTCAAAAGGTTGTAAACTTTGTAAATGAAACAGGTGGTAGTTTAGAAGACTATGTAAAGCTAAATACTGATTACGATTCATTAAATGAAAATCAGCTATTAGCAGAATATTATCAAACATCGAAACCTCATCTTGACAGAGAGGAAATTAACTTTATTATGGAAGACAAGTTTTCTTATAATGAAGATGAAGACGATGAAAAAGATATTAGAAAAAAGAAAATAGCAAGAAAAGAAGAACTTGCTAATGCAAAAAATTATTTAGATGGATTAAAATCTAAATATTATGCAGAAATAAAAGGCGGTAGTAAATTATTACCGGAACAACAAAAAGCGGTAGAGTTCTTTAACCGATATAATAAAGAACAAAAAGAGCAATCATCCATAGCTAAGAAGCAGACTGATGCGTTTTTAAATAAAACAAACCAAGTTTTCAATGACAATTTCAAAGGTTTTGAATATAACGTCGGCGATAAAAAATATAGGTTTAACGTTAAAGACGCAAACAAAGTCAAGGATAGCCAGAGCGACATAAATAATTTTGTCAAGAAGTTCTTGAACGAAAATAATGAAATGTCAGATGCTTCCGGTTATCATAAAAGCTTATTTACAGCTATGAATCCAGATCAAGTTGCAAAACACTTTTACGAACAAGGTAAATCGGATGCAATTAAAGACAGTACAGCAAAAGCCAAAAACGTTAAGATGGGGGCGAGAGGTGTCCATTCAGATGTTAAGACTGCCAATGGTTGGAATGTTAGATCAGTTGATTCGGGGAATGATAGCAGTAAACTTAAAATTAAAACATTTAAACATTTAAAATAGTAAATTATGGCAGCACCAGGATTTGCAGTTGCGCCACCAACGTTGGCCAACTTAGCACATTTGACTCCAAGACCCGTACAAGGTTTATTTGGTGATAACTATTTATCACTAGCCGATATGACTTGGACTCAACAATTTTTACCTGAAGTTTACGAGAAAGAAGTAGAGCGTTATGGAAACAGAACGATTACTGGTTTCTTAAGAATGGTAGGGGCAGAGATGCCTATGGCATCAGACCAAGTAGTTTGGTCAGAACAAGGAAGATTACACATTGCATATGATACAGTAGAATCAAATGCACCAGGCGCAGGCCCGGGTGGACAAACAATTTCATTACCTTCTCCGGGAGCTGATGGGAATGTACCACTTTTAGGACCTGGTATGACTTGTGTTATTGCACTTGGAAACGATACAAATAACATTTACATTAATAGTTTAGCAGGGCCTGTTGCAGGTGGTTTGCAAACATATAATATTGATGTATATGATGACGCTAACAACGTACTAGATGTAGCTCTTCAAGGAGCTGCTGCAGGTGCAGCGTTAAGTCTATTTGTTTTCGGTTCAGAATACAGAAAAGGATCACCAGAAGGTGGAAATTCTATTGATGCTTCCTTTACAAGTTTTAGTACTCAACCAATTATCATCAGAGATAAGTATGAAGTAAACGGTTCAGACGTTGCTCAAATCGGATGGGTTGAAGTTACTACTGAAATTGGTACAGGTGGTTATCTATGGTACTTAAAATCTGAGCACGAGTCTAGAATTAGATTCGAAGATTACTTAGAAATGAGTATGGTAGAATCAAAGAATGTAGAGCAAGTGGTAGCAGGTGTACCAGGCTTTACAGGATTCCAAGGTGGAAACCTACAAGGTATGCAAGGTTTATTTGCTACACTAGAAGAAAGAGGATTGGTATTTAATGACCCAGCATTTGCAAATGATGCAGCTGCAGCGGACCCAGGAATCAACCAGTTTGATACTATTCTACAAGAGCTTGATAAGCAGGGAGCAATTGAAGAGAACATGTTATTCTTAGACAGACAAACATCTCTTGATATTGATACTATGTTAGCACAGCAAAATTCTTACGGAGCAGGTGGTACATCTTACGGTGTATTCGATAACTCTGAGGACATGGCGCTTAACTTAGGATTCTCTGGTTTCAGACGTGGAGCATATGACTTTTACAAAACTGACTGGAAATATCTAAATGACTCTACAACTAGAGGACTTATTGACGATATTAAAGGTGTGTTAGTACCAGCAGGAACTTCTACAGTTTACGATCAACAATTAGGACAGAATATTTCAAGACCTTTCTTACACATTCGCTACAGAGCTTCTGAAGCTGATGACAGACGATTGAAATCTTGGGTAACTGGTTCAGTTGGTGGTAACTATACAAGTGACGCGGATACAATGACTGTTAACTTCTTATCGGAGAGAACAATGTGTACGCAAGCCGCTAACAACTTTGTATTATTCAAAGCTACTTAGTAGTAAACTAATGTAAGGAACGGGTGTCTTCGGGCACCCAATCTTTACTTTTTATTAACAATTATATTATATTATATCATGGCTAAAACAGCAACACAATGGGAAGTTAAAGATAGACTTTATAAACTTACCAAAAATAAAAAACCTTTAATATTCACCATACCAACAGCTCATTCACCAAGAAAAGCTTTATTATGGTTTGATGAAAATTTAGGTTACCAAAGAGAATTACGATACGCAACAAATCAGCCTTCTGTTTTTGTAGATGAACAAAAAGGGAAAGCAACAATGGGTAGAGTGATATTTAGAAACGGACAATTAAGAGTAAAAAAAGAAGATGTAACTCTTCAGCAATTTTTATCCTTATATCATCCGTATACAAAAGACGGTATTATTGAAGAGATAAAACCAAAAGAGCAAGCAGTAAATGAAGTTGCTTGGATTGAGTTTGAATTGCAAGCTTTAAACCTTGCTAAGCAAGCTACAGTAGATGAGGCAGAAGCTATATTAAGAGTTGAAGTTGGAGAAAAAGTTAATAGATTATCTTCAGAAGAATTAAAAAGAGATTTATTAGTATTTGCTAGAAAAAATCCTCAGCTATTTTTACAACTAGCACAAGATGAAAACACCGAGTTAAGAAACTTTGGTGCAAAAGCAATTGAAGCTGGTATATTAAATTTATCACAAGACCAAAGAACATTTACTTATGGTAAGAGTGGTAAAAAAGTATTGACAGTACCATTTGATGAACATCCTTATTCTGCACTTAGTGCATTCTTTAAGACTGACGAGGGTATGGAGCTTTACAAGAATATAGAAAAAAGACTTAAATAGTCACCTTTTATAGTAATAGGCTATCTAAGGGTGGCCTATTATTATAATAACAAAATATAAATTATGGCTGTAAGCGTAGATACTGTATATCAAAGAGTATTAGCAATACTTAATAAAGAACAACGAGGATATGTAACACCTCAGCAATTTAACTTGTTTGCTAATCAAGCACAATTAGATATATTTGAACAGTACTTTTATGATATAAATCAATTTGGCCGTATACCAGGAAACGACACAGAGTTTTCTGACATGCTAAATATACTTAACGAAAAGATTAGCATATTTGAAGTCAATGATAATATGACTTATGCAAATAACTATTGGACACCACCGGCTGACATTTACAGAATGGGTACGATAGTTTATAAAAACACTACAGAGGGTTTTACATTAAACCCGAGCGCTACTACAACCATCGAAACATTTGTAGAAGCTGAGCGAATTGAATACAATGATTTTCTTTATATCAATCAATCCGCATATACACGTCCGACAAACACAAGACCTATATTTATAGAGAATAGTTCAGGCTACAAAGTATATGGTAATACCGAGTTAACATCGGATGTAACGTGTAATTATATTAAAAAGCCCGCTGAAGTAGTTTGGGGTTACCAAATTGTTTATGGTGAGGCACTTTATGATGCAACAACAGCGACTAATTTTGAACTGCATGATTCGGAAGAAACAGAGTTAGTTGTTAAAATTTTAGAGTTTGCAGGCTTGAATGTTGAAGACGTGCAGATGTATCAGATAGCTAATAGCATGGAACAAGAAACTAACCAACAAGAAAAAGCTTAATATATGCCATTTTTAAATCAAACACCAGAGGAATATTATTTAGGACCCGACGGGCTATGGAACAGCAACGACGAGAATTATGGCGATTATCAGTTTACAAGTATTGCTGATGTTATTAATAATTTCATGACTATATATGTAGGCCAAGAAAAAATTATAACAAAAGTTAAAAGAACAGATGTATCTTTTTATGCGCAAAGAGCTTTACAAGAATTTAGCTTTGATATGTTGCCTCAGGAAAAATCTATAGAAATAGAAATACCGCCTGGGCTATATATGGTTTTACCACAAGACTATGTAGGATATACAAAACTTTCATGGACAGATCAATATGGTATTGAAAGAATAATATACAGAACCGACTTAACAAGCAACCCAACTCCATATATACAAGACAGCGAATACGAATATACTTTTGATAGTGATTCGCAAATACCTTTAGCACAAGAATCTGAAACTTTAAAAAGATTTAAAAGAGATGATGTTTTTCCTAACGCTTTTAATGCTAATACCGCATTACAAAATTGGTATATGGGTAATCCAGATTTACTTTTTATGTATGCTTACGGCGGAAGATACGGATTAAATCCTCAGCAAGCGCAAGCGAACGGTGTATTTTATATTGATAAAATAAAAGGCATGATTAGATTTAGCTATAATTTAAATGGTAGAATTGTAGTATTAAAATATATTAGTGATGGCTTGGGTACAGAAGAAGATATGCAAGTACATAAATTTGCAATAGATGCAATTTATAAATATATTGTACACGCTATATTATCAACAAAAGCAAACACACAAGAATATTTGGTAGCAAGATGGAAAAAAGAATCCGTAGCCGCAAGACGCAACGCTAAAATAAGATTATCAGAACTTAAAAATAATCTGTTAGCACAAGTAATGAGAAACCAATCCAAATGGATTAAAAGTTAAATAATATGCCAGAAGTAATACACAACTTTACGTCGGGGAAAATGAATAAAGACCTCGATGAAAGATTAGTACCTAATGGCGAATATAGAGATTCTTTAAATTTAGAAATATCAACTTCTGAAAGCAGCAATGTCGGATCTTTACAAACTGTATTAGGTAACGCTGTTAACAATAACAAGACGCTTAATCCACAAACAGGTGTTATAACTGAATGGGGCAATGACTTTATACCTAATATGTATTATCCATGTACAATAGGTAGTATAAGAGATGATATTAACGAAAAAATATATTGGTTTCTTGCCTCAAGCGGTATCAGTGCTATTGCAGAGTACGATCAAAAAACAGACACAATAGCTCCTGTTTTAGTAGATACACAAAATATATTAAAGTTTAGTAAAGATTATTTAATTACAGGTATAAGTATATTGGAAGGTATATTGATGTGGACCGACAATCAAACTGAACCTAAATCTATTACAATTGAAACATTTAGGAATGGTTCAACTAATTTTTTAACACACACCACTTATACTAATGGTGTTATAACAAGAGACTTTCAAGAAGAGGATATAACAGTTATTAAGAAATATCCTACCACAGCTCCACTGCTAGATTTAGCAAACACAAGAGCTACTGACCCGGACGGCAACCCTGTAGTTGTTAATAATACTACATCTGCTAACTTTACTGAGGCTGCTCCAATTGGATTTGACCCCGGTAATACTGGATTTGTTCCTTTACCTCCAGGCTCTTTACTTACACTAAATTGGCTTCAATCGCCATATCCTTACTACAGTGTAAATGACATATTAATTCTAACCACCAGTGCCGAAGACGACGACCAAGTCGAAGTAAATTTCGAGGCAAGAGTGCAAGTTGTTAGTGTCCCTCAAGGGTTAACACAAACATCTGCTCAAGTAAGTGTACTGTCTGTTTCAGAAAATGTTTCAGCAATGCCATTAACATGGGATGTTACTTTAGAAGAAGATGACCCTTTGTTTGAATTTAAATTTCCTTCTTTTGCATACCGATGGAAATACGAAGATAATCAATTTTCTGCATTCTCACCATTTTCTGAAGTAGCTTTTTTACCTGGTGAATTTGAATACAACACATTCCAAGGTTACAACTTAGGAATGAAAAACACATTAAGGCAATGTCTTATAAGTAATTTTATTACAAATGACATACCTGATAATGTAAAAGAGGTTGAGCTATTATATAAAGAAACATCAAACACTAATGTATATAAGGTAGATTCTTTTGAAAGAGATGATGAAATATGGACGGCTAATACTTATGATATACAATTAGAAATTATTAGCTCTGTATTACCCTCTAATCAAATATTAAGGCCATCTGATAATGTGCCGAGATATGCTAAAAGCTTAGAAATAAGTGCTAACAGGTTAATATTTGGTAACTATGTTCAAAACTATACATTATTAAATGATTTAAATCAAACAATTAAGCCAACAATAGATATTGTAATTGCGCCTAATACAACATTAAACCCAGAAGACGCGGGATATGCGTTGCCACCTACACCAGGTGTATCGCATCCATCTATAAAATCACAGAGAACATATCAAGTTGGAGTTGTATACTCTGATAAATATGGAAGGCAATCTCCTGTATTTACATCTGAGTCGGCGGCTACTATATTACAAAAGCCAGAAGCTAATCAATATAATAGAATTACCGCTACAATGACTAGCTTACCTCCAGAAGGTTTTGATTATTTTACATGGTATATAAAAGAAGCATCACAGCCATATTACAATATAGCTATGGATCGTTGGTATGAAGCTGATGATCAAAATATATGGATTTCATTTCCGTCTTCCGAAAGAAATAAAATAGACGAAAATACATTTTTAGAATTAAAAAAACAACACGACAATGACGAGTTTGTTTCTGATCCCGCTCGATATAAAGTAGTTGCAATATCTAATGAAGCTCCAATATTTATTAGAGAAAGAATAAAAACATTCGGTACTTTAGATAATGATCCTAATAATACTTTTTGTTTTCAAGCAGGTGGTGGTGCTGGAAATCAAAGCCAAGGGCAATTTCCTTTACCAGAATATGCCTACATGCAAATGCGTTTAGACGAATGGAACGATAGTCCTTTAAAACAGGCTGCTTCAGAAACCTCTAACCCTCAAGTAATGCGTATTGTAGGGAATACAGGTAGAAGTGATTGGTATGATGTGGCTTCTATTTCTGAAACTGTTAATGGTTTAAATGGCGATGTTATTCAGGTTAATATTGAAGGTAGATTTGGTGACGATATGGCGTTTACTTCTACAGATGGAACAGGATCGACACAAACTTCCGGTTTACAATTTGAATTAGCTGCAAAAGTATATGAGCAAAAACCTGAATATGAAGGTAGATTTTTTGTAAAACTATATAGAGATTTAGCATTAGAAAAGTATATATTGGCTAACGCTAATGAAGACAATTATTCAATTAAAAATGCAACAGAAGTAGGATATGCTTCCGGCTCTTACGGTAAAAGTTACTGGAAAGACAGAGGAGATGGTAATGTATTTATTGATAATGTTACTGCCGCTGTAGGTGGCAATGGAACAGGTTGGTCTTCAACAACGCAAGGTGCTAATACATTATATAGAATGGATTTATCTTTTTCAGGTGTGCCACCAGATAGAGATTCAGATTTTAATGTTGGGCATACTACTTTAAAAAGGTATGCTACTTTTGTAGATGGGCTAGAAGCGGTAGGTCAAAGATTTAGATGGAAGCAAGATCCAGGCATTGGAACACAGGCGGAGCCCGAAGAGCAAGGTATATATGAAATTACATTAAGCGAAAAAGTAGACAGAATTAGAAACTACGAGGGCTCATCTAAGTCCGGTTCATTTGCACAATCTTCAAATAAAAGAACTAGGTATAAAATAGAATACAAATTAGTTAGCGGTACTGACGGATTTAATCCTACTATAGGAAATAATCAATGGACAAATCAGCAAGATTGTTATACAATGGAATTGCTTGCGCCATTTTTTATCGAAAAAAGCTTTAGTAGTACTAATCCAGGTATATGGGAAACGGAGCCCGCAGAGGCTGTGGATTTAGACATCTATTACAAAGCATCAGACTTAATACCTATTAGCAACCACGGCGATATAAACAGTCCCCAGCCTTATGATTTAAATTGGCATAACTGTTATTCTTTTGGTAACGGCGTAGAATCAGACAGAATTAGAGATGATTTTAATGCACCCACTTTAGGCAATGGTCCGATAGCTTCAGCACCGTTAGATGAACCATACGCAGAAGAAAGAAAAACAACAGGGTTTATATATTCTGGGTTGTTTAATTCTATATCTGGTATAAATAATTTAAATCAATTTATACAAGCTGAATCTATAACGTTAGATATAAATCCAAGATTTGGATCCATACAAAAACTGTGGGCCAGAGATACAGATTTAATTACTTTTTGTGAAGATAAAGTATTAAGTGTACCAGCTAATAAAGACATATTGTTTAGTGCAGCAGGTAACACAGCAGTAACAGCAAGTAATAAAGTTTTAGGTACGCCAAGACCTTATGCTGGCGAATATGGTATAAGTAGAAACCCAGAGTCTTTTGCGAACTACGGCTTTAGAGCGTACTTTACAGACAAGGCGCGTGGAGCTGTACTTAGATTATCAAGCATGCCGGGCGGTGGAGGCAACGGGTTAACGCCTATATCAGAATATGGAATGATTGATTTCTTTGCTGACAATCTTGCCACGTCAACATTATGTATTGGTGGGTTTGACGATAATAAAAAAGCTTACAATTTATATTTAGACCCGCTAACAAGCGAATGGCAAAATAACTTTAAATCCAAAAGAGTAGGTAGCAAGGGAGATTGGGAAGATTATATACCACAATCTACAGTGTTATCGTTTAAAGAAAAAGTAACTGGGTGGGAAACTCGTAAATCTTTTGAAAACATTGAAGGGCTAATATCTTTAAACAACGTTTTTTATACATGGAAAGATGGTAGGCTTTGGAGGCACGGTATGCAATCTCAACCAAGATTAAATTTTTACGGTATACAATATGATTCATCGATTAACTTTTTAATTAATGAAATGCCTGAAGTAGTTAAATCTTACAAAACACTTAATTACGCAGGGTCAAAATCAAAACAATATTTATATAGCAACGCGCAGTACCAAGATAAAACGGCGGCTGAAATGATTGCTATAAGCTTTATACCTACAAGTCAAACAGTATATAAAGACGGATGGTATACAGAATATTTAACTACCAATTTACAAACAGGTAATGTAAATGAATACGTAGAAAAAGAAGGAAAGTGGTTTCAATACTTAAAAGGTGATGATACTTTTTTCAATACAAATACAGACAACAATGTAGATAGTCACGACTTTTCAGTACAAGGGATAGGTAGAGGAATTGTCACAGGGGATCTTTTAAGTTCGTACAATGTACATATATTTATTAATCCATCTTGTTACCTGGGAACAGTCGCGCCGGTTGCGAACAACATGGTATATACTGTTTCTGAAGACTGTACAACAACTTGTGCCGTATTACAATTAGATGCACTAGATTCAAATCCATAATTATGCCATTAACATTAACATATAGCTTAGTAAGTGACAATACGACGAATGGAACGTTAGGAACAATAAATCCAACTACAGGTACTGTTGTGTTTACGCCTAACCCTAATTACACGGGTTCAGCGGGTAATTTTACATATAAAGTAAATAATGGTTTTTTTGATAGCAATACAGCCACGGTAACAGTAAGTGTTTCAGATGTTAACGATCCACCTAATATAACATCTACACCCCCTGCCGGGCCATTTGGTGTTGGCGACAGTTATTCTTATAATTGTTTTGCAACAGATCCAGATCACGCATCAGATCAATTAGTTTGGAGTTCAACTAATATGCCTCTAACTATACTATTATACAACCTGGAGTGGGTGGTCAAAACGGAGTAGTAGATGGAACTGTTCAAGGTGGAAGTGTTACATTTGATTTAACCGTAACAGACCCTGCTGGAGCAAGCGATACGCAATCAATAACAATAGGTGGTATTGTACCAACAACAGATTCTTATTTTAAATTCTTTTTTGATAGTAGCGGGTCTATGAACACCACGCTAGCAAGACTTCAAAGAGATCTTCAAGGGTCAGGGGTTACTAATCCTGCGCTCGACAACACGTGTTTGCAATATTATCTACAAGACTTTTTTGCAACAGGCCTTACATTAGCACAAGGTAATACAGACAATGCAACTAACGGTGTTGATGGTTATAACAGTCATGTAGATTTGGTAAGTGACCCTAGTGAAAGACCTCATTATCAATTAAACAACAGATCAAGTTCAAGTACAGCCGGGTTTAGTACTGTAGCAGGTGGCGATTTCCCTAATGCTACCAGTGTAGTAATAGGTATATTTATGGACGAATGTGATCAGATTGGCGTTCCGATAACGTCAGCTGGATATAATCCAACAACATCTTCGCCAGTATCGCAAACTGGATTACAGGATATTCAGCGTTTAGGCTCTCAGGTTTCGACATTAAATGCAACTAATAGTGGTTTTTATAGAGGATTAGTATTTCCGGTTACCGTTAATAATCAATCCGGCTCTATGTCTGGATTTGCGGAATTTTATAATGATTCTCTAAGCGGGGCAGCAGGCACTCAAATGGCAGGAGCAACTCTTAACTTAACTTATTATGCGGTGCAACAAGCCTTTACTCCACAAGTAAGTCAAACATGGAATGACGGCGATACTTGTGATGGCTACTATACTAAAATTGTTGTAGACAACTTATTAGCTTTAGGGTATTCAATACCAACATATGCTGGGCCAAGTTGCGGAGGAGGTCCTGTTACACCTTCTAATTTTTCAACAAATCTTTCAAGACCAGTAAATCCTAACTTATGGGAAACCTATGCTGACGATGAAACTGCTTGTGTAGATGGTGAAAACGATTTTAATAATGGTGATACTTTTCCAGTATATTATTTAGAGCGTGTACCTGGAGCTACCACAGGAAGCAACTCGCAAGGCAACCCTACTATTGGCGATAGATTATATAGAACAGAACAAAGTGATGGCAGTCTTCTATCTGAATTACCGAGTGGTATATATTTTAATGGCGATTCAATTCAAAGCGAAGGCGTAGCAATAGATTATGTATTTGGAGCCGGAATTGCAAACAGCGGTATTTATATATGTGGTGGAATACAATAAAATAAATTAATTATGGCATTAGGAAATTTTACAGTAACCGATATTAATTTCGAGGTACCTGAGTTTGTGGACATATCTACAATACAATCTGGTGCTACGATAACTATCACACCTAATCAGGGTTATGTTATTGATGCAAGTGACTTTAGTTTAAGGACGCCTATACCTTCATTAATAGATGCTAATGCTTCTGTCTTTAATCAAGCGGGTCAAAACATAGAGCTAGTGTTAGTGTTTAATTCAGAAACAATGCCTAGTAATGATTTGGAAGTCCCTATTTGCGTTGCTGGATTTGATCAGCTTATTGCAATTACAGTGAGTGGAGCATGGTCCGCTTCGGTTATAAATGCTACCAGCTCTATTAATGGTGTAGTACAAGTCTCTGGTTCGTATTCTAGTAATGGAGAATTAGGAACAACAGAAGAAGTAATTTCAGATTTAAAGCTAACGGCTGATACAGATTATTTTTTTAATACAATTCCCGTTGCAACTGTAAATACAGGTGTTGAGGCTAGCTATAGTATAATAAGAACAGATGTATATACGGGTTTAAACATAACAGAATCTAGTTTTGATGTTAGTTATACATTCCCTAATAATAATGTAACAGGAGATTTCATAACTTTTACTGGTAATGCTATTGCTGTTCCTTCCACCCAGGTATATATTAATGCCTATTCAATGAACACATCTAATGTAAATGCGGGTGGCGAGAATAGGGTAATAACAATTACTGGAAACACTGGTGCAAATTATACACTAAAAATAGAAAACACTGCGGGAACAGGAACTGTAATTGATGTGGCCGGTGTTATAGATGCGTCTGGTAGCGTTTCTTTTACTGCTGCATTCCCAACCGTTACAGCAGATCAAACATACGAGGTTACTTTTGGCGGAGATTTAAACCCGGCTTTAATAGGGCCAACAGCACCGCAAGATGATCAATTTATATTGACACAAGATTTAGCAATGACACTTACTATATCTTTAACAAGTGCGGATCCTAATATAACAATAATAAGTGCATCGTCAAATGAAACAGTACTTGTGCCTAATCAAAATTATAGCCCAGCTAATACTCAAAATATAGGATTAGAAGTTGTTGCGGCCCCTGGATATACAATAACCCCAGTACTTCCGGCTCCAACTGTTCAGGACTTTTTACCGCAAGATGAATTAAATGGTGATTTAAATGGTGGAACTTATTGGGATATACAAAATTTAAGTGCTCAGGTTGTATCAACAACTGTAGACACTTATAAAGTAACGTTTGTGCAAAGCTTAGTTAGCACAGGAACAAGTCAAGATGTTGCGATAAGTTTGGATGTAGATAATTTTATAACAGTTGCAAGTTCACCCACAGTACCAAGTATTACAACAGGACCAGTGCAACTTATTTCTTCAACAGAAGTTAAAACATCAGGTGTTAATTTAGCTGAAAACGGATCAGCTATTTCAAGCAAAGGTATTTATTTAAAAGACGCATCAGGCGGAATGATACAACCATATCAAGCTCCGTCGCCTACAGGTATTGCAGATTTTTTAATTGATATTACAACCCTAAGTCCATCTACAGGTTATATAGCCCAAGCATATGCACAGAATAGTTCAGGTGTAGGTACAGGTGCTGATGTTGCATTTACAACTCCATCGGGTGGTGGCGGAGGACCCTCAGTTCCGACACTAACAACTACAACAGCATCTAGTGTAGGTGAGACAAGTTTTGTTACCGGAGGTAATGCTATTTCAAATAACGGAGCTAACTTAACTTCTAATGGCATACGATACAGCACTATTTCCGGCGGCCCTTACCAATCTATAGCAGGAAATCCAC
>JAAHTH010002498.1_pt1 | contig 13965 bp, 24 predicted proteins | sample 6116091 | NCBI WGS metagenome assembly JAAHTH01 (sample SAMN13939990, study PRJNA603662) | sponge metagenome | isolation source: marine sponge | host: Mycale hentscheli | place: New Zealand | collected 2006
CACTGGCGACAGGCATACGCCTGTCTATCATTGACCTATCCGGTTTTGTTATTGTTTTGTTTTCAAATATTACAAATTCTTTCCTCGCAAACCTTCCCTCAAATTACTATCTAATCTTACGACATTTTTCTATGGTATCAGATAAACCTTGAGTTAGAGCCTTTCGCAAACCAGCCCGTTTCATAGTTTCAATACCTACTTCAGTAGTTCCTCCCTTAGAGGCGACCATATTTACAACCTCATTCAATTTAAAATCACTCTTATTCATTAGCGTAAATATTCCTTCAACAGTTTGCTGAATTATTATCTCAGAATTTCTATCTGAGAGTCCATTTTCCATTCCAAACCCCTTCACAGTATCAAAGACTTGTGCAAAATAGGCAATGCCTGAGCCTGAGATAGCGGTAATCGTATCGAGATTGGATTCTTGGTCTATTTTATAATGGAATGAGTATGCTAAATTATTAAAAATCTTATGGTATGAAGATTCGTCTGCAATTTTACAATTTCTATTTGTCACCCAACCATTAACTCCTTTTCCATATTCTATTGCGAGATTACTCATCGCTCTAATTAATTTAATATTCGGTTTAATATCTTCATAATATGAAATAGGCAACCCTGCGGCGAATGAAATTATTAACCCATCATAATCTATTAAGTTTTCCATAACCTCATCCATATTTTGCGGCCTCACACATAGGATAACTACATCACTCTTCTTCTTTAGAGATTCTATGTCGCCGATTCCCATTACACTCGACCCACTAATTCTATTATGATATTCATCAGCAATTAGTTTTGGTGAATCTCTCTCAGTAATTAATATTTGAACTTCATTACTATGGCTTAACATTCCTTTAATAAGGGCTGTTCCAAAATGCCCCACTCCAATCACACCGACAGTCAGTTCAGGCATATTCTTCAATTAAAAACCACAGTTATAAAACTTACTATACCACAATTATAACTTTATTTTTATTTTCATAGTTATATCTCAATTTGACGCAAACGGGTTGCAAAAGACGCAAACGGGTTGCAAAAATCGAATAACTACATTATTACATACCTCTATTTCTCTTATATGGTATTTTTTTTGATTTCTGTTTCCGTATTCCTTTGACGCTTTTGGGTTGCATATTCAAAATAAATAGACGGAAACAGGTTGCAAAAAGATGGATATGGAGAAAAATTAGACGCAAACGGGTTGCAAAATTATAATAATCCATATTTTAGTGATAAGTATTATATAGTTTATTCCCACTATTAATATTATGATTTCTTTAATTTGTGTTGGAGGGGAGTTGTGCAACGGATGTAGTGTCTGCACAATTAAAGACCATATTCAAAACAATTATAGTGAGGATGATTTTGATTCAATATTAAATAGTGATACTATGTTAGAATTATTAGTTAGAGAAATAATATTTGAAGAATCTGAAGTAGTTTCGACATTACAAGAACTTAAGTCTTTAAGAAATGACATAGATAAATCTTTTATCGAGGATGATGTGGAAAAAATCTATCCATCAAACGAAGATATAGAAGTAAGGCCGCCACCTATTTCAACACAAAGGTTATCTAAAATTAAATATGTTGCAACAGACTACAACACCAAGGTTAAACAAATGGAGATGATTGATAGTTTTTTTGAACAATTAAATAATACAAGTGAAGGCCTATCTAAGACCACTTTCCTGAAGTCCATTAGTAAGGATAATAGTGGAGGGAGAAAAGACTTTGACGATATAATTAGGACTACACTTAGAGAGGGTGTTTTAGTCAAGGTAGGAAGACAATATTATCTTCGTAATAATATCATCACTCAAGAAAACAATTTCCATCGTAAGGTTTATCATATTATTTATGATAATGAACCTATTTCATCATCCGGTATTCTCACTCAATTGAATTATAGAAACTCTAAAGGTCGAAGAAAATTATTGCAGATATTAAAACTTATGTCCGAGGAAGATTTAATAAATTATTCTTCTAACAAATGGTCGGTAAAGAGATAAATAGATTTAAATACTTATTAATAAATTTTAAGTTATGAGTATTTGTTATTATATACCAGTTAAGGATGAGTTAGAATATCTTGAGAAATCTCTCCCGAACCTTTTTACGAATGTGGGGAAGAATGATATGATATTAATATCTATTGATAAGGATAAGACTCCTATTTCGGTTAGGAACTATCTTTCCACATTTGAAAATAAAAAGGATATAGTATGGTTTAGAGAAGATGGAGTTAATCCACCCCTGAAAATAGTTGAATTTGAATGGTGTGATGATTTTTCCGAGTTGAAAAACTTGGCGTTTCAATATACTGATAAGGAATGGATTTTCCAATTAGATGCTGATGAGAATTTGACTAAAACTTTAATACAACAAATAAATCAATTTTTAGAAACTGCGAAGGATGAGGGATGGGATGGAATAATGATTCCTCGCATTAATACTTATAGCGATTTGGAAGATTATCCTAACTTTATTGAAGATAATTATCTTCACTTTGAGTTTAATGATAGGGGGTGGATGCATTGGCCTGAGTATTGTTTAAGAATTTATAGAAACTTAGATTATATTCGGTGGGTCGGAGAAATTCATGAATCTATACAGGGGTGTAAAGCCCACCTACAAATTGAACCTTCGGAGGAGTATGCAATAATCCATGAGAAATCCATATCTAAACAACTCATTAGTGATGAGTATTATAATACCTTTGAACACCATCGAAATCTTCATCAACAAAATCTTGAAAACAGAAAGAGAGTAGTGGAAGCAAAATTAGAAAGTATTAGATTCAATTCAGAACAAGGTTTTGAAGAAGAAAACATATAGGTTTAAATAGTTAGTCTAAATAATAGGAAATGATAATATGGCTCAAGTAGTAATGGCATTAGATTTTTCTGTAATGGAAGATTTTGATTTTAACAATATAGTGACTCAATGGTTTATAGACAATGAAGTTCAAGTCAAGGATGAATCATTTTCTAATGGAAAGGATATTCTTAATTTTAATCATTATGAAAAATTTAAAGTAGTTATATTTAATTTCGATAATCTTGATGGAGATTATTTTTCCGAATTATTCTATGCATATCTTCACAATATTCAAGACCCTTCTTTAGTTAAGGTTTCATTAGCAGAAGAGGGGCAATTTGGTTTTGAAACTCTTGTTGAAACTACTTTGGATAAATTTTTAAAGATGCTTAATACAAGTGATGAGGAGGATGAGTAGTGTGGATTGGAAATGTATGACTTGCGAATCGGTTACACCCTTCAAGGGATTGTGTAGGGATTGCTCAGAATATGATGAAAGTGGTAATATATTAAATCCAGTTCCAAGAGTAAAGGTCAATTCATTGGGATTACCAATTATAAAAAAGAAAGGTCGAAGCAACAATAACATTAACAAAGGTTTTAGAGCATCTAAAAAGATAGATGTGCATAAGACCTTAATAGAAGATATTAATGACCTAACTTCAAATACAGACGAATTTATAGAATTAGCATAAACAGAAATGATTAATATGAAGATGATATATATAGATATAGAAACTAAAAATAAGTTTCTTTCAGGATTAGACTTTAAAAGACCTGAAGGATGGTTAATAAGTTGTTTTTGTATATACGATTCTTATACAGGAAACAAGTATTATTTTGTCGAGAGTAAGGAAGAAATTATATCCTATTATGAAAAAGAAACTTTATCTTCTGTAAAAAGTGATATATTAAAAGACCTGTATAATTTTACAGAAGCCGAAGATATAATGAATGAGTTTTACAAAGAAGGATATACTTTAAACAGTTTTAACGGTTTAAATTTTGATTATCCTATTATGGGTAAGCCTATTCGTGATGGTGGTGTAAATTTAGATAAAGTTATACATAATTTTGAATTAGATAATAGAACTAAAGATTTATTTTTCGATTTGAATTTACACACACATATAAATTTTAGTTTGCAAAATCTTATTAAGGGTGTAATAGGAAGCAAATATAGTAAAAGTATGAAATCTGCATCAGCCCCTATACAATGGAGTAAGAAACAGTATATCGAAGTATTAATGTATTGTATGTTAGATTGTATATATACAAGTGAAGTTTTTAATAGATTAGAGAATCCTGATGTTTTATACAGTATAGATTATAAAAGATATGGTAAAGTCTATAATTGTAATCTTCAAAATTATGAGATAGTAAAATAAGGTTGATATTATGTCTAAAAGAAATAATGTTAAAGATTATGATAATACAGTTGTAAAACAATATAACAGTAAGAGTAAAAAACCTATTGATAAAAATAATATATCGAGAGGCAGGAACAGTAAAAACCTCCCTAAAGTAAGGGATGCTAAAGTTCAACCTGATGATTTTGATAGTCCTTTGGAAGATATGGAAATTCTGAGAGCGATGGGAATGGATAAATGTATGGACTGTAATAATTTATATCCCCTACATTTAAATAGGTGTCCGAATTGTAATATAGATTAGAGGGATAGTATGGCCGAAGTAGTTAATATGGTAGCGAGTCAAAGAATTTGTGATTTTATAGATGTGAATGAAGTATCTTATGTTTTAGATATAGATTATGAGAGGGAACAATTTCCCGGTCTTGTATATCGAATCAAAAAACCTAAGATTTGCATTCTATTATTTCGGAGTGGAAAAGCCGTTGCTACGGGAGCGAAGAATAAGGAAGATATAAAAACTGCATTTACTATGATGAGGGATGATTTAAGAAAAAATGAATTTAAACTTTATCCTGAAGAAGATATTATTACTGAATATCATAATATAGTAGTAACAACAGATTTATCAGATAGATTAAAAGGCAATAGATTGAATCTAACAAATTTGGTCTTCTCTCTTCCGTTCCAATATACAGAATATGAACCTGAACAATTTCCCGGTTTGATATATAAAAATCCTGAGTTGAGTGTTGTCTATCTAATATTTTCAAGTGGTCGTTGTGTAATAACAGGCTCTAAGACGCATGAAGATGCTTTGAGGGCTGAAGAACAATTAAAGGAAGATTTAAAGCCATTTTTAGGATGATTAAAATGAGTTATAGTGCTTGGGATGCATTAGCATCAGATTACTCAACTAATATAAAAAAGGGATTTGATGTAGGCGAGAGCCGAGGATTGAGTAATTTAGACGGGATAACTAATTTATTTATCAATAGATATGAAACTTTAAAAGAAATATTTATCAAACAAGGAGGATTCCACCCAAGCGGAAGTATAAAGGAAATAAAAAGAGAATTCCGTATCATAAATTCTGATAAGAGAAAATATCAAATTATCGGCATGGTTAGTGAAATGAAGAGAACTAAGAGTGGAGGTAAGATGATTACCTTAGAAGATTCCTCATCTCAAGTAAGGGTTTTTATAAGAAAGGAAGACCCTGCAAGTGACTCTTTACTTATGGATGATGTTATTGGTATTCGAGGTTCATTTGAAAAGGATGGAAAATGGATTTGGGCAGATGAGGTTCAATATGCCGATATATTAGTAAATAATCAAAATAAGGGCGGAGAGGATTTTGACCCATTTTCTATCGCATTTTTAAGTGATTTACACATGGGTTCAAAATATTTTTTAGAAGATACATGGGATAAAATGATGAAATGGTTTAACGAAGATGATTTATCCAAAAATATTAAATATTTAGTTTTATCCGGAGATTGTGTCGATGGAGTTGGGATATATCCTAATCAAGAAAAAAATCTTTCTATAACTAATGCTTTCGACCAATATGATTTTTGTGCAAGAAAATTGGATGAGTTGCCCGACCACATTACTCCAATAATATTACCGGGAAATCACGATATAGTAAGACCTGCTGAACCACAACCTGTTTTAGAACCTGAGATTCAACAAGCATTTAATTCAGCAATTCATGTAGGAAATCCTGCGAGAGTTAATCTTAATGGATTAGATGTATTATCATATCATGGTAAATCAATGGATGATTTAGTTCCACACTTGGATGATGTTACTTATGGAACATCTATACAAGGCATGAAACATATGTTAAAGAAACGACACTTAGCCCCTATGTGGGGTGAGAGAAATGCTCTATCTCCTGAAGAGAGCGACCAATTAGTTATAAGAGATATACCCGATATTTTTGTTACTGGACATACACATAGTCATGGTGTCAATTGGTATCGAGGAGTCCCATGTATTGTATCATCAACAGTTCAAGGGCAAACCGATTTTATGCAAATGTTGGGCTACTCTAGTATGAAGGGTTATCTTACACTTTATAATGCTCAAAATAGAGAATCTAAAGTTTTAAAGTTCCATCCTAATGATTCATAATTTTTAAAGAAGGTGTTTATATGAGAAAATGGATTTTTCGTGGTAATCATTTACCCCCCCAATTAGAAGATGATTTATATGTGCAATTTATGGCTAATTTATTTTCTGCTCTTACTACGGCTACATTGATTGGAGCGTATCATCTCTTGTTTCATATTTAATATTTAATCTATATGGAATAACATTTATATAGGTCTTAGATATAGTTTAATTTGGTGTTATCTTTGGAATATACATTATTGGGAATTTTGATGATTATTTTTCTCGCATGGGGTGGGAATCTAATTTTATCACTTAAAGAAAGAAAACAATGAGGTGAAATAAATGAATGCAGGAGTTAGAGCAAGATATTGGAGTAAATTTAAGGCAAGAAGAAATCATTTTCTAGCAGGGAAGTATCGTATTAAAAAAGGAGGTAGTCAATAATGTCAGACAGAACGCCGAACCCTAACAATCCTTGGAGTTCACCATCGGCACATGGATATAATATGCCTAAGTATAATCCTCTCAAGGATAGTAAGATTAAGGAAATTAAAAATCTTTGTATCACCGACAATACAACTTGGGGAACAATGATACATAATGATAATACAGTAAAGGTAAATCAAAAATTTACATTCACTAATCGAGAAATTTTCTTATCTGCATGGAATATAGTAAAAAGTTTGAAAGGCAGTAGTGCTAATATAGAAGACCTCACGATTACTATTGGTAGTTATGCAGACTTATCAGTATATCTTGATTCAAACCCATTGTCCGAAGAGGAATGATTATGTCTATGATAGTTTATCTTCATACTGTCTTTATCCTATTTATGCTTGTTTTTTGTATCAAGGCTTATTTTCTCATGGAAGATTTATTTGATTACTTGAAGTCTGAATACCCATCACAAAATTATGTAAAAGGAAAAAATATTCCACTACCTCCACCTCGGCCTACTAATTGGGGTTTAACAGAAAGTATCGAATCAACAGACTCAAAAGGCTACGAAGGTTTGCAACTCTCTAAATATGAAGATGGAGATATAGTATAAACAAATTATAGATACTTTTATATAGGATAGATGCGGGGAATTTTTATGGCAAAAAGAAATTGTGAAGTATGTGGTTACGGCTTAACGAAGAATGCACGAAGTTGTCCTCATTGTCGAAAACGAAAACGAGGAAAGTATTAAGTATGAATAATAATTCAGAAAAGATATGTTTGTTGTAACTGAAACTAATTCGGAACAAAATAGAATTGTTTGCTACGGTTGCCTCGTCAAAAATCTTAAAGAATACACAAAAATGAAAATATTACGACAATCAATCGTGAAATGCGAGTTGTGTAAAAAATAAAGTTCAAAATAATGGGCCATTAGCCAAGTCAGGTAAGGCACTCGGCTTTTAACCGAGGGATGCGTAGGTTCAAATCCTACATGGCTCACCATTTGAAATAAAAAGTTATAAATACCTTATCGTGAATGGTGTATTATGGATAACTATACTTTCTTACTTTCCGATATGGACTTTTTTACTGAATGCGACCCTTCTAAACTGGTAATATCTTTTGACAACCTCCTTACATGGGATTTAGAAAAATGTAAGGGAGATATAAATGCATTTATCAATCAAATGAATGATGGTGAAAGATATACAGTTTATTGTATGGAAACTCCTCCACAGAATTTGATAACTTTGATACTCGCTCATGTAAATTTCAAACAACAAGCATTAAAGGCAGGAACTCCGATTACATTAATTCCTCAATTAAACTGTTATTTTAAAGATGTTAAAGATGAATTACATTTAGTATATTGTAGTTAATTTTATATAGGTCCTAAATTTGTTTTCAAATATGAGTCAGATACTTGATAGACAATTAAAGTTTGATGAGTTACAACAAAAAATAGAGGGAATAAAAACGGAGATGACTGATTTAGAATCTCAATTAGATAATCTTTCAGAAGATTATTTTAACTGTTTGAAAGAGATACAGAATTATTGCTCGCACACGATGATTTATGAGCGTGGAGAATATTTTTGCATGACTTGTATGCTTACTTCACGGAGAAAGGAAACCTTTGAGCAATATGTAGGGGAGGTGAATTAAGGATGGCTAATCACTTGAATAAGATGAGGTGTTATCTAGCAGGACCTATTGATTATGCGGAAGATGATGGCATAGGTTGGCGAAATGATATGTCAGATTTCCTTGAGGATTTAGGAGTATATATTTTCAACCCTTGTAAGAAACCTGTGGCTGATGCTATATATAAGGAAGTCGAAGAAGAAAAAACTAAGATGTTAGGTTTAAAACAATCACATAGATATTTAGAACTATCTCAAAGAATGAAGGAGATAGTTCATTTTGATTTGAGGATGGTGGATGTATCTGATTTTGTGATAGTTTATGTAAATCCTGATATACCCACTTTCGGCACTATTCACGAATTGATTAATTCATTAAATCAGCGTAAGCCTACCTTGGTTGTATTGGAGGGAGGTAAGGCAAATTGTCCTAATTGGTTGTTTGGTATTATGAATTTTAATTTCATCTTTGAAGATTTTAGCGACCTCAAGGATTACCTTATTCAAATTAATAAAGGTCATGTCAATGCCGACCTTTCCCGATGGGTATTCTTTGAATGAATTAAATTATACCTAATCTTTAAGTAGTCGAATCTGAATTTAGAAAACATGGCTTTACCATCCTTGGCTGATTTATCTATGAAACAAAAGGCATTGGGAATCGGTATAGTAGCCATCACAGGTCTTGCTCTTGCAGGACAAGGAAAAACCCTTAAGTCTAAAAAGAAGAAACTTCCAAGCGGAGGTAAGGCCGACTATATGAAAAGCCTCGGCGGAGGTGGCGGTGGCGGTGGCGGAAGTCGTGGCTCATCTCCAACATCCAAAAAAACTTCTTCCACGCCCGATGATTCAACTTTAGCAACTCCTGAAGGAACGCTATCTATTAGTGATAGTGTATTGGAACAAGAACCATTAACTTCCGACTCCTCTCTATTAGACATTTTAAATTATAATGTTCCTGAAGAAGAACAAATTTCAACACAAGAAGAAGCATTAGGGCAAGTTGAGCAATTACAAGAAGAGAATCCTAATGCCATAATTGAATACAATGAGCAAGACGGTCTAACATTAGACCTATTCCCTAATTGGGATGCACCTACTTGGTTCAATCCCTCAACCGCCGTTGGAAATGTGGATAATTTAAATATTGACCCCATACCTGAAGGAACATCTCCTTTTTGGTCGGGAGATTGGGATTGGGCGGCAAACTTACAACAAGGTATTGCTGATGGAACTGCTTTTAGTTGGTTGAATGAGGATTCTAATCAAGACCCTACATCAGTTAGTGTTACAAATAATGTTGATGGATGGCTTCAACAATATACTAATGATGAAGAGATAGAACTTGAAGAAACTGATACAAGTTCTTCGGACTCCGGACTTGACTGGAGCATACAACAGACAATTGCAAATAACGAAGCCACCCAAGAGGATTCCACACCCGCTACATTTACATTATCTCCATCCTCGTCAGGATTTGGTTATGCCCTTTAAACAAAACTTTTAAATAGAATGTAAAGAAATTTTATTTTGTAAAATGGATGTAGCACTCATAGATGGCGGTTATTTCGTCAAAAGACTTCAGAAACATTGGTTGCCGAATGTATATGGAAATATGAAATTTTGGAACGATAAGTTTGAGAGGGAAAAAATAGATATAGATGAGTTAAATGAAAATCTTTATCGAATATTTGATAATGATATTAAATACTTAGAAATTATAATGGACAAAATTAAGAAATTTGATAAAGTTATAGTGATGTATGATGGTATATATGCACGGAGGGCAAGAGGTAAATACTATAAAAACTATAAGAGAAATCGCTCAGGAATTAATGCTTTGAAACACAAAGGGATAGACATAACTAAAAAAATAGAAAAATGCCTTTTTGACCCTTATCAATTAAGACCTTCATGGATTAGTGAAATGGATATGTTCAAAGAGGCAGATGATTTGATTGCAGAATACATCGAAGAAAATCCAATGGAAAAAATAACCATATTTTCCACAGATGGAGATATGTATCAATTTTTAAATCGTGAAAATGTTTCAATACATAATTTTACCAAAACTATAACCAAACAAGAAATAGAGGATAAGATAGGATTACCAATTGATAAATATGTTTCGTGGAAGACTCTCGTTGGTGATTCTTCAGACAATTTACCGGGAATGCGAGGGTATGGCCCTCAAAAGGCTAAACTCATCCTACAAGACTATGAATCATTTCTATCCATCCCTCAAGATTTTTTTTTGATGCATTATATATCAGCCCATACGGTGCAAGATTTGGGTAAGGAACTAAAGAAGTATCGGAAATCAAATAACCTCTCAATAAAAAAGGTTTCTAATAATTATGGCTCATGGTGGAAGCGAATTGAAGATGGAAAAAAGACCAATCTTAATAAGATAGAGTATGATGCTCTATGTGGGGTATTAAATGATAAAATAAATTGCGTTATTGAGGACCATAACCCTACATTAAATAATCAGTATCGAGTAATAAATTTGCCCTTTAGGGGAAAATGAATTATGGATTTGATTAAAATGTTGATGATTTATGTGACTTTTATTATTACTATAATGGAATTGGCGTTCATTCTTTAGAAGGATTTATATATATCCCTATCTTTTCAAGAGTCGTGAATAATATGGATGATAGACTATCTGATTTAAAAAGGGCTGTTAAAATAGGTAAGAGAGATTATGGAATTGGAGAGAGTGTAACTGGTATGTATCGGTGTAAAATTTATGATAATGATGATTTTGATGAGGATGAAGATACTCCTATTGAAATCCACAACATATGTGCAAAGTGCCTTTTTATGGAAGATGAACCTCACAATTTAGGAGATGTTATAGAGGCAACAAGTTATGATGCAGACTGTGATGATTGTGGCGGAGATTCTATTATCAGTTTGATAATCGGATTTTGAAATCCAAATCTTTAAGTAGGTCTATTTCCAACCCTAGGTAATGGATTCATTTCGTATAGAATTAACAGATTCTGAACTCAGTTGGTGTTTGGAATACGCAGAAAAAATAGTTGAACATTATGGTAAAAGAGGAAATAAAGGCTCAGGGACATACAATCACAATAAAGTGGATAGTAATTTGGTAGGATTCAAATCTGAAGTCGCTTGTAAAAAGTGGTTTGAAGGATTTATAAAATCATCTAAAATTATTTGCCATTATGAAAATTATCTTGAACCTAATACTAATGGCGATATTCAAATAGATAGACAAGGCTTTGAGATTAAGGGATTAAGACCTATTCATTGGAATAAATATAAGAGATGTATTCCGCCACACCAATTAGAAAAATATGTTAAGAATAATCGTATTGTTTTGTGGACTGTCACCACAGGCGATATAGATAATAATGTGGTCGAAATTAAAGGATGGAATTGGTGTAAGGAAGTTAAGGAGCATGGGGAGTTTAGACAAACTATTTGTGCTAACATTTGGCTGAAGGATGATGAAAAGATGAGGTCTTTAGAAACTCTTAAAGATTTATTTACTCAAGATAGTGAGAAACATTTAAATAGGTGTAAAATTTAAATCATGAGCATGAGGCTGAAAGATTTAATAGTGAATTCTTTGAAACCTCATCAACATCAATTAGTTGATTGGAATAAAAATGATTTTGAAATCCTTTTTATGGGATTTGGCAATCTAAAAGTTATTAGTCCATCAGGGTTTGAATTTCAACAAACCTTTTTTTCAAATGCTACTGATATATGTTTAGCCTTAGATGAATTAGGGTTTGAGAAACTGGATTATGTGGAAAGAGATTTTTATTGGATGATTCATGCAGAACCCGCCTCTATTCACCCTGATTTGTTAAGGTGTTTAAAAGATAGTGGGAATAAAGTGTTCAAGATGGATTCAGAAGAAGAGATTGATTGTTTTAATTCCGCACAATTAATTGATTTTGAGAAGGTTGAATTATGAAAGATAAATTATGCCTTATTTGTCAAGTTTATTATTCTGCGAATTTAAAGGAATGTCCATATTGTAATACGAAGTCTGAGGCAGATTTAAAAGTTTGGTTTTAAATAGTTTTAAGTAGTATCATCAATATAACATTATTTATGGATATTCGGTATGATGTTCATGAATCTTTTGATAAGGAATCATGGACACAAGAAGCATTGCCATATGGCGATATATGGATAGGGAATGATAATCCAGTAATTGTTGAAAGGAAAACTTGGGATGATGCTTATAATTCTTGGCAATCTAATCGTTTAGATGCACAGATAACTGAAATCCTTAAAAATACTGATAAAGGAATTATTCTTATAGAGGGAAAACTTAATAACTCTTGGATATGGAGGAATAAAAAAAATTATAGTGCTACTAAAGGATTACAAACCTATTTAAATAGAATTAATTTGGAAGTAATCCCTGTCATATATACGGATTCTAAAAATGATACTATTAAATGGTGTGAAAAAATATATGATAGAATAGCGAAAGAAGATTTCGGCATATTTATCCGCAAGGTAAAGGTTTTAAAATCATCTCGTAATAAATACCATAATATTATGAGTTTGATTCCGCAAATAACATTGGAACGCTCTAAAAAACTTTACGACCATTTTAACTCCTTGCAAGACTTTGTTAATAACATAGAGGAAGCAATTGAAATTGATAAGAAAACAAGGTGGAAGAATCAAGTAGGGAAGATAAAGGAATTTATTGAAAGTCCTTGGGGAGAAACCAAAGAGCGAGAAGTGATATTGGATAAGAGTAATGAAAGAAAAATTTAAATAGTTGGCTATTATTATCTTAATTATGACTCATGTTGTAACTTCAGCCTGTATAGACCATAAATATCAAGACTGTGTAGCGGTTTGTCCCGTTGATGCCTTTAGAGAATTAGATACATATTTAGTTATTGACCCTGATGAGTGCATTGATTGTGCCGCTTGTGTATCGGAGTGTCCTGTTGAAGCGATTTTTGCAGATAGCGATTTGCCTGATGAACACGAAGAGTGGTTGGAGAAAAATGAGATAGAATCTGTTGATGCTCCACTTGCACTTGGAGATTCTCCTGTCTTAGCATAGGTTTAAATAAGTCTATATTGTCCAAACTCTATGAAGATTAGAAATGTCTTGAATTTATTTGATGGAATCTCTTGTGGGAGAGTGGCTCTCGATAGAACAGGGATAATCTATGAAAATTATTATGCAAGTGAAATTAATAAATATGCAATACAAATCTCTCAAAGTAATTTTCCCGATACAATCCAATTAGGTGATGTAAAAAATTGGAGAGAGTGGAATTTATCTCAAATAGATTTATTAATGGGAGGCTCTCCCTGTCAAGGCTTTTCTATAACGGGGAAACAACTAAACTTTGAAGACCCCCGTAGTAAATTATTCTTTGAGTTTGTGGATATACTAAATTACTATAAACCCAAATATTTCTTATTAGAAAATGTAAGGATGAAACAAGAGTATCAAGATATAATTAGTGATTATCTTGGTGTTCAACCCATTAAAATAAATAGTTCATTAGTATCTGCCCAAAATCGAAATAGATTATATTGGA
>JAAHTH010002499.1_pt1 | contig 13965 bp, 15 predicted proteins | sample 6116091 | NCBI WGS metagenome assembly JAAHTH01 (sample SAMN13939990, study PRJNA603662) | sponge metagenome | isolation source: marine sponge | host: Mycale hentscheli | place: New Zealand | collected 2006
AGAGCAACTTGGTCTCCTGAACTAGCACAAGATGTTAGTGCATTCCATAACATTGATGCTGAAGCTGAATTAACGGCTTTATTATCTGAGCAAGTAGCGGCTGAAATCGATAGGGAAATCCTTAGAGATTTAAGAGCTGGTTCAGCTTGGTCATTAAGATGGGATTATAACGGATGGAAAAGAACTGCTGGTGACGGTGGATTTAACGCTTACACTCAAAAAGAGTGGAATCAAACGTTAATCACTAGAATTAACCAATTATCGGCACAAATTCATAAATCAACTCTAAGAGGTGGCGCTAACTTTATCGTAGTTTCTTCTGAAGCATCAGCAATATTTGATGATTTAGAATACTTCCACGTATCTAACGCAGCACCAGAACAAGATCAGTACAATATGGGTATTGAGAAAATAGGTTCACTAGGAGGAAGATATACTGTATATAGAGATCCTTATGCACCAGCTAACTCAATTATTGTTGGACATAAAGGGAAATCTTTATTGGACACTGGGTACATTTATGCACCTTACGTTCCATTACAGTTGACACCAACTTTACAGAATCCATTTAACTTTGCACCAACTAAGGGTATCATGACTAGATACGCTAAGAAAATGGTTAATAACCGTTTCTACGCAACGTTAACAATTGATGGAGTTGTAACATTTGATACTAACTTATTAAGATAAGAATTAGTAACATAATACAATTATTAAAAGGGTGGATTAATTTCTACCCTTTTTTTTTGTTTTAAAAGATATTTATTAGTATATTAGTACACTATGAGAATAAAAAAGAAAAATATTTTATTAGAATCCCTTTTAATTGATACAATTGGTGAATTTACACCACAAGAAAAGAAACTATTATCAGTATTACATAATAAATTTGGTATGGGGTCTGGTAAGATAGAAAAGTCTTGGAATTTTGATAAATGGAAAGCTGCTGCGTACCTAATAGAGTATTTTGAAACTCCTTATGATATTGCACATAATTTATCTTCTACATATTATTGGAACGGTGATAAATTATTTAAGGAATATGAAACTCTTTGGAAAAAAAATAATAGAAGTGATTTATTAATGAACTTCGCCTTTAGAGATATATTAGATGAGTATATTGAATCTAATAAAAATGAACAGGATAATTTTAATCTACCAACACCTGTAGAATATAACGTTAAAACTCAAAATGAAAATGAAGTACTTCCTGGTATCATATATCAAAGTTTCGAACCAAGAAGCCATAGGGAATTGGTGGAGTCTAGAAAAGAAACAAATGAAGTAAAATTATCCGTAAGACCTTTGGTTTGGTCTACTTATAACGGTGTTATGTTATATCTCCAACCTAGTGAAGAAAATATTATAGAACCAAAGGGTGTAAGTTCCGCTGAGTGGAGTACTATGCGTAATATGGGTTTGACTGCATCAATACGATTGGATTATTATAAAGATGAAGATGAAAAATCACAAAACTATATTAAAGCTAAATGTGAATATAGTTTTGGGCATGAATATAAAGATAAAGGTACAATATGGAGTGAGGATATAAAATTACCAGAAGTTTTATCCAAAGAAAAGATTATTGAATTTATAGAAATATTACTAGAAAAATTACGTTCTACGATCAATGGAATGACGTTTATTTACGGTAAAGGCGTAAAAGAGAATTAAATGACGTAAAACCTGTCTTATATGTATATACATATAAGACTGTTAAAAAACCCCTAAAATCTACTAAAATTAGTGTAAATCGTCAACTTGATTGACTATATTGAACTCCATTTGGTTGGTGTATGTCTTAACTTCTTGATTTGAGGTTAATTTTATATCAATATAGTATCTATTTGGTATCATCCATGAAGTATCTAATAAAAAGTAATTTTTAAGGTAAGCCATGTTTACGTCTTGCCAATCTATTACATTCACTTGTGTATTTCCTTCTCTCACCCATAATCTATATTGTAAGTTATCTATTACTTTACTTTCATTAATAGTGTATGGAATACGTGCTGATACCATTACTTTTCTAATATCCCCTCTCTTTATTTTTTCATCTCTCCTAATACCACTCATCGACATTGCATATTCTACAGGTAACGACTCATTTGTACCTATTTGATAATAGTCAGTATCTGATTTTATTTCGAAATCTAATTCTACATCATTTAATGTAACACCATCTATCTTAATATCCCCCCAATTATCATAATATAATACACCATCTTCTGCAGTAGGTGGAATAAATACGTTTGCATAATACACACCTTCTGTTGCCTGTATAGTCTGACCACTAGTTATTGCAGTGTAAACGACTCCATTATTATCTAAAATTGTTAAACTAGGATTGTTATCTAAATTTTTAGGTTCACCATTAACATTACTATAAAGATATAATCTATTAGTTCTATTCTTATAGAAGTTTTTTCTATCATCTTTTATTGGGTTATTGTAGACAGATTCCAAAAAAGGTTCATAATATGTTTGAGTATGTCTAGTGAAAAATCCTACATATTGTGCAGGAACTGTGATTAAGTTCTCTAATTCATAATCAAACGAAATACCATACCCATTATTAACAGTACCACCAGTTATTAAATCATTTACTTCGTTGGTAATATCCATTTCAATATTCTCATTACCCTTATCAAAATGTTGGGTAATAATAGTAGTTCCTGTAACACCTGTATATACACCATCCTCATCCCATTCGGTGGTAGTGGTAGAGTTATACCAGTTACTAGCACCCTCTAAAAAAGTAATATTATTATCACTACCTTGTTGAATCTCAAATTTTTGGTAATCTAACCCAGAACCTTCATCCCAAAACTGATTAATTCTAAATAAATTTAAATCAAAAGATGACGTTCTCTGTTTTTTATCTAATAATTTTTGAGCTTGTAGGTTTTGATCAAAATAAGAACTATTACACATTTTTAATGTATGTTTAACTTTAGATAAGTCTCCTAATTTACCATCTTGATATCTTTGTTGTAAATCTACAACATCAAAATATAATAAATGTCTAGTGTAATCAGGCATATTGTTTTTACCACCATAATATAATTCTGCAATTCTACTTCTCCCAGTATTTACTACACTATTATAAATAATTGTGTTATTTTTGTCTATGTACGTTCTTATTACCATTTCTTTTTATTAATAAATATCTTAATTACTGTTAATGTTTTTATTTAATATAGTATCTAAGTCAAATCTTAACACATCTAGTTTAACCTGACCTGGATCGGCAGGTAAACCATTATAAGGATGAACATGAAGATTAACATAATTTCTCATTAATTCTAAAAATTCTATTAATTTATCACCATAAACTAAAGGATGTGCTTTACTATTAATTTCCTTTTGTTCTTCATCAGTTATTAAACCTTTAGGATTGGCTAAATCGAAAGTATGTTCGCCATTATGACTTATTAGATTTATTTTGTTCGCAACTACATTTACCACACTAGTTTTAGTATCACTATTTGCAATAAACTTATTTTGTGTTACGACTTTACTTGATTTAGTAGGTGTGATTGAAAATATTGCAACATTATTTGATGCGTTAGGAAATTTATTTAATAAATCAGCAGCGTTACACCTAATAATCCATTTATTACCTCTATTTATTTTGATAAATGTTTCGGCAGCCAATATTGAGGAGTCTCTAGATAATTGTCCTAAAAATTCTTGATTAAAAGTACTTTTTACCTTTCCTGTTTTAATATCTCTAACTTTAATATCTAATATTGTTTTAGTTATGTCCGGACCTTTAAATGATTCCTTGGGTAAATCGTTAGAAAGAGGGGTTGTACCATTATATGTAATCAATTCTACAACAATAGATGTTTCAGGTTTTGGTTCTACATAATTAACCACTTCTTTAGTTTCTGTAGTTCTTTTTAATTTTTCTCCACCATATTTTAACTGTATATATCCGATATCTTCAGTATTAAACTTATTATTTGCACCCTCAATAAACTTACCCGTTCTTAACCATATTTGTCTATCTTTTTGTATAATATCCGTATTATATCTACCTTGTAACACTATATCATTTTCTCCACCACCATATGCACCTATTTCTAAGTTAGGATCCCTTAATTTAGTGTAACCATCTGGTAATATTGCATTTGCCTCATCTGCAGGTTCTCCCGATAATTTAGTAGGTTGACTAATTAAAGGTCCGATCCAAAACCTTTTAGAGTTAAATGAACCATCTGGAGAAGTATCTTTGTGTTCTGCTTGGAATATAAATACTAACTCACCTACTTTAGGCATTACATTAACAAATTTAGGTAATAGGGGTATACACTCTATAAGGTTTTTAGTTGACTCTTTAGAATCCACACCTGTTATCCTCACTTTTATTAGTCCAGCCTTATTAGAATCACTATTATCAACTACTTTTGCAGTTTTTAATATTGGTATGACACCTTGATTTACACTATTATTATAATAATCATTTTTAGACATACTATATTCCTTTATATCTTTTTATTAATTCTACATTACCATCATGATATTCTTTTTCAATATCTGAAAGTTTACTTAATAATTTATTTATTTGTTTTTTAAGGGATGTATGTTCATTACTAAGAACAATTAACTCTTCCTTAATTTTACTCGATGGTAAATTATCCCACTTTATTTCTTTTAATTTTTCCATATTAAGTTATTACTCCGAAACCAGATGCAGGTGCAGTTGTTATCCCATTTACTACTATTGGTCCACCAGCGTTACCACCTGTTGCGGTTACATTAGTTCCTGGTGGTATAGCAATTTGTACTCTAGCATTTTTTATCAATGCTTCCACTATAACCTCTACTCTAATAGTTTCCATCATTAAATCTAAGTTATCTGCACCACTAGGTAAAGGTCCAATAGGAATACCTATGTCTTTTTTTCTTTTTATTATTTCACTAGCAATATCGATAGCACTAAGTCCCGATTTCAATGGACCACCAGTTAAAACTGCAGGTACCGGTAAAGGTTTACTAGGAATAGGTGGTGTTATAAACCCTTGTATAACATTCATAATTGTTTTTATTGCTCCCATTTCTGCTGCCATAATTCATATTTTTTTTTAATCACAAAAACGTCCTCTCTTACCTTTTTGTAAATTTACGTTATTTAATGAGTTAAGATTTAATTTATCAGTAAATCCATTTGCATCACCTAAGATATCACCTGCCTTACCTAATAATTGGTTTACCTCATCTAGTGCGTCTACTAAACCATCAGGAAGTAAACTTTCTAATGATAATCTATAATTTATACCCTTTTCTTTTAATTTTTTTGCAACATAACACAAAACTATTTGTTTTAATGCGTCAATCGCCATAGGTAAAAGATACTCATATATAATTTTTCTTATTATTTCTTTTAACATTTCCCTTAAAATACACTCTAAATTTTTTAAAAAACCTTTTATTCCTTCTGAATCAGGTAAAGATTCTTTATTAACTAAATAAAACATTGTATTAAATAACATTAAATTTTTAGGAGATAAAACTAATTTAGTGAGTGCTATTTGCAAAGACTTAACAAAATTATACCAAAACTCTCCGTCTGCTGCGGTTTTTTCTATGTCACTTACTTGATCAGACGCTTCTTTTTGTAAGTCTTCCATCACAGTAGTTAATAAATCTATTTTCTGACTTGTAGCTCCTCCCGCATTAACTAAATCATCATTTAATGTTTTTAATGTATTAATTGAGACATCACTTGTTTGTTTTTTACAACATGTCTGAAATTGTCTACCACCATTTTTAATTTCATTTGCCTTAGATTTTATATTTGTTAATTGTTCTGGTGTGAATTGGTAAAAACTATCATCTATAGTAACTTCAGGATCATTTAAACCTACATTTACATAATCAGATATTGCTTCCTCAAACTCTATTTGTTGTACTAAACACTGGTCAGATAAATCTACTTCTTTAGTTAATGTACCAAAAATTAAATTTATAACGTTAGGTATTACCTTATCTGCATCAAATAATGGGTTTAAACTATTAATATAATCATTAATAAAAGTTATCACTGATTTATTCTGGTAAGAGTTAGGTATTTGCATTTTAATAACTTCAGGTTTTGCATTTGTAGTTTGTGGTACACCTCCCTCAGTAAATGCGGTATTATCATTTTCTAAATAAGTAAAGTATGCGATTTCTTGACTAGTTACAGGGTCTTTCCATAATACAGGATTACCATTTTCTTGTATTACATCCCATAGAAATACATTTAAATCGTTGGATGAATTTCCGTCATATCTTAATTTACCTACATCACTATTTGGGTTTACACCGAAAAGACATTCTAAATCTATCTTAGAAACTTCTATATTAATACCAGGACCACTTTCTAATAGCCAATCAGGTATTAAGGGTGAAATTTTACATGCGTAACACTCTTTTAGTCCTAGTTTTAAATTTAGTGATAGATTTTTTTCCAAAGGTCTCATCTGTTCCACCAACCAATCTATAAGTTGCATTCTCATTTGGTCAAAGTTTATACTATTTAATAAACTTATCACATCCATTAATAATTCTACTACTGCTTGTTTTGGATTTATTGAGGGTATTGAGGGTAATGATGTATCAATTGAGGGTAAATTATTACATGTAATTTTTTTTATCTGAATTAATTCTAAAATTTTTTGTTTTAGTTGATCAATTGCGTCATCTGGTTTACATACAGTATTTTTTAAATTTAAACTCATCTTAATCTAAATTATAATCAGTTTTAGATTTAGATGTTTTTTCGTTAAATAATTCTCGTAATAAGGATTTATCTTGATCAGTAAATTCAGTATCAGTTTTTTCTGTTTTTTGTTCAGTATTACTACTACCAACTATTTGTGTTTGTAATTTTGCTAAGGCTAATTTTCTGTCTATGGTTGCCTCAATAATTTTCAAAGTATCATTATTTACTTTACCTATTAATGATTCGTCATTTACATCTTCTATTTCCGCCCTATTTTTCCGTTCATTTAATTCTTTTCGAGCACTATTCATTACATTTACACAATCATTATAAATTTCTTGCATAAATTCTTGCAAACTATCTTTATCTAAATTTATTTTAGTTTTTTTTGGTCTACCCATATTAATAATGTTTTATATTATATAAATACTATTAAAGGTGTTTTTTTAAAGTAATCCCTTATCTATTTTAAAGTTCTTAATTGCAATATATATTTTTTTATATCTTCTCATAGATACTCTAATGTCTTTAGTGGTTAAACCCGATATTTCTCTAATGTATGAAAGTATTAAATTTTTATTATACTTATTACCACTTTCCACCTGTTCAAAAATAGTTTCCCAATTATCTAATACCATAATTAATGCATTACCCACTAACTTTTCATTCTCTGAGGTTTTACCGTGTTCTATTTCTGCTTTTATATTTGTAGATACTTCTTTAATAAATTCTTCCAATGGAGTTTTATCAACATCCTCTAAATCATATTGATAATCATCCATTTCTTCTACTGTTTTATAAACGTCATCATAACAAAGATCGGATTTCATTCTTTTATCTGCCTTTAAAAGTTGACCTAATAGATAATTTTTACATATAGTACCAAAGTAAGAATATGCTTTTTTACCTTCTTCCGGTCTAAACTTTTCCATTTTAGTGGCTAAAAAAGATAATGTATCACTATGTATGTCTTCGAAAGTGTCTGACTTACGATATAATTTGTAACGTCTTATAATAGACTCTATCATTTTATTTAAAGGAGCTCTAAGGAATTTATTATATATCCTATTACGTTCATGATAATCATCTGAACTTAAAAATGCTATCACTGCTTTTTCTTCTTCTGGTCCAAAATACAAATTAGTAGTTCTTTTACGACCTCTTTTTTTAGGTTCTTCAGACATTATACCGTTTCTAACTCATATGTTATTTCTCTATCCTCAGTAAAAAAATATTCTTTTTTTGCCTTATTTACCCAAAATTTACTTTCCATAACATCAATAGTATTTTTATACTCAACAAAAAGTGAACCCTCTCTATTATTTAAATGTTTATACCCTAGTTTAGGAATAACCATAATTGGTACGTCTTGATAGGTTAGTCTTAATAAAAATTCATATGTGAAAGTCAATTTCATATTGGTTTTTAATCCTCCACATTCTTGATATACTGATTTTTTAATTACCATACCATCAAAATTAAAGTTTTGCATTTTAACCAAAGTCTCATTGTCTAATAATCCCATTTCAGAAGAAACTCCTTTTACCCATACGTTTTCATTAGTAAATGATAAAAAGTTACCTTTTTCATCACTTTCAAAAACTATAGGTAAAAAAGCACCAACTTCAGGAAATGCGTTTATATATGTACTGGCAGAATTTAACCATATCTTAGATAATTCGTCATCATATTCTAAAAAAGTAAAATATTCCGTCTCAACATTATCAACACCAAAATTTAATTGGTTTTGAAATGAGGTGTCTTTGCTTTTATTTTCTATAACTTTTATTGTAATCTCATTATCTGGGTTTGGGTTAAAAATTTCACCGAAATCGAACTCTTCTAAAAATGTTGCCAGTTTTTTATCTTTTGATCTCACAATTAAAATTTGTGAAGGTTTTAATGTTTGTTGTTTTAAACTCAATAATGCATTTTTTAAATACTTTTCTAAATTTTCTTGTACCTCATGAATAGGTATAATTACTGTAATATTATTTGTCATTGTTAATTATTTTTTTTATATTATTGGGTTACTTCTTCAGTAACTTTATTTTCTTCCCTGTCTACTATAGTATTTAATTCATCAACCCTTCTATTAAATATTCCACCATAAACATCTTCTAAAATTGCTTTAGATTCATCTTCAGTGAATTGTAATTTCATCTCTTCCATTTTTTCTGTAAGATTTTGTGGTATAGAATCTTCAATATATAGTCCTACCATTGTTGCGATTAAATCAGGTAAAGAATTTAAATTTGCAGTCCAAACACCATTATCATTTAAATTAAGATTACCATTGTCATCTAATTTACCCATCCACTCAGGAACCATTCTAGGTATTTTACCTATAACTGGTGTATCACTTTTCATACACTCTATTGGGAATGTACCGAAACTAGAAATTTCGTCAACCCAAACACCTAAAAATGATTTACCTAATTCATTAGCAAATTCTTTTCTTGACATACCTGACATATCCCTAAATGTTACAAACCTATAATGTGGGTACTTTTGAAAAAATACTTTAACTATTTTTAATAATTCTCTATTATCCCTAGCACTAATACTAATTGTTGGTATTTTAGGTTTATCACTATTCTTAAAATATTCTGGAATACCTACAGGTACTACCTCAGTATTTAGGTTTCTAAAAACACTATTAATATATTCTTTAAGGGTATTAGTCGTAGTAATCACTTCATTTATACCGAAAGTTCCCCAATTTTCACCGATTTCTAACATTTCAAACACGTATTCATAAGATTGTAAAAATACTACTCTCTTACAAGGAAAATTAACTGTTTGTTTCATTATACTAGAAAATGCTTCTGGAATAATTACGAAGTCTTGAGGACCTACTTGTAATTCTTGAGACTCAATAGAAATGTGAGGTATCTCACCATATTCTTTACCTAACCAATCGGTAACTCCCATACCTTCTTCATTACCATTTATTCTATAATCATTTTTATCATGTAAAATATGAGCATTAAAACCTAAATCTTTTAGTGTTTTTGCGTGTTCATAAATATTTGCAACTCCAGCAGTTGGGTTACCTTTAGTATCTATAGTAAAAAAATATATACCAAAATCTTTGTTTTTAATTTTTTCAATAGAGTCTTTTAATTTTTTAACTTTTTCTTCCATTTTTCTTTTTTTTTTAAAGTTCTTTTATAATTCCTTTCATTAAAAGGGTGTTAAACGACATTTTAAAGGGTATTGGTAATTCATTTAGTGCCATCATACCCATTTTATTATCTATTATCGTTTCATTAGGGATAAGTAATGTACCGATTAAATCTCTATACATTTCGTATTTAGTGACATCAATTTTTAATTGAGTTAAGTCTTCTAATGACTCTTTTTTATTACAGTCTTCATTATCTGTAGTTTTATCATCATTATCATACTGAACCTCTTTAGCCAATTTATCTATGTCGAAATACAGTTCTTTACCCCCAACTTCCAATAATATATTATCCATCTTTTTTTTTTATTAATTTAAATCATTATTATTATAAGTAAATGTTTTTTTTTAAACATCTTCAAATTCAATTGTTTCTGTATTTAAAATCTTACTTAAAGTATTTTTATCTTCTATTAATTCTTTTAAATCAACTATTGTATAATCTGAGTTACAATTTTTGTTGTACGTGTTGATAACTTTAATTGATACTTTTTCTAATGGTTTAGATAATAATGTTTCTGGGGAGGCAGTGATTAGTACGTCTACGTAGTCCCATTTGTCTTTAAAGTCTCTTACAAATTTAATTGTATTAACTTTACAAGATAATTTAGATAAAAAGAATAACGTTGCTGGTTTACTATTATTTAACTCTTTACTAATAATAATGGGAGTGTGACCCATATCCTCAATTAAGTTATGTAGTTGGTTTAGGTATTCCACTGAATTTAGTTTTACTTCACCGGCATGACCAAAAATTTCTAATGATGCATCCACATACATAAAATTATTTAACTCTTTTGTACCACCAGTAAACTTAAACCACTTTAATAATTCTAAATCTTTTATCTCTCTTTCTATTTCTATATTCTCACCTGTTTCTTCATCAATAACAGGATAGTATTTATCATACACTAATTCAAATTTTGTTATAAAATCTCTTACAACACCATCTATTGTTATACCTATTTTCATTTTTATAAATTTTCAAATACTTCTTCTATCTTTTTAATTATTGGGTTTCTTACGACATCATCAGGATTTCTAAGTTCTACACAACCAAAACCCTCAACATCTTTAAATTTTTCCAATACTATCTCTAATGAAGAATCCTTTTTATTTCTTATATCTTTTTGTCTAACATCACCCATAATAACCATTTTGGAATTATCTCCTATTCTAGTCATTAAAGTTCTTATATTATCCATAGATATGTTTTGTGCCTCATCAATTAATATAATTGAGTTGTCTATACTCCTACCCCTAGCAAACGCAATAGGGACTATTTCAATAACACCTAACTCTATTAACTTTTCCATTCTACTTCTACCTATTAGTTTTCTAATATTATCAGTAAATGATTCCATAATTGGTGCCATTTTATCTTTTAACTCACCAGGTAGATGTCCAATTTCTTCACCTTTTAATGCAGTAATAGATTTAACTAAAACAATTCTTTTATATTTAGGTCTAGCTTTAATTAATTTAAGTGCTTCAGCACAAGATAAAAATGTTTTACCTGATCCAGGTAACCCACTACAAATAGTAATTTCATTTTGTTTAATTGAATTGACTAATTTTTTTTGGTTTTCTGTTTTACACTTAATGTGTACAGTTATAGTTTGAAATACTTTCTCTTCTTCGATGTTATTCCTATTAAGGAAAAACTCCATTTCTTCTATTTCTTCTTCGGAAAGTTGTTTGTTCTTTCTTCTACCCATATATTTTTTTTTATATTATTAATATATGGACAAAATTAAATAAAGTATATGGTTATTTAAAATAGTTTTCTAAAATATTTTTTATTCGGTTACCACTGTTACCATCCCAAACCATAGGGGTTTCATAATTTAAAATAGAAATGTCTTCTATCATAGTTTTTAAATCATCAATATTTTTACATAAAACATTCGCACCTAAGTTAATACTTAACAAGTGTTCGGTAGATGGTCTTAAAGTAAAAATTCTTTTTTTAACTGATGCACATTCAGATTGTACCCCGCCAGAATCTGATATAACATATTTAGAATATTTTAAATAATTAATAAATTCTTTATAACCTAAAGGGTCAATAATTTTCAAATTTTTAGGTTTATTTAAAATATTATTTAATCTATTACGGGTTCTAGGGTGTGCAGGAAAAATTACATCATAAGGTACATTAGATAAGTTATCTATTATGTTTTCTAATTTATTAAGGTCGTCTACATTAAATGGTCTATGTAAAGTACATAACACATAATCATCCTTAACTAAAGGTACACCAATACTATTATAAACTTCCTTAAAAGTATCAATCGCAGTATTCCCAACTAAATATACGTTTTCTTTAATACCTTCGTTTTTTAAATTAACTACACTTTCTTGATCACAACATAATAAGATATCTGATATATTATCTACTAATACTCTATTAATTTCTTCAGGCATTTCCCTATCAAAACTTCTAGATCCGGATTCTACATGAATCAAAGGAATTCTTAATTTAGAAGACGCCAATGCACCTGATAAAGTTGCAGTAACATCACCATATACTATTACACCGTTTGGTTTTTCTTTTTCTAAGATTTTTGATATCCCAATTAAAGAATTTCCAATGTCTTCACACTGCGTTCCTCCACCTATATTTAACTGATAATTAGGTTTTTTAAGATTTAAATCTTTAAAAAAAATATCCGACATATTATTATCGTAATGTTGTCCTGTATGGAGTACTATATTAGTATATTCTTTATCTAAGGATTTTACTACAGAAGAAAGTTTCATAAAATTAGGTCTAGTACCCACTACATGAAAAAATTTTAATTTATCTTTTATCATATATTTTATTAATTATTTCTACAACTTTAAGTCCTTCTAATGCATTAGTAGTTATTGTACCATCATTTCTTAATGTATCAACAACATTCTCAATTATATAATGATGGTTTGCAGCACTACCCTTATATTGTCCGTAATCATTTGGGGGGTTAGATGGTGCAAGTTCTGGCATTTGATAATCTTTTATATTACAATATTCAATTTCATTCATATATTGACCACCAACTTTAACACTTCCTCTACTACCTATAATAGTAATACTACTTTCTAAATTAGCACCCCACACTGCAGTAGAGTAATTGATACATCCCATTCCACCTTCTGAAAAATCAAAAGAAACAAATCCCGAATCTTCAAAATCAGTACTATCTTTATGGGTGAAATCATTAAACTTACCTTGTATATTTTCAATATCACCAAATAACCAATACATTATATCGATGAAATGAGAAAACTGAGTAAATAATGTACCACCGTCTAAATGTTGCGTTCCCTTCCATCCACCTTTTTTATAGTATCTGTCGTCCCTATTCCAATAACAATTTACTTGTACCATAAATATTTCACCAATTATTTTGTTTTCAACAATTTCTTTTAACCAAACACTAGGTGGTGAATATCTATTTTGCATTACTGCAAATACTTGTTTGTGTTTCCTAAGTGCAGTATATAATACTTTTTCTGAATCTATCTTTTTTAATCCTATAGGTTTTTCAATAACAACATGTTTATTATTTTCTAACACTTTAATTGCTTGTTCAGAGTGTAAACCATTGGGTGTACAAATACAAACTATCTCTATTTCTGGATGTTGTAATAACATATCTTCTATGTTATTATAAAAAGGTATTCCATCGAACTCTTCTAAAAGTAACTCATTTTTATCTTTTATATCACAAAATGATATTAATTCACAAAAATCATTATTAATTATCATGTTACTATGTCGTTTACCTATATGACCGACACCAATAACACCAAAATTTATTTTATTATTTTTCATATTTTTCCTCTATTTTTTCTTATATTAATAAACTTCTTAAGTTTTTGTGTTTTAACTGGTTTTACAACTTCTTTTTTTGGTGAAACTTTTTTAACAGGTTTTACAACTTCTTTTTTCGGTAAAACTTTTTTAACAGTTTTTACAACTTCTTTTTTCGGTAAAACTTTTTTAACAGGTTTTACAACTTCTTTTTTTGGTAAAACTTTTTTAACAGGTTTTACAACTTCTTTTTTCGGTAAAACTTTT
>JAAHTH010001473.1_pt2 | contig 13953 bp, 8 predicted proteins | sample 6116091 | NCBI WGS metagenome assembly JAAHTH01 (sample SAMN13939990, study PRJNA603662) | sponge metagenome | isolation source: marine sponge | host: Mycale hentscheli | place: New Zealand | collected 2006
TGGACCCCCTATATTCGCTTATCAGCCAGTAGGAGTCTGGCAGGATCAGTTCATGGGGCGGTTTACCTATGAACCCACGTTGGGGCCGGGGCAATACCGTCGCACGCTCTACACGTTTTGGCGTCGGAGCAGCGCACCGACGTTCCTGTTTGACTCAGCGATGAGGCGGACGTGTGAAGTGGTACCCCGTCGAACCAATACGCCGCTTCAGGCACTTACGCTGTTGAATGACTTGACTGCTTTGGAGTCCGCTCGGACCCTGGCGGAGAAGGTTTGGTTAGAGCATGCTGATTCAAGTGTCGATGTGCGTCTGGAAAGTATGTTCCAGTCGGTGTTGTTCAGGTCCCCCGATGCTAACGAGATAGCGATTCTAAAGCGGGAACATCGCACTGCACATTCTTACTACAGTCGAGAGCCTTCTGCGGCGAAAGCGTTTGTTTCGGTGGGGCAATTGGCAGATGCAGAAGGTGTGTCAGAGATTGACTTGGCAGCTGAGATGTTGATAGCGAATTTGATCATGAATTTAGATGAGAGTATTACCCATGAATGATAGGGTACCGCCAGATTTCGACCAGCTTTCCGAGACACGACGGTACTTCCTTGGCCGCGGTGCCGGCGTTGGTGTCGGAGCGATGGCGCTTAGTGGGCTATTGTCGGGGCAAGCTGATTCGTCTGACTTGGTCGCTTCAGAGCACGTCCCGCATTTCGCACCCAAGGCGAAACGCGTGATATTTTTGACTCAATCGGGAGGACCTTCTCAGCTGGAGCTTTATGATCACAAACCTGAGCTGGCCAGACTTGCAGGTCAAAAGTTGCCCGATAGCGTTCGAGGTGGGCAGCGACTTACCGGTATGACCAAGGGAAAGCCGCAGCTGGTAATGCCTGCGCACTCTACATTCCGGCGATGCGGGCAGTCAGGAGCGACCGTAAGTGACTGGTTACCACACATTGCCGACATTGCGGACGAACTGTGTTTTGTGAAGTCCATGGTCACCGATCAGATCAATCATGCGCCTGCAATGACAAAGTTTCTCACAGGGCACCATCTCACGGGGCGACCGAGTATGGGGAGCTGGTTCAGCTACGGGCTTGGGAGTGAGAATCGTGACTTGCCAGATTATCTTGTGCTTCTTTCGAAAATGAAGCGGGGTAGTGACCAGCCGCTATATGACCATTATTGGGGTAGTGGCTTTCTGCCGTCTGAATACCAAGGCGTGAAGCTGCGTAGTGCAAAGGATCCGGTACTATACCTGAACGATCCGGATGGTCTGCCACGAGAACTTCGTCGGGGTATGCTAAATGGCCTCAACGAGATCAATGCCATTCGAGAGCAGCAAACAGGTGATCCCGAGATTACTACACGCATTCAGCAGTATGAAATGGCCTATCGAATGCAGGCAAGCGTTCCAGACTTGACAGATGTCAGTGATGAGCCTGAGTCGACCTTCGAAATGTATGGCCCTGACTCAAGACGCGGAGGCAGTTATGCCGCCAATTGCATCCTCGCCCGACGTTTGGCCGAAAGGGGCGTCCGCTTTATTCAGCTGTTTCACCCCGATTGGGATCACCACAGTAGATTACGTAGTTGGTGCACGGCCCGTTGTCGCGATACCGATCAAGCCAGTGCCGCATTGATCAAAGACCTCAAACAGCGGGGTATGCTTGAGGACACGCTCGTGATTTGGGGAGGAGAATTTGGGAGAAGCCCAGCTGGCCAAGGAAAATGGGATAGCCCGGAGGGGGGGCGGGACCATCATCCACGTTGCTTCACGATCTGGATGGCAGGTGGGGGCGTTAAAAGCGGCGTTAGCTATGGAGCGACAGATGACTACAGCTATAACGCAGTGGTAGATCCGGTTCATGTCCGAGACTTACACGCGACTGTATTACATCTAATGGGGATCGAGCATGAACGCTTCTCGTATCGCTCACAAGGACTTGACTTCCGTCTGACCGGTGTAGAACCTGCACGTGTGGTACATGACATCCTTGCATAAGGACTGTCGTTTTGATTTTCTGCACGCAACGCCAGCAGAATAACGCCGTGGCACTCATGGGACCGGTAGGACTGTTGCCAGCATTTACAAGCTCAGCATGCTGTCAGTTCGACACTGTAACCGTGTCGTGTGGATCCATGCTCAACTGATCCATTCTGGGATCACTTTTCCGCCAACATCCGTGAGTCGGTAATCCCTGCCTTGAAATCGGTGAGTGAGTTTGAGGTGGTCGAGTCCAAACTGGTGCAGCATGGTGGCGTGCAAGTCGTTGATGTGCACCCGATCTTCAGTCGCGTGCCACCCGATTTCATCTGTTTTTCCATAGGTTAGCCCGCCCTTGAGCCCGCCACCGGCCAGTGCCATGCTGAAGGAATAGGGGTGATGGTCTCTACCGGTTCCTACCTCACGTTTTCCGTTTCGGTTCTCGCCTAGCGGGGTGCGCCCGAATTCGCTTCCCCAAACCACCATCGTGGAGTCAAGCATCCCTCTTTGTTTGAGGTCTCTGATCAGAGCCGCGATGGGTTGATCGACACATCCTGCGTTGTAGGGCAATTCCTTCGGAATATTGCTGTGGTGATCCCATGATGCGTAGATGATGTTGACGAATCGAACTCCCCGTTCAACCATTCGCCTTGCTAGTAGGCAGTTTTTGGCAAAGCTACGGTAGGTGTCTCCCTGTTTCCCTCGTCCACCCAAATCCTTGGGTTCATCTCGGTCAACGCCATAGGAGTCCAGAGTCTGCTGAGATTCTTTGCTAAGGTCGATCAACTCTGGTGCAGCGGTTTGCATTCGAAATGCGAGTTCGTAGGAAGCGATTCTGGCCGCGATTTCAGGGTCATTTATTTCGCTGTATCGGTTGGCGTTCATTTTGTTTAATGCGTCGAGACCTGCGCGTTGCAGTGACATTGGAACGCCGGGCGGGTTGGTCAGGTTGAGAACAGGTTCTCCCTGATTTCGGAAAAGCACGCCGGCGTGACTTGATGGCAAGAACCCGGACTGCCATAACGTCGCGCCGCCCGAAGATCCGCGTCCGCTATTCAAGACAACGTATCCCGGTAAATTTTGCGTCTCACTGCCCAGTCCATAAGTCAACCAGGAGCCCATCGTTGGTAAACCGAACGTTTCCCGTCCACATTGCATCATGAGTTGGCCGGGATGGTGATTGAACTGCTCGGTGTGGAGTGAGCGTACAAGTAACAGATCATCGGCAACAGAGCCAAGATTGGGTAACAGTTCACTCAGGTTCATACCTGCTTCACCATGCTTGGAAAACTTGTAGGGCGAACCTTGGAGCAGAGCTTGATCTTTTTTAATGAACGCAAATCGAACCTCTTCAAGCATGGATGGGGGCAATGGTTCTCCGTGCCTCTCTTTTAGAGTCGGTTTCTCGTCAAACAGATCTAAGTGTGAAGGGGCGCCTGCCATGAAAATGAAAATGCACGCTTTTGCTTTGGGATCAAAGTGCGGTTTTCGGGATGACAGTGGATTCACCAGTTCATCGGCGGCTGTCGATGAAGTCATTAATCCGTCATCAGTAAGCATGGATCCAAGTGCAGCCATGCCGAGGCCACTTGCGGTGGTATTCAGAAACTGACGGCGTTGGTTGAACGACTGGTCGCTTCTAGCTGCTTCGGTTTGTTTGCGAGTGTGATACATAAAGTTCGCCTGTGATGGCTTCATTGTTGAACGTATTCAGCGAGCCGGGCATGAGGGGGGCTTATTGTGTGACCGCGTGGATTGTTGGATTAACCACCTGCTGTTTTGTAATCTCGAAGGACCCTGATATTTCACGGAAGGATGTGGCAGGAATGAGGCAATCTTGAGTTGATCAATCGCGGACGATGAACTCATCCAGGTTGGTGAGCATCCGGAGAGTGACTACCCAAGCTGCATTCTCATCGATGGGGTGGTTCAGGCTGCGATGTCCTGACGTCACTTGTTTCGCGTCCTCCTGATGAGCGGTGTAGTAGCCGCGGGACTTGTCAAGTAAAGCTTGAAATTGCTCGATCTCGCTATCGTGTGGGTCACGCGTTAATACCTTTTGAATTGCATAGGAGAGCTTTTGGTGGTCAGTCACTCCGCCCTGTTCAAGAACGTTTCGCGCGAGCGCCTGGGAGGCTTCGAAGAACACCTGATTATTCAGTGTGATCAACGCCTGCAACGGGGTGTTACTTATATCTCGTTGCAATCGGGAAGTGTTCGAATCTGGGCAATCAAAACTGGTGAGGTTCGGATAAGGTGATGTACGTTTGAAGAAGGTATACATTCCACGCCGGTAAGCATCGGCGCCCTTGCTAGATTCCCATTTGAAATTGTTGGCGTAGCTGAGTTCAGCGACGCCGGGGGGCAAGGGAGGGAACACACTTGGGCCTCCCACTTTGTCACTAAGCAGGCCACTTACAGCCAGGTGTAAGTCTCGTACGACCTCGGCGCTGACACGGACTCGATTTTGTCGTGCGAAGAATTGATTCGTCGGGTCGACTTCTGCCAGTTTGACGCGGTGTTGGGAGTCCTGCCTGTAGGTTGCACTCAGTACGATGGTTTTGATAAGTGACTTTCGACTCCACTCGAATGTTCGTGGGTAATGCCATGCTAACCAATCCAATAATCCGGGGTGGGTTGGTAAATCCCCGCGGATCCCAAAATCATTCACGGTGGTTACCAGTCCTCGTCCAAACAGTTGGGCCCAGACATAGTTGACGCTGACTCGGGGCGTCAAAGGATGGTTGGGATCAGTTAGCCATGCGGCGAGGTCAAGTCGATCGGCTGGTTTTGCGGCAGCTCTTTTGGCGATGGGGTGGCTGCGGCTCACAACTGTGAGTGCATCTGTCTCAACCTGTTGGGCAGGCTGTAGAAAGTCTCCTCGATGAAGTACGCGAGTGGTTCTTGTGGCTGGGCTTACGACACGGGCTGATACTGTTGCCAGTTTTGGGGCTTGGGTCTTTAGTTCCGCGATGCGTGCGGCCATTCCCCTAGTTTTTATGTGTTGTGACGCGAAGTACTGTGCAATAGTTTTCTTTTCGTGTTCACTGCGTTCGCTTGCAGGGATCCGGAATGTGTTGGTGACTTCCATGGGCAACCGGCGCAAGGTGGTGTCACCGGAAATGGTGGAAATGCGAAAATGGCCGAGCACATGTTTTCCACCATATTGTTGATCGAGTACGACTTGGAGAAACTTTCGGTTTTCAACGGATGGTGCAGGCTCTGCGAAGCACAGCAGCTCATGGTGTTGACCCATTCGTGGCGAGATGGCCCAGCCTGATTTTGGCAGTTTCTGTAACGCTGCACGTGGGCTAAAACTGTTTTGGGAGAAGTCGGCCTCGGCATATGAGAATGCAATGGGCTCGTAATCAGTTTTGAATGTGGGGTCGTTCCCTGCATACGCCCTCAATTCACTTAGTACGAAATTCCCATTGGCGGGTCTGCCTGGTCCGTTGGACGGTAACGTTTCGTGCGGAAGCGTTTCCAGCTTGATTCCGCTTAAATTGCCTGCTGGTAAGGCAAAAACCAAGGTGTATTTGTCCTTGTCGGAGACTTTACCGGTGGTGAGGACTGAGCCGTCATCCGCAATGTTCAAGACAGCTCCGCTGGTAGACTTGGCGGTAATCGGCTTGGCGACGGTAAAGGTCAATGCTTTCTGCAGCGAATCCTGTTGCGTCTTGGCAACCCGTTGTTCCATCTGTTGCACCCACTGGTTTAACTCTGGCTGGAGATGCGCTTTTGCAGTTGCATATTCACTTTCAAGCCTCGCGACGGCAGATTCATGTTCGTCACTCAGACGTTTATGTTCGGCGACTGCCTCTTCGTTGGCGGGGAGGTTGGTAGTTGTTTCGTTAAGATCATCAAAGAACGCGAATAGGCGGTAATACTCTTGCTGACTGATTTGGTCGTATTTGTGATTATGACAACGAGCACATGTCATGGTCAGTCCGAGCCAGATGGCCGCTGTAGTTTCTGTTCGGTCAAACGTTGCTTCAATTCTGAATTCTTCCTGATCAACTCCACCTTCGGTATTCGTGAGTGTCTGGCGATGAAAGGCGGTGGCAAGCTTCTGTGCAGAAGAGGGACTTTCCACTAAGTCACCTGCAAGTTGATCGCTCGTAAACTTGTCAAACGGCATGTCGGCGTTGATCGCATCAATGACCCAGTCTCGATATAGCCAGGCATTGGGGCGTGGGCGATCTTTTTCATAGCCATCGGAGTCTGCATAGCGAGCCTTATCGAGCCAATGCCTCGCCCAGCGTTCACCAAAATGCTCCGACGCAATCATGGCGTCAACGAGGGCAACGTAAGCCGACTCGTCAGGGTTGACTAAGAATTTTTTCAGTAGTTTTGGGTCAGGAGGAAGTCCGGTGAGGTCATACGCAAGGCGTTTTGCGAGTGTCCTAGGTTTCGCTGGAGGGGAGGGTTGGATACCTGCAGACTCCAGACGGGCCAGCACGTAACGGTCGATGGGATTGCGAAGCCACGTCTCATCGAATACCGATGGTGGACTTGGTTTCTGTACAGGCCGGTACGCCCAGTGTTGGTCAAACTTCGCTCCCTGATTGATCCACGCTGTTAATAGCTCAACTTCCTGGTTTGTGAGTGACGGCCCCTCGGGTGGCATGCGTCTATTCGGGTCATTCGATGTTATACGCGTGATGAGTTCGCTGTTTGCTGCGTCCGTGGGTACGATTGCTCTTCGATCTGAATCCAGTTTTGAGGTGGCACTGTCAAATTGGTCTAGCCGCAAGCCGGCTTCTGCATCGTCCGGTCCGTGACACAGGACGCAGTGCTTTGCCAGAATGGATTGGATGTGAGTGCCGTAAACAGTTGGTTCAGCAGCATCGACGCCCGGAGCAAGTAGGGCGCAGCTCATGGTTAAACAAACCATGAGCAACACTACATCATCCTGCGGTTTTTTTGAGGGGAGTGCAGTCATGGGCGAGCTGTGCAAGCTAAGTTGGGATCTGGTAGGGCGCTAAGGTACCCCAAAGCTGGGTCGAGACTAAGTTATACTTTGGACGCACACTTGGGGTAACCGAATTCCAAATTAAAACTGCGTGCATTCGGTCTGTTTTTCGCCATGAAAAGTTGGGAATGCCGCCTTTCTTGCCTTGAATTTATAGCGAGAGAAGCGGCGTTAATGTGTTGAAATGGTACAACTCCGCGTCTGCAAGAGTTTGATCAAGTGATTGACTTGGCAAGCAACCCGACGTTGCTCGTTTGACGGATTGTCAAAGCGGCATGCATGTATTTCGACGAATGCGGAAACGGCGTCCTGAATTGCCGTTACCGTCTCGCATCGGAACAGAGGCATAGTGCATCTCGGCGCACTCAAGCGGAAGGTACGGATGCTGGAAGTGTCTGGGGGTTCAAAGTGGGCTGGCAAAGAAGGCAGCCGTTCATTTAGGGATCATTGCATTTCTTTTAAAAACGATGCCCAGTTGGATTTTCTTTGATCACCATCCATCTGCGGCTGTGCTTTAGAGATGGCGTTTTCGAATTCCTCGTAGAACTTTTCCAGGCTCAAATTAAAATGTTGCTCGAAAGCCGGTTCCCAACCCAGGTCGGGCACTTTGTGAAGAAATGCGAACAGTCGTTTGAGGCTACCCACACGCTGTAAAAGCTTTGCGCAGGCGACGGAACCCCCTGCATAAACCACAGGGTGAACTTTGTTGATCTTTTCCAAACGTTGCCAGTCATCATGAGTCACACCTGTGCGTATCGGCAGGTTTGCCTTTTGGTACAAACTGAGATTGCGATTCATCTCATGGCTGAATCGCTCCCAGGTCATGGGACGTTTGAGCTCTGTGAAAAGTTTCGGGTTTTGGTAACTGTAGAGGTATGAGATCAAAACAGCTGATCCTTCACGCCACCATGCTGGCCCGGTCCATCGGGAATGACCCATGCGATTTCCGTCGATTGCCTCTGTAGAAAAACCATAGGCCGTTTGTAGAGCGTGGGTGTATTCGTGGATGGGGCCGATAACGAATTGTTGGGCGTCTCGGATGGGGGTCATCGTCATGGTGATTGTCAGGTGAGCGGGGGTAATGCTCCACCCTGCCCAATGGTTGCCGGTCTGCCAATCGAGATATTGTCCGTCGGCGTCGTGGCCTTGGAGTGTTGAAAATTTCCTCTTCAGTGACCTGATGGAAGCCTCTAGTTGTGACTTTCTTTCGTGAGTGAGGGTGGTGGGGTCCCAATCGGTGTTTTCAACAAGAAAAATGTGTGTAGGCCCAACGTGACCCCATTGATCGGCGTAGTGCTTAATCGTTTTTTCGTAAATTGACTTCCATTTTTCCGGGTATCCTTTGGTAGTGTGGATCACGATCTCGGCATCGCGTGTCTTGTACGCCGGTGCGTCCGGCGTGGATACTGCTGCACGCGAGGTGTCTGCGATGACGGACTGCAGGATCGGTGCAGCGGCTAAAAAGGTACGGCGGTGCATAGAAGCGGTTCTGGTTAAAAGTGGGATATGGAATCGGATTGCATTGGAATCGCGTTTTGCTTTTGGACCGCACCAGTTGTTCAAAAAGGATGGACTGTGACAGGTTGGTGGAGGCAGTCCCACGCTACCATGTGTCAGAGAAATCTTGCGTTGCGGATGGCGGTTCAGGTGGAAAGTGTTCGTTTACGGTAAGCTGTGTCCATCAATGCTGACTGCAAAACCGAGGTGCAAACCATGGTGTATGTGGTCACGCAGCGTGTTGTGTTTAAGCATCCATCACTCGAATCGATGGAGCTTGACGTGGGATACATTCAGTTGAAGCGGGAATTATAGCTATATGCGAACATTCGTTTTACGAATCATGGTGTCGTTAGCGGTTTGTTGGGTGATTGGGGCGTTGACTAGCCGGAAGGTACTGGCAGAACGTGCCAAACGTCCTAATGTCATCGTGATTATGACGGATGATCAGGGATATGGTGACTTGTCTTGCCATGGAAATCCAACGCTCAAGACCCCGAATCTTGATGCGTTGCGTGCCGAATCGATTCGTTTTACGGACTTTCACGTTGCGCCCTTTTGTACGCCCACACGTGCGGCGTTGATGACGGGGCGTTATGCCGGGCGCACGGGGGCTTATCGCACTTCGTCAGGGCGGACCAGCCTTCATAAACGAGAGAAAACGCTGGGAGATCTATTCACGATCAATGGTTATGCCACAGGAATGTTTGGGAAATGGCATCTCGGTGACAATGCGCCGGCACGCCCGATGGATAAAGGCTTCGAGCGATCAGTGTGGCATCGATGTGGTGGTGTGACGCAAATTTCTGATTACTGGGGCAATGATTATTTTGACGATACGTACTTGGTGGGTGATAAATGGAAGAAGTTCGACGGCTACTGCACAGACGTCTGGTTTGATGAAGCGATGAGCTTCATGGATGGTGTGTTGACCGACGCTGGGGGAAACAAACCCTTCTTTGTGTACTTGGCAACAAACGCGCCGCATGGACCTTACCTTGTGGGTCCGGAATGGAAGAAGCCTTATGTAGATGCAGGATGTCCCCCACAGCAGGCTGCTTTCATGGGGATGGTCGCGAACTTTGATTGGAACTTGGGCCGGTTGCGGAGGTTTCTGAAAACTGAGCAGTTGGATTCAGAGACAATCGTTATGTTCCTCACTGACAACGGTACGTCTGCGGGTGCCTTGTTTGGAGAGGGGGGGCGGATCACGGGGTTCCCTCGAGATCCTAGTGAGAATGGCTATCGGCGTGGCGGAAAAAGCTCCGCGTATGAGGGTGGACATCGCGTCCCCCTGTTCATTCGGCATTACGATCGTCGTTTTAACAAGCCAAAGGATGTTGACGCCTTGGCGATGCATTTTGATATCACTCCCACTCTGATAGAGCTTTGTGATTTGCAGAGGCCAGCAGATTGGCCAGCACTGGATGGGAAGTCATTGGTGGGCTTGTTGGGTGCCCAAGAAGTTGATTGGCCTGACCGGATTTTGCACACGCAGATGCACGGTGGGAATGGTTTTTTGGAACCGGATAACCCGTGGCTGATTGGCGCTGCGATGACACCTCGTTGGCGTTTGGTTGAGGGTCGCGAATTGTACGATATCCAGAAGGATCCTATGCAACGAACTGATGTTGCGACCAATTTTCCTGACGTGGTTGCGAATTTGCGGCGTGCGCATCTTGACTGGTACCAGGTAATTAAACCAGGAATGGTCCCTTCGCGGATCGTAATTGGTAGTGATCTGGAGAACCCGACGGACCTGACCAGTCAGGAGTGGGTAATGCCATCAGGAGGACCACCGTGGGCAAGAACGCATGTGGTGCGACGAAAGATTGCGAATGCTAAATGGGCAATCCATGTTGCTGCAGCGGGGCGATACCGCTTTACCCTCTCCAGATGGCCTACTTATATAGAACGACCCATCGATTCGACGTTTGCGAGAATCCGAATAGCAGGAAAGGAAAAGGATGGACGCATTGCCGAGCCAGATCGACAAGAAAGCGTTTCTTACGACTTTGATTTGCCCGCTGGACCGACTGAATTGCAAACGTGGCTCACAACGCCTGAAGGAACGACCCACGGGGCCTACTTTGTGACTGTCGAACGGTTGAAGAATTCAACTGCAACTGTCCCGTCTTTGCTGTGGACGCAATATGGCCTGTCCGAGGATACCTTGAAAATTGCGGTTCACACGGATGCTGATCCATTGAATCCCGTCGAAGCCGAAGTCGAGTTGTGGTTGAAACAAAACGGAACGTGGGAAAAAACAAAGGCAGCAGAGATTGATCCCTTGACCGCCATGGCGGTATTCAGAATTGCTGATTGGCAGAAAGACTCGGACACTCCGTACCAAGTGAGGTCAGGAAAGAGTAGCTTGCAGGGTCTCGTTCGCACAAATCCTAAGAACAAGCCGGCCTTGAATTTAATGGTGGTAGCTTGCGTCAATGACAAGTGGTTTCCGTATGAATCGGCGGTCAAGCAGATGATTCAACAGGACCCCGATCTTGTTTTTTTTGCCGGTGACCAGATTTATGAGAGCAATGCCGGCGGCGAGGTAGTGTTGTGTGATCAGGAGTCCGAAGTGCCTGCAGCGATGGCGAACTATCTTGTGAAATGGCGGAAGTTTGGTCTCACTTTTCGCGATCTGCTCAAAGATCGGCCATCGATCATGATTACAGATGACCATGATGTTTATGCGAGCGATTTGTGGGGCGATGGTGGCCGACGGATGACCGGATCACGGACAACCGGTGGATATCCGATGCATCCAAAGTGGGTCAATGCAGTTGAAGCCACGCAAACCTGGCACCTGCCAGATGCCGCGGCAAAAGGGCCATGGGGTGACGGGATCAATGCATACTTCACGTCGCTTGATTACGGAGGAGTCAGCTTTGCGATTCTCGAAGATCGTAAATTCAAGTCGCCACCGTCCCTGGTAGTGAAGGAAGCGGTTAATGATCCTGTTTCGAAACGCCCCAACCGCACTCCCGAAGTAATCATGGACCCTGCGTATGACGTGTCTCTGCTGGATCGCCCAGAATTGCAGTTACTGGGGAAAACGCAAGAGGCTTTTGTCCGAGACTGGGCCGCAAAGGTTGCTGCGAAGAAGAGATTGGCTGCTGTGCTGTCTCAGTCACCGTTTGTAAATATTGGAAACTACGATGTTCGATACGGCGATATGGATGCGAACGGTTGGCCACAAACTGCCCGAAATCGGGCGTTGAAAGCAATCACGCCCTCAAAAGCAGTGATGTTGTCGGGTGATATCCATTTCGGAACGCTACATCAACATGGTATCAGTGAATGGGGCGATGGCCCGTGGGGATATTCCGTGCCGGCATTCGCGTCCAAGCAGAATCGCAAATGGGGACCCGCTGTCCCTGCACAGGGTAGAGAAGTACCCGGGATGCCTGGAACCGGAAACCACCATGACCGGTTTGGCAACAAGCTTACGGTCGCCGCTACCGCGCCAGGTGCCAATGGTTATGGAATGGTTAGGTTTGATAAAACAAACATGACGATTGTCTGCGAGCTGCACAGCATGGATGCAGAGCGTCAGCCCGACGGGAAAATGATCCCCGGATGGCCACTACAGATTAATGTAACGCACGAGTAGCAGGACGGTGCGTTCAGGCTGTGGATTTATCAACGCGGTGATCGAGTGAAGTGTGTCCGCACGTACGATGTGTGGTGTGGTGTTGCAGTCCAGTTGTTTTAACTTGCGAGCAAGGAAAATGAAACGATTCAGCGCAATCCTGCTTGGGGCCGTTTTGGGTTTTTCAAGCGTTGCCATTGCCTCGGGGGAAGAAGTAACGGAGCGACCAAATATTGTTCTGATTCTCGCTGATGATTTGGGCTATTCTGATCTGGGATGTTTCGGCAGCGAAATAGAGACTCCGCGTCTGGATCAATTATCGACAAAAGGGATCCGCATGACTCAGTTGTACAACGCGGCTCGTTGTTGCTCGACGCGTGCTTCGTTGCTTACGGGGTTGTATCCTCATCAAGCTGGTGTCGGAGCGATGTCCGCGGATAACCAGAAGCCAGGTTATAGGGGGTTTTTAACGGATCGTGCCGTTTGTGTAGCGTCTTTGTTGAAGAAAGCCGGATACCAGACATTTATGACCGGCAAGTGGCACCTTCGCGGAAAAGGAAATCAAGAGTGCATTCCTACCAAGCATGGCTTTGATGAGTTTTTCGGTCATTTCAAAGCTTACGCCAGTTACTTTCGTAGTGATTTATTTGAGAGGTGGCCGGCCGACCGAAAAAAACGCGAGTACAAGGCCAGTGAGTTTTACGCGACAGATGCGATCACGGATCACGCCATTGAATTCATCGAGACGTCTCAAAAGAGTGAGAATCCGTTCTTTCTTTATGTGGCCTACAACGCACCTCATTTCCCTTTGCAGGCCCCCCGAGATGAGATCAAGAAAGGTTTGGAAACCTACAGAAAAGGTTGGGACAAAATACGGGAAACGCGGATTCGGAGAATGAAAAGTCTGGGATTGGTTGGGCAAGACGCGGTGTTGTCAAAGCGTGGACATGTGACAGCAGTTCCCGATCGTAATGCTGACTCGCCATATTATGATCGCGATATCCCCGGCTGGGATGAGTTGAGCGCTGAGAGAAAGGAAGATCTCGCGACCAGAATGGCAACGTATGCCGCTATGGTTCGAATCATGGATGGGAATATCGGACGGATCGTAGATTGCCTTGAAAAGCAGCGTTGTGTGGATAACACGCTGATTGTCTTTCTGTCAGATAACGGTGCCTGTGCTGAGTGGGATCCGTTTGGTTTTGATAATAATCCTTACCCGGCAAATCGGCTGTATCAGGGAGAAGATTTGGAAAAGATGGGGGGACCAAGGACGTTCCATAGTTATGGAACCGGATGGGCGAACGCGTGTAATTCACCATTTAGGCTTTACAAACACTACAACCACGAGGGCGGTATTTCATCGCCGACGATTGTTTCTTGGCCACGTGGCATCAAACGTCAGGGTGAATTAGATCGGACACCGACGCATGTGATCGATTTGGTGCCAACCTTTCTGCAATTGGCGAAAGTAAAGTACCCAAGTGATTCATCACAGGTTTTGCCTTTAGCTGGTAAGAGCCTGCTGAGTGTTTGGCAAGGCGAGTCGCCGAATGCACGTACCTTATTTTTCGAGCATGAAGGCAACCGAGCAGTCCGCCGTGGAAAATGGAAGCTGGTTTGGATCAATTATCGTAAACACTGGGAATTGTACGATATCGCAACGGATCGTACGGAGTCGAACGATCTGGCATCGGAGTTCCCGGAGCTTGTGTCTGATTTGGAGGAACTGTGGCTTGATTGGGCGAGCAAGAACTTTGTTGAACTGCAGAGAGTGAAACAGCCGGCGACGGGGATGCCGAAAATCTATTATTGGTAACGCGGATCCGGTTTGGATAATTGGCAATTGGGGAACCATCCTAAATTCTTTGACACGTCATTTCGTTTCATTGCGACCAATGCAGAAGAGG
>JAAHTH010002503.1_pt1 | contig 13921 bp, 17 predicted proteins | sample 6116091 | NCBI WGS metagenome assembly JAAHTH01 (sample SAMN13939990, study PRJNA603662) | sponge metagenome | isolation source: marine sponge | host: Mycale hentscheli | place: New Zealand | collected 2006
CCCCCCCCCCCCCGGGCGGGCCGCCCCCGGGCCCCCGCGGCGGGGGGCCAGGCCGGTGAAGGACATCTTTGGCATGCCAGCCAATTGGAAGGTCACAGAGCGTTACGGTACGGTTCTGGTGGACGGAGTGGCCTATCGTCACGGAGATGCTGGTGCTGGTGGACAGACTCCTGCTATCACTCAGGCCAAGCAAGCCATGCGGTCAACATGCATAGGACATTTTCACGCAGCATTTGGTGTGAATTGGTACGCCTGCGATGCCATGAGGATCTTTGGCATGAGTGCAGGCTCCCTTTGTGATCCTACGCACCTCATGCAGAAGTACGGCAAGAAGTACACCAAGCGTCCTATACTCGGCATGGGTGTCGTCATCGATGGCACGCACGCCTACTGTGAGGTGATGCCAAATGCCAACCGTGGTGTGCGTTAAGCCCCTGAGAGGCCCGCTGCCGTCCTGCATGAATTAAGCGTATGGTTTGTCATGCAGGACGGTCTGTGCGTTATAGGGCCTCTCTTGCTGCCCTGATGGCCTTGTTCAGGAGTCTTTCGGCAGCAACCTTCTTTAGTGTATTAGGCACCAACTTAAACGCTGGGATGAGGTGGTCGGACTGAGACAGCAAGTGTGCTACTATTGAGTTTCGGTTAATCTCGCACCAGCCCACACCTCGGTCGTCCATCTTCTTCGCCACGTCCTTGCACCCACATCCATCTTTGAACTGCACTGCCCAATCTGGTATGAGTTTAGAGAGTTCTGTTCCTACGCCAGCCATTAGCAGTCGCTCCCGTTAGATGCGGTGAATGTCATTACGTCATTGGGGTCAAGATTTGCAGTTGCAGTGATTGACCCGCTGCATGAGTCAAGCGTGTACAACACGTCAGGGATACCGTCCCTATAGAACATTTTGCCAGACCCTTGGCTGTCTCCAGTGAATATCGGCTTGATTATGTCCACAGAGGAAATGGCACCATCAGGGACTGGAACCTTGATGCACTGGAGGCTGTCTGTCTCGTCCCAGTAGGAGACTCCATTCTGTGTCAAAGTTGTCATGCCAAGTCCAGCACGCGAATAGTTGCTGAATGGATTGGTTCCCTGAAACTGGCATCCTCCGCCATCAGAAATGTTTGACCAACACTCACAGAGTGGCTGTGCTGGTGTTGTTCCGAAAAAGGCGTTTGCGTCATGCGGTGAACAGTGACTTGTTGCGTATGACACTTTGTAGGTCGATGTGTCGCTGCATAGGGTGTATGGGTCATTGTTGTCCTTGACCGCTGGGTCCATGTGGGCAGTGATTGCCAAGTACGGTCTTATGCAGTTGTCGGCAAAGTCTGTTGGCACACCTGTTGTTCCGTTCCACACGCTGCGTTGCTTGGGGTAAACTCTTATGTTTATCACCCTACCGTTGTTCGTTCCAACCAGCGGCAGCAGTGGCTGAACAGATGGCTTCGCCCAAACCTCTGCACCATAGAAATACTCACCGAAGTAGTTTGCGTCTGGCAGTGGCTGGACTAGATCACACCCGCTGTTAAGGTTACAACCGCTCCCTGCCTTGCCGCCCCAACTCGTGAGGTCATGCGAGGAATCGCTCGCAGGTCCATACCAGCAACCATCGACGCCACTCGGGGGTGCAAGACAAGGTGGATTTTCTATTGCAGTGTTTTTGGAGAGAGTAAGATTTGACCCAATCGCGACAGCATTGTTCACAAGGTTGCAAGCAATGTTGGAGCCGGTTGCACGGTACACAGTCACGCTGCTCACCGTGATGTCGTCTGGGGGGATGCACGCACCGCAATCGCATGAAGGTGCCTCAGGAGGTCCAGTTCCTGTGCATCCACACGAAGGACACGCAACGCCACGCCATCTCATTCCAAAAGTCATAGTTACACCGAAGGGCAAGAGGCTTGGATCACAACGTAATAGTCTCCGTCTTTGTAGCAGACCATCCTGCTACCGCTTGCTATTGTTTCTTCCCAAGGGTTCCTGATGTCAACAGAAGCACCTCCAATGGCAGACCAAGAGGCACCGCCTGTTGCGAGTTCCCAAATGTCACCAGTGCCAGTGCCAGCAGTCGCCCAAGTTGCTGCAGATATGCCTGAGTTGGCAACTATGACGAAGTTCTGTGATCCACTACTACCACCGCCAGCCGCTGCTGGGGGAATGATCCAGTAGGTCCTCCACTTGACCAACTGAATGTAGTTGTCGTCAGTGTAGGACTGCTCTGAGAGATTCCAGAACGTAACATCCTCTGCAGCGGCAGTCGCAGCAAGGTCTGTTTCTCCCTCACCGAACCTAACTACGCTGGCAGTGTATGGGCCACTGACGGTATCACCAGATCGTGCCTCAACAGGGTCGCCACTGTTCGCGACTTTTGCAAGTATGACCTCAGTCCCCATAGGGTTGCTGTTGCCAGCGATTCCCATGCTGTCTTCCGCCATTCGACGCAACTCTTCTGCTACGTCTTTACTTTTGAATGCCCAGAGATCTGCCATTGTTATGCCTGAAGGAAAGTGAAGGGGCCGCGTCTGCAAGTCTTGAAAATCATGTAGTTAGGTCTATCGTCGTTCGGGTTTACGTTGCCGTCCTCGAGAATGAAGCCAACCGAACCATAGCCAGTGGCCGCGTCTGCAAACGCAGTCTTGCCGGACCCATCGTTGAAGAACTTGCTGATCAAAGGCATTGCTGTGTCATGACCAACGAATTCAGTCTTGTACGGAGTCCCGTTTTCCCCGCCACCAGTCTGATAATTACCAACACTGTACACAGACAGTTCAATGTCGTACTCGACAAGCACGGCATCGACCTCGCCAGAACATAGAGTGACCTGAACCTCTTTAGGACGCACGCCGACGATCTTCCATCGACCCGCTGGCATGCCTCGGTATGTGGTGCTGTTCACTAGATTCTGCTGGTACATCATCTCGTTGAACGTCATCGAAGCAACGTACTGCTTGATGGTCAAGGTGAGGACAGGGTCATCAGTTGTTACTGGTGCATTGAACTTCTCGCCAACAACCGGAAGCCTTGCACAGTCCTTGGTGTCTGGTGCCGAGAAGTCTTCGTAGATCACACGCTGGCTTGTGCCGATCTTTGCCTCAACCTGAGGAGTGATGTCCGTCAGGTCATTTGGACATGGCTGGCTTGGATTCTCCCTACCATCGATGATCTCTTCATACTTTGCAGTGACGAAGAACACAGAGCCATTCGCTTGGTCCCTCTTGCACGACTTCGACTTGCAGAGCATGTATGGGCGAGACTCGCCTGCTGCAGCATCGAAGAACGAGGTGCCATTAACGGTGGGGAGGCCAGTAGCCTCGATTGCCATGTTGTCAGACACGGTATCAGGTGCAACTGGGTCACCACTAACATCATCCACTGCACGCACCAAGAACTCGAGACTTGCGGTCATCTTTGTTCTGGTTGCAGTTTTGGTAGATGCGTCTTTGACGTCCACCTCTGTCTTTCGTGTCTGACAAACAATAAAGGATAGTGCCATTATACTGGTCCAAGTGTTACGGTGTCTTCGATCAGGAACTCGACGTCAATGTTGTTGATTGCATCAACAGTTGCTTGAGTGTTAGTGTTGTTGTTGTTGATGAGCTTGTTGTTTCTTGCATCAGCCGCTGCCTCACGCTCTGCATTGGCTCGCATCTGTGCAAGGAACCTGAACTCTTCTACAGAGTTTTGCTTGAACACTTCAGAAGGTAGGGAGCCAGCTGCTCTGTCTTTGTCTGCCTTCTTTTTGTCTGCAGTGCCTTCTGCTTCTTTCGCTGCAATCTCTTTAGCCCACTCTGCATGCTGAAGTGCTGCCTCATGTCCCAGACCATTTTCGATGGCACCGGTGTATGCCTTGCGTGCAGCAAGTTCTGCATCAAGGACAGATCTCTGTGTAGAGTCGCCCATCACCTTGTCCATGTAGTCGGCCTTCGCACCCCTAGCATAGTCAAGTCTGGTCTGCATCTTCTTAACGATATCACGTTGCTTCAGAAGTTCTTCGTTCTGTGCTTTGATGAGTTCGTTACGCTCTGCCTCGGCCTCTTTCGCACGCTCACTTGCTCTCGCGATCTTCTCTTGCAGGAGCCAGTTGTCACGCCACTCAGTCATGCCAAACATTGCAAGCAGGTTGGCAACACGTCCCTCGACCTCTCTGACCGAGTTAAACATCGCAGACCAGCCGAGAGGGCCAGACATGAATGCCATGAAGTCCTTGAATCCCTGACTGGCACCGCTGAACGATTCCTGTAGCGAGCGTGCCCAGTCTACAGCAATGTTGAATCCAGAGAAGATAGTTGTGAAGAACTCAGAGAGTCCTCCGCCACCATCTGCCCAGAACTCTTGCATGTTCTCCTTGAGTGCGTCCCACTGTCCTGTAGCGGTCTCGAGTGCTGCCTTGTCGATGTCGCCGAACCTTGCCTTGATTCTCTCAAGAGCCTTCTCAACGTCATCGAACGATACAGCACCTGCCTCGATCTTAGCCATCAGGTCAGCGACACTGATGCCATACATCTCAGACAGTTCCTGAAGCAATGGCACGCCCTGATTGGCGAACTGAATCACTTCCCTACCCATCAGGCGTCCAAGACTCTTAACGTCAGTGAATGCCTTCGCGATCAGCTTGAACTTGGCAGGGTCACCCATTGCCAGAGTTCCGAACAGTCGCATGTTCTTGGTTATGTCTTTAGTTGCTACACCCAGTGCTTTCATCTGGGTAGCAAGTTCCATCGTCTGTGCAGTCGAGAACGCAGTGTCCTTAGCATACTTGACCAGCGAATCACGCAGTTCATTTGCCTTGGTCTTGTTTCCACCAAGCAAGGTGCTGAGGATCAGCAGTTGTTTCTTTTTCTGGTCGGCAGCACGAACGATTCCAGCAATGGTCCTGCCAATGGACATCACTATGCCCTTCAGCACTTGCCAGCCAACAAGGAACGGCCAGAACTTCATGAACATCATCTGCATGGAGTTCGCTACCTCGGTCATGCCTTGGAAGCCACCCTTGCTGAAACCCTTCTTGATGTCGCCAATGTGTGCAGACATCATCATCTTGAATCCGTACTTGCCGTCACGGATTTCCTTCTGGCGTTCCTTCGCACGTGCAACCATACGCTTCCGCTCTCTGGATGCCTGCTTGTCTAGGATGTCTTGCTTTCTCTTGGCAGCAGCAATGATCTCTTTCTGGTGACGCTTGTATGCGTCTGCCTCGCCCTTGTAGAGTTGCTTGAACTTCTCGTTGCTTAGTTTTCCTTCTTGCAACAACTTCCGCATAACACGGATACGCTCAAGCATCTCTTCTTTGTAGGTGTCCTTCTTGGACTTGTTCCACTGATCGAAGTTCTGAATAGACTTCTTCAGTGCTGCCTGCTCACTCCTGATCTTGGTTGCACCACGGGCAAACCCGTTAGGGTCCAAGACCACTTGGTAGTACAGTGAACCAACCGTTGCTTTACCTGCCATATCATCTCGCCATTTGGTTTAGTTTTTCAAGTGCTGCATTAGGGTCTAACTCTTTGCTGCCCTTGCTTCCCGACGATTTGTGTGCCGCCATCTCTCTTTCGGCTTTCAGGGTGAGGTGTGCTATCCACCAGTCTATGACGATCGGTGAGACACTGTTCATCCAGTGAATTGGATCGTCTATCCCGAGTAGTTCGCAAATAGCGAAGACTGCATCGAGCCGAGGGTTCGACTCGATTTCCAGTTTCAGTCGTGCTATTTGCCCTTGGGCTTTCCCCCACGGCCTGCATTCCATTCTTCGATGGCTGCAATCAATGGATCAATCTTTAACGCATCAAGTTGCATCAGATCGTTCACGTCTTTGTCTGAGAACAGTGGCTCACCGTTCTTGTCACATACGTGATCAACGATCGTCAGGCACCTTGCACGCTGCATGGCGTCGGGACGCATCTGGTCCTTCTTGGCGTCATAGAGGGATGCCATTCGTCGGGAGCGTTGCAATTCGCTCACGGACTTGACGTATACCTCTTCACCGAAGAACTCTCCAAGAACATCTGGCTTGGAGATGGATGCCTTTTTAAGTAAGGTCGCTTTCGTTAAACTCATCGTAAATACTCTTTTCGGTTAGGGTCTCTGGGTCTACGTCTACCAGCGATGGTGCCTCAACGTATTCTGTCTCTGCTTTAAGGATCGTTGACACTTGTGAGCAAATGACGTCCATCTCAAATGGACTCAGGGTCACAGTGAAAACAACTTTGCTTCCTTCCTTCCAACCGATGAGACCCACACGCTTTCCGTCGTAGTGAACGAAGGACTGCTGGTGTGCTTGCTCTTTCTTGGTGGCAAGGTTAATTCCTATGTGAGGAATGAGTTCGGTCTTCATCGGTTATTCTCCTATACTATCGGACTGATTACGATCCAGCGGTCCACGTTGGGCCTGTCTCACCATCAAACGTGAAAGTGACTTCCTGCTCGAGGAGACCATTGATCTCAACGTCTGGGAGCTTGCAGCTTGAGATAAAGCCAGTTCCGGTAAGAGTGGCACCAGTTGTTCCGCCATCAGGAACGGGGAAGGTGATTGTGATGGTGTCGTTGACGCCATCTGGAGTGAGTGGGGAGTCATCCAGAGCAAATACTGCCATGAAAGAAACTTGTCCGGCGTCTACCAAGTCGCCAACAATCTTCTTGCCAAAACCAGTGTCAGAGATGCAGGAGCTTTCGATCTCTTCCATGCTCCACTCGGGAAGCGTCAGTGAACGCAGACATGCGATAGCACCTGCAGTCGTGAAGGAAACGGTTGTTCCCTGTCCTGTTGATCCAGCCATTTTGTATGGTCCTAAATTCTTCTGTAGTTAATGTTGAAGTCCTGACTACACAAGTAGCCACGCTGATCTGACCCATCTACGGGGTTGAGTATTGCCCAATCAATCCCGCCGTCTACGACGACACTTTCGATCGGGTGTGTTGGGTCAGTTGTGTTACTGTACCCATCCAAAACGTCTTCCAGTAATTCGACAATCGTTTCGGACTGAGACCGACTGTCTGTTACTGTCTCGACGGTTAGCCGCGAAGTATATGCACGAACATTGCAGCCATTGATGGTGCCGTGTGCGATGCTGTTAAGTACAGACAGAACGACGATAGGTCGATCATCATCTTGTGGAGGATTGTCTGCATATATGTTTTGGCCGACAATGTCTGTCAGCGGTGTGTGTTGTTTCAATAATGCAATGAGTTGCGGTACTGGTCTCATCCCTCACGTCCCCATTTGCGTAATAGTGTTTTAAGTTTTGATCTCTGGTTGGACAGAGTCTCCTGTGCTGCTGGTCCAAGGAAGGGTCTCGCGGGCAATGGTTTGCCTCGCTTCTTTCCCCACTTCTTGTGACCATCTGCACCGAACTCAAGAGTGTGTGCGTGGTTGTGCCCTGTTCGTGAGTTCTGCTTGTCGTCGAATCCGTATACAGGTCCAGTGATACCGTACCCACCACCACGACGCTTACTTGTTTTGGTTATGATTCCAAACTTGCCATTCTTGCCGCCGTTGCGTGCCATCGATGGCTTGTCTGCACCACGCTTGGCTAAGACCTTGCGTGACCAGCCGCCCTTCATGTATGGGCCATTCCTGCCTTGGGTTAGGACGCCTCGTGTGCCAGTCTTGATCGACATGCCGATTGAACTTGGCCCGCCACCTAGCTTTAGTTTTTCTACTGCACGCTTTCTTACGATCGTCGATATTGCATCAACTGCTTTTGGCAATACGATCGCACGAAGTTCTTTGTGAATCAACATCAGGTCTTTGCCTATGTTTGACTCATTGATTGTGCCTGCCGCTCTAATGCCGTTCTTAGAGAAGTTGGCTCTTGATTTGGCTTTCATCCTCTCTCTCGAGAGGATCTCTTTCATTGCACCCACTACGCATCCCTCAGTTCAACTCTCAGAGTGAACTTGTCACCAGCAACATCTCTGACTGCTGTGATGCCGTATGTAACGCCGTCTATGATGCAGCGGCACTTAGAGTTGACTTGTCCTTGAATCGCGGGAGCATCCCCGATGGCAACCTTTGTTGTAAGGTCTTTTGTTTGCACGCCATCGAGAATCTCGCCACCACCAAGATCCACGAGTTCACACCACCAATCGCTAATGATGGTGGTCCATGAACCCTGTGAATAACTCACCTGCCCATACTCATCCACCGACGTAGGCGGTGACTGTATCTCCGCCTGATAGTTGCGATGGCCGACTCGCTTACGATTGAATCCAGTAAGTTTCGCCATTATGGATATGAACTCCTGAGAAGTTTCCTGACAATCATTTCGTATGACTTGCCATCATTGGTGTTGACCCCGTTTTCTTGTGCTGGGTCAAAGTACGCACGACCTGTCTCAAGAAGTACTGCCTGCTTGAACAGACGAGGAACGCATCCCTCACCCGCCACTCCACACGTAAAGTTGATCTCAACTTTGTCGCGGGTTCCTTCGCTCTGCACATCAGGCCAACTGCCCGACAGAACGAACACGCAACCACGTGCTGCAGAGAACTCATACTCACTTGGATCTAGGGTTTGTGTCACGCCATCTGAATCGACATACGTGATCGAACTGACATTGGTCGCACCACCCATCTGCAGCAACAACTTGTCACCGGAGGTGGGGAAGCAGTACATCGCTTGTTGCCATGTAGCCTGCATGATGCCACGGTTAATGTCTCGCTCTAGCCTCTCGGTACTCGCTTCAATCAACAAACTCAACTCATCATCCTGTGAAGGACCTGAGATCCTAAGATGATTTTTTGCTTCTTGTAGACTTACTGCGAGTCCGCTTAGTGGGCTTGACGTTCTTGTCAGCGTCCAACTTGGGTTCATCTTTTACTTCCTCACAGTTACCGAAAGAGATCAAAGTTCTTGCGACTCCAATGTTCGCAAGAACCACAACGGCCCCCACCTCATGACCGAGGCAGGGGCGTAAGATTCTAACTTTCACTTAATTAAGCAACAGTCAGTTTGCTGAGAACTTCTGGGTTCACGCTTGCGATATCGATTCGCTGTGTACAGACGATTCCAACTTGATCGTTCACTGCGAACAACTCACGAAGGACGTTGAAGTTCAACGCACGACGATCGCCGAAGTAGTGAGATGCACTCAGGTCACCGAAGACAGCGAGCAGGTCGCCAGTCGTTGCGGAAGCACCAGCCATTGCGTTCACCAAGTTGACTTTGTAGCCGAACAGTGAAGGAGCAACACCAGAAACGATGTTGGCATCTTGGTTTCCGCCAGCAGCGTTAAGCAAGTCACGAACTTGACCGTTCCACAATGTTGGACTCATGTACCACTCAGGGCTAAGTCCACGCTCTTGACCAGCAGCAACAGTAACGGCAGTCAAGTCAGTAAGAGCCAACGCTGCAACGCTTGCTACGTTCGTGTCAGCAACGTTTGCGTCGCCTTCGATTCCGCCAGCGTAGATGCTTCCGCCAGTGAACAGGTTCTCGTCTTCTGCTTTCGCGAAACCCCAAGCCAAGTCACGAACGATCGTGTCAGTCATCGAGATGATGCTGTCCTCAGAAACCTCAGTACTCATCTTCACGAGGCCAGCCATTTTCTTGGCAGTCAAAGTGATCTGGGAAAAAGTAAGGTCGCTTTCTGAGATTGCAGCCGATTCGTTGGGATAATAAATTGTGCTGTGTCCGGTCAGCTTAGGGACCGACCAAGTCAATGCACCCATGACAACGCGACGACATACGTTACGAGCAACGCCGTAATTCTCAACCAAGTTGATCAATTCTGAGCTAAGTGGTGCGGGGACAGTGAAGCCGCCTTTTGCGTCAGTCCCAACGGACTGTGCTGCCATGAAATCGGAAGCCTTGTTGTCTCCACCAACTGCAGCAAGGAACATGCCAGCGGTGTATGCGTCTTCGCTCGATGCGAACACTTTTGACTTGTTGTACTTAGCCTGTGCGGGAATAGCCATCTCTTCTGTCTCTTCTAATTGTGGTTCGATTGATGCCTCAGGCTCAACTGCTGGGGCGGAAGGGGTAACGCGGGAAGCGACGATCTCATCGATACGTGCCTGAATTTTAACTTGGCGATCTTGCTTGGCTTTAAGTTCAGCGAACTCACCGTCAAGTGCTTCGATCTGGGCTAAGGTCTCTTCGCAGTCACTACCCTCACCGAGGGCAACGTCAGAAAGAGCCTCGACTTCAACCGAAATTTCTTCCAATCGAGCCGCGATTTCTGAAAGTTTCATATCTACTTAACTTCTAAACGTGTTCTCAAATAGTAAATGCCTCAGTCCGCGTATTACTATAACGGACAGATTACTGGCTACAGGTTCATCTTCATTCTTCGTGCCGTGGCCTTGGCCTTGGCAATCACAGCTAGTGGGGAAATAGCAAGGATCTGCTGGGCTTCCGCCTCTGCCTTGGGTTTTCTTTCGACCTTATGGACTGAATCCACGAATCCGTGGGCCAGTGCATCGTCCGCACTCATCCATGTCTCGGCGTCCATCATCGCAATGACTTCTGCCTCATCCTTACCAGTACGCTCGACGTAGGTGGCAGCGATGTCCTTGTCCATCATCTCCATGATGTCTGCAGTGCTTCTAAAGTCCTTGCAGTTGCCCATCGCTTGGGTCCAGCAGCGATGCACCATGAACTTGGCGTTGGAGTTGATGATCACGTTGTCGGCTGCCGCACAGATCACAGTAGCGATCGATGCTGCGATCGTGTCGATGTGGATCGTGACATTGCCTTCGTGCTGCATGATCGCGTTGTACATGGCAAGACCTTCGCTCACCACGCCACCCTGTGAGTCTAAGTGGATGGTGACGTCAGACCCATCATGATCCTTCAGGACGTCACGGAAGTCATCCGCAGATATGCCACCCTCGAAGTCCCCGATCGGACCTCGCATCTGGATGGTTTTGTTTGCTGGGTCAGTTTCAAGCCTCATCGGTATTTTCCTCAGTAGTGATGGTTTCTGTTTTTTCTTCGCCGTCATTCTCGACGTCTATTGTTTCAGTCATTGACTGGTGTGCATATTGGTCACCGTCTTCTCGTGGATCAAGTCCATGCAGTTCACGCATCTCATTGATCGTCATGAATCCAGACTGTGAGTTCTTCAGGGTGTAGTCAGCAACACTGTTAGGGTCGCCCTTCATGAGTGAGGAAGTGTTGAACTCCAACTCAACATTCGGGGAGCCAACAAGTTTACGCTCACACTCTTCAGTCCACTTCGCGAACCATCGTCCAAGACAGTTGTTGATGTAGGCAGTGTTACGCTCTGAGATGCTCTTGTATGTCTGTCCGCTGGTGTCGCCCATGATGGACTCCAGACCGAACAGAAGTGCAATCTCTTCACGCTGGAACTTTCGCTGCTCCAAGAACTGTGCGTCCGCTGACGTCAGGTTCATTACGTGTGCTTTCATTCCGTCTTTGAGCAGGCCAGCCTTGCCACTGTTACTGAGGCCCTCGTGCTTCTCATTGAAGTTCTCGAGGAAAGCATTGGCGTCCTTAGAGTTGCGGAACATTCCATTAGGTGCTTCAAGCATGAGGCTTGGGCGACCACTGTTGGCGATCGTTACTGCAGCACCTTCCTGACCTGCCTGAGTGAGTCCGAAGACATCTCTCGCAATGTCGATGACGTGCATGCCCCATACGCCATTGTATGACGTGTTCATGACGTGCAGGACATCTCTATCAGGAATGCGGTAATACTCCCCACGCTTGAGCTTGACTGGAATAGAGTCCTGAGTCGTCCCGCTGTCCTGTGTTACCAGATGCCACTTCTGTCCGTCAACCAACATGGTCTGACAGTTGTAGGGAAGGATGGGGATGAGTCCTATTGGTGTGCCATTGCTGTTACGCTCGATGTACGCACGACCGTTACCAGCCATGAGACAATGGACCATCATGATCTCCTTGAACTGATAGGACGTCATGATCGGGTTAGGGCTTTTGTTGAGTAGACGGTACGTGTTGTTGTACAGTCTCTCGCTTGTCCCGTTCTTATTGTACTGCTTCACTTCGATTGGCATCTGTGCTACGTGACCGCTGATCTTGTTCACAGCATAGATCACTGGTGCAAGGCCAAGCGATGACTCTACAGTCACGTTGATGCCTGTCTTTGACTTCTTGCCACCGAATGCTTCGATGAGCCATTCCGATGGATTCTTCGCAGTAGCGAATGCCTTAAATTTTCTTCCTAGTTTCATTTTCATTTCCTAGACAATGAACGGGTCGCCATCAGTACGTGCTGGTGCATACATAGCACGAGCAAAGGCCATAGTAAGTGCTACAAGTGGGTCAATCTTCTGGCTGGAATCAGACTTTGCGTACATCCAGCGATCAGATCGATCCTTAACTGCAACAGCATTACTCAGGCACCACCGCAACAGAGGGTCGCCATCATGAGTGAACAGACCGTCAGAGATTGCCTGACGGAATGCGGTAATTGGTTCGTTAAAGTGTCTTGTTGTTTGTGCCATAGAAGAGATGATGATCCCTTCGTGTTCTAAGTTCTCGCCGAGGTGCTGTGACTGGTATGGGTCAATCGCACAGTCGGTGACGTAGTTCTCCCAGTAGTCGTTAATTAGATCGGACTGAAGGTCAGCGATCGGTGACTTAGTTACTGTGATGCGTTCTTGCTGAATGAAGTCACAGATCGGAATTGCATCAAGGTCACGCGGAGTATTGATGCTGATGTATGTTTTGATCTTGCCCTCATACCTGTAGATAGGGCGGCCCTCGTTGTCTGTTGTGCCAGTCTCGAAGCGTGCAACCATAGCAGAGCTTGCAAGGTCATCCCTACCTCCAAGGTCAACTCCCGCACCAACTGCATCAGCATGCTTCCAGTCAGAGAGCTTACCCTTGCACTGGTCATAGTCATCAAGGTTGAAGATGCGTTCTGTGCTGCTTACCAGTACGTTCGCATGGTAGCGGCGAAAGCGATTGAGGGCCTGAGGGTTCTTGACCGCTGGCTTGATCTGCTGACGCAAGAAGTCCATGCTGATTGACACGCCCATGTTCGGGTTTGCCTTGATCCACATGTCCTCATCAAAGGGGTCGTCATCTGCATCAAGCTCGAAGATGTACGGAAAAAGAGATTCTTCGTCAACGATTTGATCTAGGACCTGCCTGCAGAATGTTATGTCTTCCATCCATATATGCGACTGGTCGTCACCGGCGGTTGTCACGGTCAACGTAAGCGGCTGGACGCGAGATCCAGAGCCGGTAAGCATTGTGTCGTAGAACTTCTTGTGAGTCTTAGTGAAGGCGTGCGTTTCGTCTAGGATCACGAGGTGACCATTTAGGCCATCAAAAGGCCGATCAGAGCCGACTGCCTGAATGTTTCCGCCATTGTGGTGAAAGGTTATTACCTTGTTGGCAACAGTGCTGCCTTGCTTCAGGATCTTTGACTGGTGACGCATACGCAAACACTCTGCGAAGATAACCTTCTCGCTTTGCTCACGCTTGGTTGCAGCCATGATGACTTGTGCTTGGCCTTCAGGCTCGTTCGTCTTCGGGTTGAAGTCGAATGCTGCCATGAACAACGCGATGCCGGATGCCAGAGTTGACTTCCCTTGCTTTCTCGCGAGAGTCCACAAGACCCTCCTGAATCTTCGACCACGGCCATCATCGCGTTGCCAGCCGAAGATCATAGCGATACCGAATGCCTGCCAGTCCTCTAGCGTGAACTTGTCTTTCGCATGCTCGCCAATAGAGTGACGCAGGCATGCTGGAAACCAGTCAATGACGTTCTGTGCTTTCTGCTCGTCAAAGTGGTAGGGAAAGTCAGGGGTTGATTGTTTTGCAATGTCTCTACGATAGCGTTCAACAGCCAGACGTACATACTTGCTCACAAGTACGTCGCCATTCTCGACTCTCTGTGCGTATCGTTCCCATTGCTGCATCTAGTTCCCTTTCATTGACTTCAGAAGAGAGGCAATAGAAACCTCATCCTCCTTCTCTTCCTCACTTGTTACTGC
>JAAHTH010001691.1_pt1 | contig 13916 bp, 9 predicted proteins | sample 6116091 | NCBI WGS metagenome assembly JAAHTH01 (sample SAMN13939990, study PRJNA603662) | sponge metagenome | isolation source: marine sponge | host: Mycale hentscheli | place: New Zealand | collected 2006
TCTCTTTATTAATCTTTAAATAATAAAAATTATGCCAAATATGATTAAACTCCCGGTATATAATTCGGGAACCACGGATCTTCAACCAAGATACACATGTGTCAATGTTGAAGATGTTTATCAAGTAGACAAAGCTGCGACTAGTGGTAGTGTTTTTGATGTAATTCACATACACTATACTACTCCAGCTGCTGTTACAGATGGAACAACTCCACAGAGTGGTAAATATTTAAGAGCTTCTATAGATTATACAAGAGGTACTGCGTCTGTAGTAACTGATCAAGATATAGAAAACCTTAAAGATTTAATTGCAAGTGCTAATCGTAACCCAAGCTCAACACCTGAGTTTGAATTGATTGGTGCTAGAAGCGCTACTGCTTCTAATATTGACGAATACCAAGTTGTAGACATTCAGATTAAAGCTGAAAGTCCTGCTTCTGCTTAAAATTAAAGTTATGAGTAATTATATAAAAATACCTTTAGCTAACAATCCTGGTAGAAGTTTCATTGCGCAAGCTTTATCTGGAACGGCTACAGGTGGTGGTACAGTTGCAGGTTCTGGAGCTAGTGCTGCTCAATCTCTTGGAGGTGGATCAGGCTCTGGAGCTACAGCCACTGTAACAAAAGGTGGTGACGCAACAATCGCAACTGCTACTATTACAATAAGTAATATTGGTGAAGGATATAAAGTAGGAGATGTTGTTACTATTCCTATTTTATCAAGTGGTGGTGCTACAACATGGAGTGCTGAAATATCTTACACTATATTAGCTGCTGATTTAGTAGCTTCTGTAGGATCTGCTACTGAGCCTTTCTTCTTTATGCCTATAGATAATATAGGAACTGTAGTAAAAGGATCTAGCAATACTGAATGCATAGTTGAACTTAAGCAAGCTAATGTTACAGGCACTGGAGTTGATAAAGTTGCTAAGTATACAATAGTAGTAGATGATGCACCTTCTACAACTAAGCAGGTTTTGCAATCTGATATTGCAGATGCTGTAATTAAAGCGGCTAGTGCTGAAAACTCACAGCCAGAAGTTAGATTTACAAACGGGGTTGAATGCCTGTCTGTAGTTTTATCTTAAACTAAAATATAAGGTCCTGCTTCGGCAGGATCTTTTTTAATTATTATATTATATTATATTATGGAAACAAAAGAAAAGAAAAATCCTGAAGTAAAAAATACTTGGGAATATAAAGATAGAAATTACTATCTAATAAAAGGTGAACCTTTAACTTATACTTTACCATCTAGACATTCTGCTAGATACCCATTAGTTTGGTTTGACAAGAGTATAGGTTATGAAAGAGAATTAAGATATGCTTCTAATCATCAATCAGTTTTTGTTGATGAGCAGAAAGGATCTGTTACTTTAAAACATATTGTTTTTCAAAAAGGTCATTTATCAATACCAAAAGAAAAAAGAAATTTACAAGAGTTTTTGGAAAAGCATCCTCACAATGGTGTTATATTCAAAGAATATGACGAAGTTGTAGAAGCTGAAGATCAATTTGATGTTTTAGAACTAGAAATAGCAGCTTTAAATATGGCTTATGACATGGATGTAGATAAAGCAGAAGCTATATTAAGAGTTGAAAAAGGCTCTTCTGTATCTTTAATGAGTTCTAAAGAATTAAAAAGAGACTTATTATTATTTGCTAAGCAAAATCCAGCTTTATTATTGGATCTAGCTGAAGATGAAAATGTAGAATTAAGAAATTTTGCAATCAAAGCTGTAGAAGCTAATGTAATAAAGTTAGATGCTGATCAAAAAACATTTAAATGGGCTGCTAATGGCCGTAAGTTAATGACAGTACCTTTTGACGAAAACCCTTATTCAGCTATGGCTTCGTGGTTTAAAACAGATGAAGGAGTTGAAGTCTATAAATCTATAGATAAAAAACTTAAATAACAAGTGATTATAAATAAGGGTGGTTTTATCGCCACCCTTTTTTTTTAAAAATATTAAAATGGCAATAAACGTAAACACGGTATATACCACTGTATTAACTATACTTAATAAAGAGCAAAGAGGTTACTTAACTCCTTATGAGTTTAATAATATAGCTAATCAAGTTCAGTTACAAATTTTTGAAAAATTTTTTGAAGATTATAATCAGTATATACGTATGCCAAAAACAGATGTTGAATTTGCATCAAGAATGAATCACATTAGAGATGAATTTCAGATATTTGAAAAAACAGCTTTTGCTTCTAATGATCCAGCAGCAACTTCTAATGTTTATAACCAACCAACAGATCTATATAGATTTGGAACTGCTTTTTACACAAAAGCAATTGGTGCTCCAGAAATAGCTATAATGAGTAAAAGAGATTACAAAGAACAAACTTTATCTCCTCTTCTACAGCCTTCATTAAATTTTCCTATAGCTACATATCAACAAGATAAAATTACAGTATATCCAAGTTTAACTACTTTTTCTAATGAAGATGTAGAGTTTAACTATGTTAGAAGACCTGACCTAGCTAGATGGGGTTATTCTACAGGTGGATTTGGACAGTTTGTTTATGATCCAACAGTTTACAATCCTGCTCTTCTAAATAACACAGGTAGTTTAGTAACTTCTATAAATCCTAACCTAACAAATGGTATAGCTCAGCAAATTACTGTAACTCCAGGCGCGGCTAGTGATCCTGCAGTTACAATAACAACAGCAAACGCATTAGCTACTGGCTTACAACTTTTATTGACAATAGAAGCTTCTGGAGGCATAACTGGACTTAATGTTGTTAATCAAGGAACTGGTTACAGCGTAGGAGATACAATAACTTTTGAAGCTTTGAATGCTACTCAAACATTTACAGCAACCCCTAGTGGAGGCACAGCAAGTGTTAATGCTGTCTGTAAACTGGCTAAGGCTAATTTTAACTCAGGCAGTACTTTTGGATCTACTGATTTTGAAATAAGTGATTCTATGCAAACTGAAGTTATTTTAGAAATATTAAAATATGCAGGGGTAGTAATAAGAGATCCTCAAATAATACAAGCTGCTTCTCAAGAGTTAGCACAAGACGAAGTAAATTCAAAAAGATAATAAATGGGACTAATAAAACAAACTAATGCTCAGTATTATGCTGGAGAGCAATTGTATTTTGGAGATGGAACAACTAGTCAAGTTTTAACTTGGCCTTCTACAATGGAAACTTTAATATGGGACGCTACTGTAGTTCCTTTAAGTTTGCCTAATTTTACAGTTTTTGTAGATAATATTCAAATACCACCTTTAGACTATACTAACCCATCCTCTCCTGTTTCTAACTATGACTTAGCTTCATCAATAACCAATGGAGTAAAAACACAAACAATAACTTTAAAAAACCAAGCAGGTTCAATTGCTACAGGTTCTGTAATATCAATTAGATTAATATTACAATCTGTGTGGGATAATTATAATAGCTATGCTTATACTAGTCTAAAAGATGTTGTAAATAACTTTATTGTAGCTTACGTAGGTATGGACAAATTAATACCTAGATGTAAGAGATCAGATGTTGTTTTTCATGCTAAAAGAGGTTTGCAAGAGTTTTCTTTTGATACTTTAAAAAGTGTTAAATCTCAAGAATTAACAATACCACCTAGTCTATCTGTAGTTATACCACAAGACTATGTTAATTATGTTCAACTTTCATGGATAGATTCTTCTGGTGTTAAACACATTATATATCCAACTAGACTTACTAGTAACCCAGGTGAATTACCTTTGCAAGATGGCTTTGGTATACCAACTCAAGATAATTATGGAGAAAATCTAGAAGCTAGACAGTCTATAACTAACGAAAGATGGAAAAATAATAACAACCTTAATATTACAGGACAATTAACTGATCAAGTTTTTAATAATGCCGATGTATATGACTGGCAATGGTGGAAAATGGCTTATGGCCAAAGATATGGTTTGGAACCAGAAGTTTCTCAAAAAAACGGGTGGTTTACTATAGATGAAAGAGAAGGTAAGTTTAGTTTCTCTAGTGGTTTAGCCAATCAATTGATAATACTAGAATACATATCAGATGGATTAGCTTATGACATGGATTCTAAGATACCTAAGATGGCAGAAGAGGCGTTATATATGCATATAGCTTATTCTATATTAGCTGGAAGAGCTAACGTGCAAGAATACATAGTTCAAAGGTTTAAAAAAGATAGAAGAGCACAGTTAAGAAATGCTAAAATAAGGTTAAGTGAAATTAAAATTGAAGAGTTTACTCAAGTTATGAGGGGTAAATCTAAATGGATTAAACACTAAATATGGCTCAAACTAAAAATACTTTTATCAAGTCTAAAATGAATAGAGACTTAGACGAAAGACTTGTACCTAATGGTGAATACAGAGAGGCTTTAAATATACAAGTAAGTCAATCAGAAGACGCTGATGTTGGAACATTATCAACTGCTTTAGGAAATACTTTAATTACAGAATTTGGACTAGAAGACGATTGCAATGCTAAGATTATAGGAATGTATGCAGATGAAAAAGATAAAAATATATTCTTTTTTATAACTAATTTTATTGACACTTCTTCTACAGGTTTAACTAGTTATCCATCTGCTCAAGTTATTAACCAGATTTGGGTTAGAAATATAGAATCAAACACTAATACTAAACTTGTTGAAGGACGGTTTTTAAATTTTTCTATAACACACGAGATTTTAAATATAGACTTATTGGATGATTTATTATTTTGGACAGATAATAGAAATCAACCGAGAAAAATAAATATAGCTAAAGCAAATCCAACAGCATCGTTAAATCCTAATTACTATACTAACGAGGATCAAATATGTGTTGCTAAATATGCTCCTTGTGATGTTATAAGCTTAATGAAAGACTATATAGTAAACTATTCTATAATTTCTGGAGGAGGCGGAGATAGTACTAATCCAGCAAACTACGTAGCTAATAAAATATACAGCACAGTTTCTACTCTCGCAAATGGAGGTGAAGGTTTAACTATAAAAGTATTGACAGTAACATCTGGTAATATAACTTCTTTTGAAATAGTAAACCAAGGAACTGGATATGTAGATACTGAAAACGTAAATGTATCTCCTAGAACTGGATCAGCAAGAATTCAATTATCTATTGAAAATCAAAGCACTATGAAAAATAAGTGTTTTGAGTTTCTTCCAGATACTCTTACAGATGTAGTTGCCACAGGAGCTGGTTATAATATAACTTCAGGATCTCCTTTTCAAGGTAATTATACTGTAGCTTTAGCCCCTTATGTTGGTTCATTGGTAAAAATATTAAATGCTAGTGGTGAAGATATAACTCCTAAGCTAGCTAGACTTACTAGTTTTGATAGTAGTCAGCCAGGAAATTTGCAAGCTGTAATAACATGGCCATTTACAGTAGCGTCCCCTTCTCCTTTAAATGTTCCTGACGGCGGTAAGTTAATATATGGATTAAATCCAGACTATGATAATCAATGGCCTGGAGATTGTGAGTATTTAAAAGATAAGTTTGTAAGATTTTCTTATAGGTTTAAGTTTGATGATAACGAATACTCTTCTATAGCTCCGTTTACACAAGCTTGTTTTATACCTGTTAATAATGGTTATTTTTTAAAAGAAGAAATAGATACAGGAGTTATACAGTCTTTAGTTAAAACTTCAGCAGGAACTAATTATATTGTAGGTCAAACAAGTACTATATCTGCTCAAGGATCAAATACTACTGCTTATGCTGAAGTTACTAGTGCTAGTGGAGATGTTCGTATAATAAACGGAGGATCCGGCTATACTAATGGAGCTTCTGTTGTAGTTTCTTTTACTAATGGATCAGGAGCAACCTATACAGCTAATACTCTTGAAAAAGTGTTTGATACCAATCAAGCTTTTGAATCTACTGAAAATAAAATATTTGAAAACTTAGTAAATAATATTGATCTTCAAATACCTTGTCCTAATTTTTTAAACTCTAATGGAAATACATGGGATAAAATACAAGAAAGTATGCATGTTGATTCTATAGAGATAATTTATAAAGATGACGCTGAAGATGTTTTAAAAGTTTTAGACTCAATTAATGTTTCTGAATTAACTCAAGTTAATCAACCTTTTTTTAATTACCAATACCAATCAAGTTCACCTATAAAAACTTTAGAAGAACAAGAATTATTAAGAGTTAGTGATAAAGTTCCTTTAAGAGCTTTAACTCAAGAAATTGCTGGTAATAGAGTGATATATGGTAATTATGTAGATGGTCATACAAGTAATGCTACATTAGATTATCAAGTAGCTAGCTCTGCTAAATTTCCTATTACTACTCCTTTTTTCTCTACATTAAAAAAAGAATATCAAAACCATACTTTAAAACAAAATAGAAATTATCAAGTAGGTGTAGTTCTTTCAGATAGATACGGTAGGCAATCTGATGTAGTTTTATCTGAAATAGAAAGTACTGTCTCTGGTCTTGGTAGTGATACAATTTATGGTTCATCAACTACTTATCACCCTTATTATAGTAGTGATCCAGGATTACTACAATCAGGTGGTACTGGCACCGCAGGAAGTACTTGGCCTGGTGATAGTTTAAAAATACAATTTAACTCTTTAGTTCCTGAAAATGATGGATCATTAGGTTATCCTGGTCTTTTTGTTGGCATAGAGGGATCTAGTGTTTCTAGTTTTTTTACAGGAGGTCCTTACTTAGACAGTGGTTCATATCCTTCAAATCCAATAACAAACGCCGCTACAACTACAAGTGGATCTGGCATAGGTTTAACAGTAGATTACTGGACAGTAAACGGGCAAATGGGTCCTTATTCACCAGTTATAAATAACCCTGGTTTTGGATACGCCAATGGCGACACTATAACTATAACAAGCAATATTACTCCTAATCCCGGTTTTCAAGCAGCTACTTTTATTCTTCAAACAGAATTAACACCTAACTTAACAGGTTGGTATAGTTATAGAGTAGTTGTAAAACAACAAGAACAAGATTATTATAACGTTTATTTACCTGGAATACTTAATGGAAACATAGTTAATAATATCTCTAACAATGCTACTTCAGCTACTTTGAGTTTATACGGCGATAATATTAATAAAGTACCAAAAGATTTAACAGATGTAGGTCCAACACAAACTTCATTTAGAACTTCAGAAGAAGAATTAAGCTTAAGAGTACAAAACTTTTTAAATAATACTGAAACTGTAAGTAGACAGTTTTATCCAGGAACGGAAACAGAAGATGTAGTTAGTTTATCAGAGTTGAGTGATTTAGGCTTTGGTCTATCAAGAATTACACAAGCTGTAGATGGATCTTATGCCACTGCTGTTTCTACTATTGGCATCACTACGTTTAATGAAAACGTTTCCAATGGTGCTAGTGTAACAATACAAGATAAAAATGGAAAAACAGTTTACGGTACAGCGTCAGGGCTTTATGTAATTAGCTATTTTAAGTCAACCAGCTCAGTCGCGTCTGTAGTGTTAAATCAGCAAATTACATTACCTTCAGCGCTAACCCCTTACACTATAACATTTGGTGCAACTGGTATTATATATAATAGTTTTAATAATCCTTTGATAGGTTTTTTAAATACCTCTAAAAGTATTGGTGTTTCAGAAGAAAAAGGATTTATACCATCTTTAGCTGTTTTTGAAACATCACCTGTAGTTTCACAATTAAATATATTTTATGAAACAAGTACTTCTGGAACTATATCAGATTTAAATGATTTAATAGTAGCTGGTAGTCCTGCTGGAACATTTATTGCTACGGTTTCTAGTATAGAAAGTAGCGACATACTGTTTAATGAGACAAAAACGGGCTCTTATAATGTAACTAATTCTTTTACTCCTATAGACTTTAATGGTGATCCAATAAACGATCCTGCTGCTGATGGAGTTTTAGTTAGTGTTTTTGATGATATTGGAAGATCTAGACTAAGTGAGTTTCAGTTAGAAAACAATAATGGAGTTTTTACTTTAAAAACTAATAGACCCAGTGGTGTTGGTTACTATGTAGGATCAGATAACAGGGTCATAACTTTTAATTGTACTGTAAAAGTAACAAGTAACGGCTCAAGCGTGTTTAGAACTTTTCAAATACAATTAGGTAATTCTCAACCAACTTACGGACCTTCAAGATATGCACCTACTCCTCCAGGTGCTTTATTAGGCACTAATTACACAAGTTATTTAAATGGTTATGGACCAAGTCAAACTGAAAGTGCCCCTGCGGGATTTCCAACACCTGATTTAGATCCATTAATAGCTAATCCTATAAACCCACAGATTTTTGGTCCTCTTGGATATAGTGCTCAAAATTTCGGCGGAAACAGTTCTTTAGACCCGGAATACGGGGTAAAATATCTTTCTCAATTTATTGCATTTAATGGTAGTGGAGATAATTCAGCTCCATATGTTGGGCCTGCTTTACTTAACCCATTTTCTTTAAGAACAAAAGAAGTAAGTTGGTTTTGTACATCATGGAAGATTGGTCAAAACACTATTGCTAAAACTTTTAATCCAGACGATTATATATATATATTTTCTTTGAATAGTATTGGTAATCCTTTGGGTGGTTTTGTTCGTTTTGGTGATATTGATGGAATTTTACCAGAGATACTTGTTAGTGAAAATGATAAAACTGAGCCGTATCAATTATATATAGGAGAAGATTACGCTGCTCAAGAATATAGTAGATTTGGAGGTATAACCGATAAAACTCGTGCCAACATGTTAGGTAATAGCCAACAAAACTTTCCTGGGGTTGATTTAGTAGTTGGATCACAAGCAGTAGAATCTAATAGATGTAGCATTGGAGTTAGGCCTCTAACTAATATTATTAATGTATCTTCATTGTCATATGATCCAGATGGAGATCCTAGCCAACTACAGCAAGGTGCTGCTAATTTTTTGAACTTTTTGGGAAATAATAATAATTTTTTAGGAAGTAACACTACTGCTGGTAATGTAGATCCAGTACCAGTAACTTCTATACGTATATCTTCTTTTCTTGTTCAAATAGAGCATGAAATTACTATACAAGCAAGTGATGGGTCAAATTTAATAGGTGAACCAAGCATTATTAAAGTAATACAAAAAGGAAGTTAGTAGTAATAAGTTTTTAAAATAAGTGATAATAATATGGGAGCAGTCATAGAAGTAAAATATTTCAACTCATTTTGGATGAAGCAAATTCAAGGCCCAGTAACAAGCCCTGCTGAAAATAATCCAAAATGGCCTAGCTTAGAGTGGAATCCTTTTGGTTATCCTAATTTTCCTTTAAACGCCGTTAATGATGCTGATAACTGGTACATCGAAGAAGCTAGAATAAAAGGTGGATATAATAATACTATAGTGTCTCAAGGTGTTAGAGCTTATTTAAATGAAAAAAATCCACAACAAGATATAAGAGAAGCATCTTTAATATATTCTGGAATATATAATAACAGAACTGAAATAAATAGAACAAATGTATTTAGTGTAGGCGAAGTCATAGAAACTGATTTAGACCCTATGGATGGTAGTGTGCAGAAAATATTTGCAGAAGACACTAATTTAACTATATTTCAAGAAAACAAAGTAACAAAAGCTTTAATAAATAAAAATGCAATATACTCTGGTACTCAAGGTTCTAAAGAAACTCCACAAGTACCTGTAATAGGTCAAATTGTTCCTTACTTAGGCGTTTTTGGTATAGGTAAAAATCCAGAGTCTTTTAGTTATTATGGTTTTAGAAAATATTTTGTAGATCCAATTAGAGGATCTGTTATGAGATTATCAAGAGACGGTTTAACTGAAATATCTAACTATGGTATGAAAGACTATTTTAGAGATACTTTAAACGATATTACTTCTGAAAGACAAGAAGCTTCGATTCCTTGGACAAAGGTATCACCTACATTACCATCTTTAGTAGAAAACATAACTTGGACGGGTGCCAATACTGGGGGAGTTTATGCTTCTTTAGAGGGTGGTCAAACTTCTGGTTCTGTATATACTTTTATAACTACAGGAACTACAGCTGTGTTAGATTTAGTTTATAACCCACAGGGTGGCGGTGGTTCAGGCTCTGGCGGTAAAGTACAAGTAACTATAAATAACGCTTCAGTACCACAAAACGGTGGAGCTCAAGCAGTTGTTACTAGCGGTGGTACTGGTTATGCTGTAGGAGATCAACTAATAGTAGCAGGTGATGGGATTCATTTTAACGGTAATATAGAAGTTAGTCTAAGTACAGGTCAAATAAATTCTACTTTAAATAATTTTTACATTTCTGCTGAAAGCAAATGTGTAGTTTTTACTGGAAGTAAAGTATTTAATCTTGATTCTAACAACTTGAAAATAGACACTGGAGCAACGGTTTCTGAAGTTGTTAAAATTAACGATCCTACTTTAGGTGATATATTAGAAGTTTTTACAAATATAACAATTACGCCAACAGCCACGGGGTTTTTTGGTTATGATTTTAAAAGTAAAATAATAGGAGGATGGGACAATTACAACAGGTATTACATTGTTTCTATTCAGTCTAATCCTTCTTATTTAGTAACAACTAGAAGTTACGATACTTTATCTTATGATGAAAGCATAAACGGTTGGGTTTCTTTTTATAGTTACAAACCTGGTCACATGGCTAGTTTAAAGGGTTTATTTTTCTCAACACAGTCAATTGGTTTTTATCAACACAATCTTGGTAGATACACCCAATATTACGGAGTTGCTGTATCACCTTATGTCAAAATGCTTATAAACTCAAATCCTTCTATAAAGAAAACTTTTCAAACTATAAATTATGAAGGAGATAATGGTTGGCAAATTTCAAGTATACGTTCTGATGCAACTAAGTTTAGCACCGCTGGAACCGCCAGAGTAGATATTGGAAGTAGAATATTTAGTTATGAAGAAGGTGTTTATACCGGTTACGATGGTTTTCCTCAACGAGCTGGTTTTGATAGAAAAGAAAATCTATATACAGCAAATTTAAATAACTCATCTTTATTCAATGCTGAAGAAGTTATCAGTGGTAATGTTTTAACAGGATTAAAAGGTTATTTACTAGAAGCAACATTTACAACAGACTTAACAACAGATTTGTATGGACCTAAAGAGATATGGTCAGTAGGAACTACTTATGTTCAATCATCTTAAAAATAAAATATGATATTAGATATATTACAAACAATGACAATAGAGCCTAATATGGCTGTTCTTCCAGCATTAATAGTTGGTGGTATAGTATTACAAGGTGTTATGGGTGCTGTAGCACTCGGCAAAGCTAATTCTATGAATGGAACTATTAGTGACTTAGATCAAGACATTCAAGACTTAGTTAATAGTAGACAAGATATACCTGATTTATCAGAATCTTTAGAAGATATGTCGGGCTCACTAACTAATCCATATGCTAATTTAAGTGTAGCAACTAAAGCCGCTGAAATACAAATGCAACAAACTGATTTAGCTTTAGCAAATACTTTAGATACTATTGCTCAAGCTGGTTTAGGCGCTGGTGGAGCCACTGCTTTAGCAAGGGAAGCTTCAAGATCTAAAAATCAAATATCAGCAAGTATAGAACAACAAGAAGCTCAAAATGAAAAATTAAAAGCTCAAGGTAATATGCAATTACAACAACAGATATTAGCTGAAAAAGTTAGAATGCAACAAGGTGATATGGCTGCGCAGCAGTTTATGTATTCAGCACAAGAGACTAGAACTAATGCTGATTTAGACAGAGCTGCTGGATTATATGACAACGCACTAGCTCAACAAGCTCAGTACAGAAGTGATGCTTATGGTGCATTTGGTAATATGGGTGGTAATTTAGTACAATACGGCGCTTTAGGCGGTTAATAATAAAAAATATATGGGAACTTATTCAAAACCAAGTTTAGTACTAGACACCAGCTTTGGAGCTTTTAATAAAGGTCTTCAAGCAGGTGTTGATAAAGCCGCTGCTACATTACAGGCCGAGAAAAAACAAGAAAAAGCTTTATTAGAGAAGCAGTTAAAAGCTCAAGAGTTACAACAAAAAGCAGATATAAAGTGGAGCATAAAGCAGTCTACGGCTTTAAATAAAAATTTACAAACTATTAATGAAACAAATCTAAACAATGTATCAAATATTAATACTAGTTACATAAGAGGAAACGGAAATCCTATTGTAGGAGATGGTATTGTAAAAATATATAATGATTTTGCTAAAACTTTACCACAGGGTTTAACTGAAGATGAAATAAAAGATAAAGTAGAAGAAGCTGGTTTAGATTTTGATACATATAAAGAATCTACTGATGAAGTTGGTCCAGATCTTTCAGAGCAGCTTGTTGACTATATTAAAGGTCAATATGGTTTAATACCAAACTCGCCTCAAAATATAGAAGACACTAAACTTTACGATGAAACTCAAAAAAATATTGGAACATCAATGAGTGGTGGTTTAGAGCTTTTAGGTTTGCTTAAAGTAACTGGAGATAACTTAGTTGCTGATGGTTTTAATGGAGCTTTTAATCCTGATGGAACTGTTGTTAAGCCAAAGAAAGGTAGAAATAATACAATGTTATTATTTCCAAATGACCCTAATTATACTTTATTAACAAATACTGCTAGAGATTTAGCTTTAGGTACTAATAAAGGAAGATATAGTTATGGTGTTATAGGCAATGAAGCAGTTGTTATTGTTACTAGTCCAAATGGTGATAAAAACTACATAACTAAAGATATGCTTCAATCAGCAGCAAGTAAAACAGGTAACGGCTTTGTTTCTACTACTAGTTCAGAGAATTTTGAAGCTTATATAAAAGGTGTAAAAGGTTTTTTTACTAATGTTAATTTTAAAGGAGTAACTAATACTTTTACAAAAGAAATACCTGGAGAAACCTCTGTTGATAAAGACATAAGAATTACAACAAGAGTTAAGGATATTGTTCAAAGTCAAGTTGAGCTTAGAAGAGCTTGTTATAATCACGTTGCTAATGTAGGTTTAGGTCAAAAAGGAAAAGGCCAAATAAATAATATAAGTGGACAAGCTAATTGGCAAATGCTAGGTGGACCTATAGAGGCTAAAGATGGTGATAACAAACTTGATATTAATAATAATATTATTGGACAATATACACAAGCAGAAATAGACGAAAGTATACAATGGAGAGGAACGCCAGCTCAAGTAGAAAAAGCAGCTAATAATTTATATAATTTAATGGCTGATAAATACTTACCTAAAACAAACACAATATCTACAAATAGAAAAGAAATTAACAATGCAACTAGTAGAGTTACTGAGCAACGTGCAAATAACTTACTTGAAGATGGAATACAGTTCCCAGCTAGTGGATCAACTGTTGTTAATGACATATTCGGTTCGCCAATAAATGCTAGTCCTACAGGAGACAGAAATATTGGTTTAAAGCAAGTTCTTGAAAAAGAATCTAAATTAAATGAAAACAATTTTAAAGGAAAAGTAGATATTTTAAACATCGTAGGCGGCGGTGGTATTTATATTACTGGTAAAGATCTAAAGACTAGAGGAGGAGCAGAGATTATTGATCAAAATGGTAACCCTGTTTCTAGTACTATACCTGATTCTAGCATCTATGTTAGTAGCGGAGGTCAGTGGGTTAGAAAGCAAAATCTAGAAGGTCAAGAAGCTTTTGTTAGAACTTTAGTGTCAAGAGGAGCTTTTGGAACTAGAACAGAGGCTAATAGAGCTATGCAGATATATAAAGATGAACTAAACACTAACACAGCAACAACGATACAACTACCAACTGGACAACCTGGACCATAAATATTTAATATGATTGACGAAGTATTTAGTGAAAATACACCAACTGAAGAAGTTGTTGAAGATGTTTCTGTTAACTCAGAGGAACAAAACAATATTGAAGTTGAGACAGAAGAAGATATTGTTGAAAAAGAACCTGTAAAATATAA